>JACXTT010003811.1_pt1 | contig 22846 bp, 24 predicted proteins | sample 9270951 | NCBI WGS metagenome assembly JACXTT01 (sample SAMN15532306, study PRJNA645909) | rock metagenome | isolation source: weathered quartz diorite | place: Puerto Rico | collected 2017-06-21
ATTCTGAGCGAATTAGGCGTCATCCTGTTGCTCTTTGAAGTTGGGCTGCATACGACCGTACCCGAGATGCTCACGGTCGGAGGCTCAGCGCTGTTCGTCGCCTTGCTAGGCGTTCTTATACCCTTCTTTCTAGGCTGGGGCGTTGGCGCGTTCTTCACTCCCAATGCTGACACCCTTGTTCATGTTTACCTTGGAGCCACCCTCACGGCCACGAGCGTCGGGATTACAGCGCGGGTCCTGACTGATCTGGGGCGTGTGAGCGGCAACGAAGCAAAAATCATCCTCGGCGCAGCGGTTATCGATGACGTGTTGGGGCTCCTTGTGTTAGCTATAGTAAGCGGAATCATCACTGCGGCCGAGGCGGGCTCTAGTTTCGCTCTCGGATCGATTGCTTGGGTGATCGGACTCTCATTAGGCTTTTTACTCGTCGCCGCGACCGTAGGGCGCACAATCATGCCAGTCTGCTTCCGAGTCGTAGCGCAGCTCAGAAGCCAAGGGATTTTGTTGGCCGTCAGTTTGATTCTCTGCTTCGGCTTCGCTTACGTGGCGGGGCTCGTCGGGCTTGCTCCCATCGTCGGCGCGTTCACGGCTGGCTTGATTCTTGAGCCGGTGCACTATGGGCATCTCGCCGCAAAGCAAGGAGACGTCACGATTGAGGAACTCGTTGCTCCCCTGATCGGATTCCTCGTCCCCATTTTCTTTGTGACCATGGGCGCGCGGGTGAATGTCACGGATTTTACGCACAGTGATCTCTTCGGCTTCGCCGCGTGTCTCACGATCGCCGCCATCCTCGGTAAACAAGCATGTTCCCTTGGCGTGTTGCAGCGTGGGGTCGATCGGATCGTGGTAGGACTCGGCATGATTCCCCGAGGAGAAGTGGGGCTTATCTTTGCCGGTATTGGCGCTAGCCTCACGCTCCAGGGCGCGTCGGTGATCGATTCTGCTACCTATGGAGTGGTCGTGATTATGGTGATTGTCACGACGCTCATTACTCCACCCCTTGTCAAATGGCGGTTTAGTCGTCTCTCACCGGAATGAGCTATGCCCGGTTCTTATTCTCAGTTCATTCTCCTCCTGTCCTGCCGTATTCCTCCAGCTTGCGGTAGAGCGTCTTGCGATCGATACCGAGCAATTCCGCAGCTTCTTTCTTTCTACCTTCCGTGAACTCAAGCGCAAGCAACATGTATTCACGTTCGATATCACTCAGCGAGCGGCGGCGGAGCAAGGCGTCCTGAAGCGTCAACAGATGTGGTTTGCTTCCCGTCAGATGAGCGGGAAGATCGTTCGGAGTAATCTCTTCTCCCTGACAGAGCACCAGAGCGCGTTCTATCACGTTCTCCAGTTCGCGGACATTCCCTGGCCAGGGATAGTTAAGCAGCGCACGCAAGGCTTCGGAAGAGAACCGTTTCACGCGCGAAGCGTGCGTTGAGGTGCTCACAAAGTGTTGGATGAGCAGCGAGATATCCTCTGGATGCTCGCGCAGAGGCGGCAAACGAATATCCACGACATTGAGACGATAGTAGAGATCTTGGCGAAAAGCGCCCTCTTGCACGGCCCGATGGAGATCCCGATTCGTCGCAGCAATGAGCCGAACGTCCACCTTTTCGCCTTTGGTCGAGCCCAGCGCCCGGATTTCTTTGTCTTCAATGACTCGCAGTAATTTCGTCTGCAGCAGCATGGGCAGCTCTCCGATTTCATCGAGAAAAAGCGTGCCCCGATGCGCTTCGGCAAAGAGCCCTTTCTTGTCTTTCCGCGCGTCCGTAAACGCGCCCTGCATATAGCCAAACAATTCCGCTTCCAGCAGTTGTTCGGGAATCGCTGCGCAATTCACGGGTACAAATGGCGCGTGCGCGCGCGCACTATGGTAATGGAGCGTCCGCGCTAATAAGTCTTTCCCTGTGCCGCTCTCCCCCGTGAGCAGCACGTTAATGGTGCTGTCTTTAAGGCGATCGACCAGGGCGAACACGCGATGCATGGCGGCGCTTTTCCCAATAATCTTGTCAAAATGATAATGAGCTTCCACTTCATGCTGTAAACGGCGCAGCTCAGTGCGGAGGTGGCGTTCTTCGAGCGCGCGCTCAACAACAAGTAATAAGTCTGCAGTCTTAAAGGGTTTGGTCAGGTAATAGAATGCGCCCAATCGCATAGCTTCGACAGCGCTCTCGATCGTGCCGAACGCGGTGATCATCACGATCGCCAGATGTGGATCACGTTGCTTGGCTGCACGCAACACCTCCAGCCCACGCATGCCTTTCATTTCTAAATCCGTGATGAGTAAATCCGCACCCCCCTTCTCTAGTGCGGCGAGCGCGGCTTCCCCCTGCTGATAGGTTTCGACCACGTACCCTTCCTCTGTCAAGAGATCGGCGAGAAAGGCGCCCATCTCCCGCTCATCATCAAGCACAAGCACAAGTTCTCGGGTTTTACGTAATCCTGTTGCCATGCCGGTCCTCCTTCTGCGGACTCGCCGAGGCCATCAGTTGATTCGTTGTCGTAGACGCTGCAGGAAAGGAAACGACAAAGCGCGCGCCGCTCCCTTCTGCGCTCTCCACACGAATTTCCCCATGATGGTTCAGCACGATCTCGCGGCAGATCGCCAAGCCTAAGCCCGTGCCGCCCGCCAGGCCTTTCGTCGTGAAGAAGGGTTCAAACACTCGGGCTTGTTCTGCAAGTGTGATGCCCGGTCCGGTATCCGCCACTTCGAGTTCCACTTTTTCTCCCCGCGCCGTCTCGCCGTTTACGCGTACGCGGGTGCGCACCGTGACACGCCCCGCGAGACCCACAGCTTGAAGGGCGTTGATGCTGAGGTTTAACACCACTTGGAGCAGTTGCTCGGGGTTGCCAAGAATCGGCGGCACGGTGTCCGCCAAGTCGAGGACTGTATTAACGCCATCCGTTCGTTCTCGATTGTCTACGACCTCCCACGCACGCCGTACGATGTCATTAATGTTGACTGGGCGTAGTTGCGGCTCTGGTCGGCGAGCCAACATGAGCAGCTGACGAATAAAGCCGCTGATGCGCTCGGTCTGCGACACAATCACGTTGACAAAGGCGCAATCTTTTTCTTCCAACGTCGTTCGCCGTAAGAGCTGCTCAGCGCGCCCTTGAATCACGTTCAAGGGGGTGCCGATTTCGTGAGCGAGACGGGACGCCATTTGGCCGAGAGCCGCCAAGGTCTCAGAGTGACGCAAGGCGCGCTCAAGGCGCACCTTCTCTTCTCCTTCTGTAACGAGTTGCTGATAGGCGCGTTCCAGATGGCCGCACATCTGATCAAACGCTTGGGCGAGACGACCAATTTCATCACGGCGTGTGAAGCGCAATCGTTGGTCAAAATGCCCTGCGCCGATCTCCTCAATCCGGTTGGTAAAAGCGCGCAACGGCACAGTAATACTGCCATGAATCATGGCCGACACGATGACAGACAAGACCACTAATAACATCAGCGTGGTCAACACCGCTTGCAGCACTCGCCCCCGTAACTCCCGCGTGATGAAAGGAAAGTCGCCGATAACGACAAAAGCGGCAATTCCTTCTCCTGTCGTACTCACAATCGGTTCGATGCGATAGTAGCGGCGCTTCGTCCCCTGCGTATAGAAACCGTCAGCAGAAGTCTTGCTCAGTATCACGGATTGAACATCGACCTCCGGCAATCGCCGTCCCTGGAGTGGAGGAGAAATCGTCACAAGATGGCCCGAGCGATCGTAAAAGGCTACACCCAGTACATTTTCAAAGTCACTGATTTCAGGAGCAAGTTGGGCAAAATACCGCTCCGGCTCATTGCCGATTTTTTCCAGGGATACCCGCAAGGTCCGGCTAATCGCATCCACCTCGCGCCACACATCTATCACCAGATTGGCGCGCGTGCGCTTGAGGCTGAAATACATATCGAGCCCCATCACCAGAAGCACGCCCACCAGCAAATACCAAGTGAGTTTATTTCCTAAGCTCGTCGTCATTGGCTGAAGATCACTTTCCTGTTTATGCGATACTTCTCTGTCCTCGCATGATTTCTGCATTTCCGCAATTCCGAATTTTCTTCTTTCCACGACAACGAATCTCGCGATTATCGTTATTCAAGAGTAATGCCACTCTGTGCGCCATTGCCAAATCGGACCCATAACAAACGAAGAATAATGTTCTAGTGGACGTGAAGCGCGGGGCAAAATGCAACACGCCGATGGCAAAAGAACCAAGATGCCCCGTAGGTTGCTCAGGTAATGGTGGATCTCTTAAGGTTTTTTGCATTCCTTTTGGTCCGAGCTTTGCTCTCTTGTCAGCGGGAGAGGAGCACCCTATGAATCCTGTTCGCCTTGTTGGCGGCGTTGCCTTGGTGGTAGGAGGAGGGTTGCTTCTAAGCAACCTCTTTCCTGGACAAGCAGTCCTAACAGAACTCATGGGCGCCCAATGGGCGACGCTGCAGTTGTTCTGCGGCATTCTTGTTGGGGCCGGACTTGTTGCTCTCACTATGAGCGCACAGGAAACGAAAATTAGGAGATCATGAGGTTATAAAGCTGCCAGCCTCATGAAAAAAGAGGAGATTTGCATGACTATACGATTGGCAAAATTGTATATCGCCGCAGCAATCAGCGTCCTTGCTCTGTATGTCTTCTGGATTGGGATCGAAGAATGGGCAGGAACCTTTTCCCCCAACAGCCATCTATTAGGCACCGGAGAGGTGATCTTAAGTCTTCTTGGTCTAGTATGGGGAGGAAGACTAGGCTGGAAAACAGTCCTGGAAGAGCTCGCTGTCACATGTGATTAGGCGCTTCCTTCACATACTCCTCCCCTGGCTCTCCCGCTTTTACCGCCCCATGTTCTGTTTCAGCGTCATAGTTCCACAGCCGTTGTCTTTCCCGTACTGACCGACCGATAACACGCCTCTGCGATGGCCACGGCGCGGACGCCATCATCTACCGTGATAGGAAACGGCGCATCGTTTTGTATGCTCGCCACAAATGCCTGCACTGTCTCTCGTACGGTTGGTACGGGCGGAGGGACCGACAGCTCGATCCGCATACTCCCTTTCAGCAGATATGCAAAACCATGAGTATGATCTCCTACGAGTTGGCCCTTTTCCCCGGAGAGCTCGATCAGGCCGGAGCGGCTGTAGGTTGAGCGTGAGCCCATGACTGCGCCTTTGAGCGGCGGCCCGTGCAGGCTACACATCATGACAAAATTATCTTCCGTCTCATGGGTCACAATTTGAGACGTTTGGCACCACACCGTATCCACTTCGCAGCCAGCAAAAAAATAGAGCAAATCAAAACTGTGTACGCCGGTGTGCAGCACAATCCCGCCGCCGCTTTCTGCCTTATGATCAAGCCACACTAACGGCGAAGGTTCGAAACGCTGACTCAAATAGACTGAATGCAAAGGGGCGATTTCGTGGACGTATGCTTTGAGTGTTTGCACGACCGCATTAAAACGCAACGTATGCGCAACCATGCAACGCATCGCATGCGAGACGATCACGTCTCGCATGCGATGCGCCTCAGCTAGGTTTACGGCAAACGGCTTTTCAATAAGAAAAGATTTTCCAGCTCGGCTCCCTGCATCTACAATTGCTCCGTGATATGCAGGCGGGACAACGGCAATAATCGCGTCGATACGCGGATCTGAGATAAGGTCTCGAAAATCAGCACAATAAGCGCACCCGTACGAGGCGGCGAGTTGCTCACCTTCCTGACGATTCCGTCGACACACCGCAACCAACCGCGCCTGCGGAAGGTCTTCGACGATATGCTTCGCGTAACGGCTGCCATGTTTCCCGGCGCCGATCAGACCAATACGTAGCGGCGTCATACGGCGACGATACCGGATTATTTTCTCCCAGCAAAGCCGTACCGAAGCCTTGCAGAACAGAATGTGCTACTTTCGTCCTCATGGAACACTATCGAAACCCGGCGCCAACGGTTGATATTATCATCGAGCTCGACACTGGAGGAATCGTATTGATTCGTAGAAAAAACCCGCCTCCGGGCTGGGCGTTACCCGGCGGCTTCATTGATTATGGAGAATCCGCCGAGGATGCGGCCGTGCGGGAGGCGCAAGAAGAGACTTCTCTGAAGGTACGATTAGTCGAGCTGCTTCACGTCTACTCCGACCCACATCGTGACCCGCGCCAACATACGATCGCTACGGTGTTCATCGCCAAAGCTCAGGGGGTCCCGCTTGGGGCCGATGACGCAGCAGAGGCCGCGGTGTTTACGGAACAGAGCCTGCCTGAACCACTTGCGTTCGATCATGCCCAGATACTGCACGATTATTTCGTCTACAAAAACACGGGCCAGCGACCTCGCTACAGCTAGGAATTGCGATTGAAAAAAAAACAAGACGAGACGCTGCATTTCATCGGCGTCGACTTGGCCTGGTCAAGTCGCAACCCCACAGGGCTGGCGGCGCTGCGTTGGCATGGCGATATAGCTTCTCTTGTGGAACCGTTGCCAGAAGCACTGGTGTACACAGACCAAGAAATTGCCGCTTACATCGCACAGGTCTCTACATCTGGAGGCGTTGTGGTCGCGATAGATGCGCCGTTGACAGTCCCAAATCGCACCGGACAGCGGCCTGGAGAAAAAGCCCTGAATGCAGCCTTCACGCGATTTCACGCGGGCGCGCATCCAGCTAATCGCGAACGGCTTGCTGGATACAATAATGGAACAGTGCGCGGAGAAGACGTCCTTGCCCAGCTCCAAACGTTAGGTATTCGACATGATCCTGTCCTCACCCCGCGTTTGTCTATACGTCAAGCCTTTGAGGTGTATCCTCATCCAGCGATGATTGTGTTATTTCAACTTGACAAAGTGTTGAAGTACAAAGCTAAGCCGCAGATCCCACACCATGAACGGCTCGTCGCATTTCATCGGTATCAACATTATCTCTTTAATTTACGCAACAATACTCCGGCGCTGACGCTGCCAGAACCGTTGTTGAGCGAGACGCATTTAACGAAAAAGGGGCGCGCCTTGAAGGCGTACGAGGATCAGTTAGATGCAGTGTTCTGTGCGTATCTCGCGCTGTATTACTGGTGGTGGGGAACAGAACGCTGCCATATTTTTGGAGACGTAGAGCGCGGCTATATCGTCGCGCCTCATAAATTTTGACGCGCCCGTAGAGGCGCAGCATGTTGCGCCTCTACACTAAGGAGAAGTCACCCTTTTACAAGCTGCGCAAACGCTTGAGCGCCGCTTCAATCTGATCAAGCCCCTTCTCCAGATTCTGCATCGAAGTGGCGTAGGAAATGCGCATATTGTTCGGCGCGCCGAATCCTTCTCCGGCCACCACCGCCACTTTCGCTTCCTGCAGAAGATACATCGAGAAATCCATCGCCGAAGCGATGGGCTTGTCTTGCCACATCGCGCCAAAGTAGGCTGAAATCTTTGGGAAGACGTAAAAGGCGCCTTCCGGCAGGGTGCAGGTAACGCCTGACATTGCGCGCAGACGCTGCACTACGTAGTCCCGTCGCTTTTTGAACTCCTGAGCCATGATTCCCACTGGCTCTTGCGTACCGGTCAAGGCTACGGTCGCTGCCGCCTGTGTCATCGAAGTCGGATTTGACGTGCTCTGGCTTTGCAAGGTTTCAATCGCCTTAATGACATCTTTGGGTCCGGCCGCGTATCCGAGTCGCCACCCGGTCATGGCGTAGGTCTTCGATACTGAATTGGCGATCAGCACGCGGTCTCGTAAATGAGGCTTTAAGTTGAGCAAATGCGGACACCGAGGCGAATCATAGAGAAACTTTTCGTACACATCGTCTGAAATCACCAAGAGATTACTGCGTTCGATCACGTCCGCAAGCTCTCGCAACTCCGCTTCGGTATACGCTGCGCCGGTAGGATTGGATGGACTGTTTAACAATAGCGCTTTACTTTGTGGACCGATAGCGGCTTCGAGCTGTGCGGCGGTGATCTTGAAGCCGGTGTCTTCAGCAGTCATCAACAGCTTGGGCTGCCCCCCGGTCAAAATGACCATGTCGGAATAGCTCACCCAATAGGGAGCCGGGATTAGCACCTCATCACCTTCTTCAAACAGTGCATGGAACGCGTTGAAGAGCGTATGCTTGCCGCCGCAATTGGCAATGACTTCGTCCATCGCATACGTCAAGCCATTATCACGCTGGAGTTTTGCTATGATCGCCTCTTTAAGCTCAGCCGTGCCGCCGACCGGAGTATATTTCGTCTTGCCCTGTTTCAGCGCCGTCACAGCGGCCTCTTTGATGTGGTCTGGCGTATCAAAGTCCGGTTCCCCAGCGCCAAAGTCGATGACTTCAATGCCTTCACGGCGAAGCGCCGCGACTTTCACGGTAACCATGAGGGTCGGCGACGGTTTGATGAGCTGTAAACGTTTTGCAAGGTTCATAGGTTTCTCTCGATCTGCCATGTGTAAAAATACGTAGGGGCGCAACATAGTGCGCCCCTATCTGTAATCGGAAGTTTACAGGAAGAGGCAAGGGCTACGTTTTCTTAGCAAACTTTTCCTTCAGGCGTCGCACCACATTCGGCGGCACGAGGCCGTCCACGTTCCCGTCGAAACTGGCGATCTCTTTCACAAGCCGGGCGGCAGTATAAAAGTGAGCCGCGCCAGTCATGAGAAAAATGGTCTCAATATGCGGCTTCATGTGACGATTCATCAGCGCCATTTGAAATTCGTAGTCGAAATCAGACACGGCGCGGAGACCTCTGATAATGATGGTCGCATCCTTACTATCAACATAATCGACTAAGAGACCATGGAAGTGATCGTATTTAATACGATCCTCCACGTCTTGGAGTTCCTCCTGGAACATTTCAATCCGTTCCTCCGGAGTGAACACGAAGTTGTCTTTCTGCGGATTATACACAGATGCGACAATAACCTCATCAACGATTTGTAGACTCCGTCGGATAATGTCGATATGGCCGTTCGTCGGTGGATCAAACGAGCCCGGATAGATCGCTCGGCGTTTCACTCGGTCTCCTCGCCTCGACGTTGATAAAAAGACACATCGGTTGTGCCGTAACGACGACGGTCAGTCAAGGCCAAGGGGGGATAGGTTTCCGCTCCTTCTTCATGATGCGTATGCTCGACTACAACCCACGCCTGCGGTTCAAGAATGGCGCTGGCCGCCAGTAGACGTAAAGTTTTATCCACTAAGCCTTCTTCATAAGGAGGATCGAGAAATATGCCGCCAAATCGTAAGTTCAGCTCTTCAGCGACCTTTATTCCTTTAGCCGCGTAAGCGCGAATAATGCGACCTTGGCGACGAAACCCAGTGCTCGTTAGATTTTCCTTGATTGTTCGTTGAGCGTCCGGACTGGCGTCGACAAAAACAGCGTTCCGCGCGCCCCGACTGAGCGCTTCGATGCCAAGCGCCCCGGTGCCGGCAAAAAGATCAAGGACATCGATATCCTCCACCTGATACCGACTTGTCAAAATATTAAAAACAGCCTCTCTGACTTGGTCGGCGGTCGGACGTGTTTTGTGGCCTTTAGGGACCTTCAGGTGCAATCCACCTGCGGAACCGGAAACTATGCGCATATCAGAAAACAAGAAACGGAGAGTCGGAGAGTCGGAGAACTACGCAATGTTTTTCTCATGTTTTGCGTCTCCGTTTCTCCGATTCTGCTTGGCAATATTAACGACCGATTAATGATTGCTCCTAAACAGTCAGGATATGCACGGCCACCGCCGCCGCTTCGCCACGCAACATGCCGCCGCCGTTTTCAGTGAGACCGACTTTGGCGCCTTCGACCTGACGTTTTCCAGCTTCGCCGCGTAACTGCCAGAAGATCTCGGCAATCTGCGCCACGCCGGTAGCGCCCACAGGATGCCCCTTCGCCAACAGACCGCCGCTGGGGTTTACTGGCAAACGACCACCCAGAACCGTTACCCCTGTATCAATCAACTGACCCCCCTCACCTGACTTACAAAAGCCCAGCTCTTCGTAGATGATCAGCTCGGCTGGAGCAGAAGCGTCGTGTAGTTCAGCCACGTGAATCTCGTCAGGGCCGATACCAGCAACTTCATACGCTTTGCGCGCGACGCGTTCGGTGATCTCTGGGTCCTCGGGTCCACGGTCTTTTCCGGAACCCAAAACCGAAGCTTTCACATACACGGGCTTCGTTGTAAATTTTTTCGCCAGATCACTACTAGTAAGAATAAGCGCCGCCGCGCCATCGCCAATGGGCGAACACATCATCCGGGTGAGCGGGTCCGCGATCATCGGAGAGGCCAGTACGTCTTCCATCGTGCGCGGCGTTTGGAACTGCGCATGGGGATTGAGACTGCCATGCGTATGATTCTTCGCTGCAATCTTTGCATACTGCTCTTTGGTCGTGCCGTATTTGCGCATGTGATCGCGAGCAAACTGAGCATAAAAATCCATGAACATGCTGCGAGACTTTCCGGCGCCGTCGCCTTGCCCTGTGGTTGTCTCATCCATTTTTGCCAGCGTCTCTTGCATCACCTCCACATCAATGGCGCTGCCAAGCGCGGCAAACGATTTCTGCTTATCTTCATGGAAAAGCTTTTCCATACCAACGGCCATAACAACGTCGTATAGACCAGAGGCCACGTACAACCACGCCAGATGGAACGCAGTGGCTGCGCTCGCGCAGGCGTTTTCGGCGTTAATCACGGGAACGCCGCCGATGCCCATGTCCCGCAACACAACCTGCCCACGAATACATTCTTGTCCAGTAAGGAGCCCAGCCATCGCATTGCCGACAGCAACAGCTTCTAACGCTTTCTTCTCTACGCCAGCACTGCTCAAGGCGCCCTCGACTGCTTCGCGGGCAAGATCTTTCATGCTCCGATCGATGTGTTTCGCAAACCGGGTCATCCCGGCTCCGACGATGGCGACTTCTCTCATAAGTAGCTTCCTCTCCAGCACCGTGTTGGGACATTCAGACCATACACATATTCCCCCTTGTTCTGCAAGGCGAATTTCGCCAGGATAGGCCACTGTGAATGTTGCACTCGTTCCGGTTAAAGCCCTAGCCTGGGGAAAAACTCGTCTCTCTCGGCTCTTGTCAGAAGGAGCGCGCCACGCGGTCTCTCGGGCAATGCTGACAGACGTGCTCACTTGTCTGCAAAAATCTTCTTCCGTCGATAAAACTGTCGTCGTGTCTTCTGATGCTACGTTACTAGCCCTGGCTGAAGCGTTTGGCGCTCTTACGGTCGATGAAGAACAACCACGTGGGCTGAACGGCGCCGTCTCTTTAGGCACAAGTGTCAGTATCCACCAAGGCGCTACGGCGTTATTGGTTCTCCTCGCAGATTTGCCCTTAGTAGAGCCAAGCGACGTCGATCTCTTATTTCGTCACACGAAAGACATGGGCAAAGGCGTGATTCTCACCCCCTGCAAAGAAGGAGATGGCACCAACGCCCTCTTGAGAGTACCGCCGCTCGTTATGCCGCCCTGCTTCGGCGGACCGAGTTTAGTTGCTCACCAAACACGAGCACGGAGTGAAAATATTCCTTGTAGAGTGGTGGAGGTTCCCCACATTGCCTTTGATATGGACTCAGTAGACGATCTGCAACGATTTGTCGCTCACCCGTCGGACACACAGACCTATCGCGTGTTGCAAGATGTTGACGCTGTAAAGTCGCTTGTTCAATAGCGCCAAGGCGCGGGAATCCGAACATTCAGAAGTTGTCCGGTCTTGGGAAGAAATCCCGAGAGTCGCGCTCTGGCGATGCTTGTCGTTGCTTAACCCCTCTTTACCCCTATACTTTTTTTTCGTTCTCTCCTATCCTCACTATTACATGAATCGACCACAGCTCGTGCTCATCGCTGGTCCTACAGCCACAGGAAAAACTGCTCTCGCTATCGAACTCGCAACTCGTTACGGGGCTGAGATTGTCGGCGCTGATTCTCGGCAAGTCTATCAGTATCTCGATATTGGCACCGCGAAACCAACGCCCAAGCAACGCGCCACTGTTCCGCACTACATGCTCGACCTCGTTCGTCCAGACGAACATTTTGACAGCGCCCAATTTCGCTTGTCGGCGTTAGACGCTATTCAGCAGATTGTAGCGCGGGGGAAACGAGTGCTCGTCGTCGGCGGCACGGGCCTCTATCTACGCGCACTGACCCGCGGACTGTTTGCCGGACCGCCAGCCGATCCCCTTCTGCGTCTCCGTCTGCAAGAACAGGAACAAGCTGAAGGAACAGGATTTTTGCATCGCCGACTGAAAGAGGTGGACCCTACAACGGCGAATCGCTTGCATCCGCATGACACAGTTCGGCTTGTGCGCGCGCTTGAAGTCTTCTATTTGACCAACACTCCAATCAGCCAATGGCAGCAAGAACACGGATTTCGGGAGAGTCCCTTTACCACACTTACGATCGGATTGGTTATGGAGCGAGAGACGCTGGCTCGCCGCATTGAACTGCGCTGTCGTCAAATGGTGCAAGACGGACTCGTAGACGAAGTGCGTCACCTCTGGGCTATGGGGTACGGGCCAGATCTGCAACCTATGCAAACAATCGGCTACTCGCAGATGGGCGCTCTCCTACAGGGGCGCTGTGCTATGGAAGACGCTCTCACGCAAATGGCGTTGGAAACCAGACAGCTGGCTAAGCGGCAGCTCACCTGGTTACGTAAAGAGCCGGAAGTGCAATGGTTTACGCCTATGCAGGAGCAAGACATTTCGACGACAGTAGCGAGATTTTGGGAATGAAGCCATTGAGTCATTAAATGATGGGGTCATTGAAACATTGACAAAATCAATAAGGCAAGTACATAAATGACTCAATGAAGAATGGAAGCAAGCATGCCAACAACGTATCTCGAATTTGAAAAAGCTTTGGTAGATATCGACAAACGATTGGAGACGCTTCGACGACTGTCTACCCGTTCGGACGAAGAGCAAACCGAGTTAACGACCCTTGAGGAGCAATGTCGCCAACAGGAAACCGAAATCTACGGTTCGCTATCATCGTGGCAACGAGTGCAGCTCTCGCGGCATACAGATCGCCCTTATACTCTCGATTATATTGAGCAGCTCTGTTCAGAGTTTGTTGAGCTGCATGGAGACCGCAATTTCGCAGACGACCCGGCTATTGTAGGAGGGCTCGCACGCTTTCGCGGCAGACCAATTGTTGTGGTCGGACACCAGCGAGGTCGAACAGTTGCCGAGAAAGTACGCCGCAACTTTGGCATGCCGCGTCCTGAAGGCTACCGAAAAGCACTACGACTCTTTCAACTAGCGGAACGTTTCCATCGTCCGGTATTGACCTTAATTGACACCCAAGGAGCGTACCCAGGCATCGACGCGGAAGAACGCGGCCAGGCTGAAGCGATCGCCCGCAATATCCGCGAAATGGCAGGACTGCGAACGCCTATTCTTGTGGTCGTCATTGGTGAAGGCGGCAGTGGCGGGGCCTTGGCGTTAGGGGTCGGCGATCGCGTGTTCATGCAAGAAAATGCTTGCTATTCGGTCATTACTCCTGAAGGATGCGCCGCCATTCTTTACGGAGAACGAACGCCAGAACGTGCGGCGTGGGCAGCAGAAGCGCTGAAAATTACTGCCGCTCATCTGTTGGCGCTCAAAGTCATTGATGCAGTTATTCCCGAGCCGTTGGGAGGAGCGCATCGACACCCGGAAGAGGCAGTAACACGCGTAGGCGACGCCATCGCGAGCGGTCTGGATGAATTAGTGAAGCTCCCACTCGACGAGTTACTCACCCAACGATACACGAAATTCCGTCGTATGGGAGAAGCGGCGATTGTCGATCCCAACAAAACGATACACGCGTCCGCTCCGAACTGAGACGACAGATAGACGCAAGTCGAGAATCGTAGTAAAAAACGCTGCGTGCCGCAAAAACGAACTCCTCCTTCATTAGCATTGCTCCGTGAGCAAATCGATCGACTCGATACCCAAGTGTTGAGCCTCCTCAACCGGCGCGCCAGCCTCGCCATGCGCATCGGTCATCTCAAGAGTCGAGACCGCGCGAGCGTCTACGTGCCGAGTCGCGAGCGACAAGTGCTGGCTCGTTTGGCCGAACTGAATAAAGGTCCACTCTCAACTGAAGCGGTGCAGGCGATCTACCGGGAAATCATTTCAGCCTCACGGGCGTTAGAAGAACCGCTCCGTGTCGCCTATTTTGGTCCTGAAGCATCGTATACTCACCTTGCAGCACGGGAGCAGTTTGGCTCGCAATCAGTCTTCGTTCCCCAGGCGACTATTCCGCAAGTGTTCGCCGAGGTCGAGCGCGCCCAGGCCGATTATGGGGTCGTACCGATTGAGAATTCGACCGAAGGTTCTGTTGCTATTACGCTCGACACGTTTGTGGATTCTCCGCTCACAATGATCGCTGAGATCGCTTTAGAAATCCAGCATTGTCTGTTGAGTCGAGCAACCCGCTTGGATCAAGTGACGCGTGTACTAGCGCATCCGCAGGCGTTGGCGCAATGTCGTCGCTGGTTGGCTGCCCATCTGCCTGGAGTATCCTCCGAGGAGGCAGCAAACAATGCTCGCGCTGCCGAACTCGCAGTGACAGATCCACATGTCGCGGCCATTGCGGGACGCATGGCGGCCGAGCATTACAAGCTGAACGTGCTATCCGTCGGCATTCAAGATCAAGCCGCCAACTTTACTCGGTTTGCCGTGCTAGGGCGCACCCAAACGTCGGGACAACCCACCGGCCACGATAAAACTTCTCTCCTGCTCTCGGTGCGAGACGAGGTCGGGGCCCTCTATCATGCGCTCCAGCCATTTGCTAAGAACGCGATCAACTTGCTCCGTATCGAATCCCGCCCGCTGAAAGGGCGCCCCTGGGAATATCTATTTTTTATTGACATCGAAGGGCACTTGCACGATGAGCCGATTGTTCACGCATTACAGGAGATTCAGCCTCTTTGTTCTCTGGTGAAAGTGTTGGGCTCTTACACCTCCGCCAACCACATGACAAGGTAAACGCTATGGATATTAGTCAACTCGTGCCGGAGTGGATTCGCACGTTAACTCCGTATCAACCAGGCAAGCCCATTGAAGAGCTTGAACGAGAATACAGCGTGCACAACTCTATTAAGATCGCTTCGAATGAAAATCCCTTAGGTCCTTCTCCTAAAGCGATCGCTGCAATTACTGCGGCGCTCCCACAGTTGCATTTGTATCCAGACGGCGATTGTTTCTACCTGAAACAACGGATGGCGGAGAAATTAGACATAGATCGCTCACGCTTGATCTTCGGCAATGGCTCAAATGAGTTAATCGAAATGATCGTGCGCGCCTTTATGCGCACGGGAGAATCCATCGTCGTCGGCGAGCATGCGTTCGCGATCTATCGCCTCGTTGCGCAAGCGGTTGGCGGGCGGACAATTGCAGTTCCCCACAAGGGTTTTCAGTTCGATTTGGAAGCGATGGCGAAAGCAATTACCGCAAACACGCGAATCGTGTTTCTTGACAATCCCAACAATCCGACCGGCACGATCTACACGCGCAACGAGTGGGAAGCCTTTCTCAAAGCCGTTCCAGCCAATGTTTTTGTCGTTGTTGACGAAGCCTATTTTGAATTTGTGGACGACCGAGACTATCCGAATTCCCTCGCGTATCAGGACGGCAAGCGTTTGCTCGTGACGCTGCGCACCTTCTCGAAAATTTGTGGTTTGGCTGGGGTGCGTGTCGGCTATGGTATTTCATCTCCAGAAATTATTGATGCGCTCAACCGTATCCGTCAACCCTTCAACGTGAACTCGCTCGCCCAAATCGGCGCCCTAGCCGCTCTCGATGACAACGACCATATCTGGCGGACGCAAGAGAACAATCGGCAAGGGATCGCGTATCTACGGCGCGAACTCGATCGCCTCGGCCTGGAATATGCGCCCAGTTGGGGGAATTTTCTATTAGTGAAGGTCGGAGCGGGAACGTATCAACGACTGTTGCCAGAAGGTATTATTATTCGTCCAATGGAAGGATATGGTTTTCCTGGCTACGCGCGGGTGAGCGTCGGCACGTCGCCAGAGAATGAACGATTCATTGCAGCAATGGAGAAACTCTTGAAAAACCGTGGTGCGTGAAACAGGATGTGTGTATGGGAATGCAGAAACGCCCAACAAGTAACGCGGCCATACAGAATATGCATAGCGGAGCGCCTGCTATATTATGTCTCCTCTTTTCAACCGTCTCATCATCGTTGGCGTTGGCCTCATTGGCGGCTCGCTCGGGTTGGCCGCACGCGCGCGAGGCTTGGTCAGCGAGGTAGTTGGTTTTGGTCGCACCGAAGCGAACCTGAAAATCGCCTTGGAGCGCGGCATAGTCGACTCGTATACCTTTGACCCAGCAGAAGCCGCGCGTGACGCTGATCTGCTCTTGTTAGCGGTTCCAGTTGAAGCTACGCGAGCGACAATAGAGAAATTCATTCCGTTTCTTCCTCCGGGATGCATCATCACCGACGCTGGCAGCACCAAAGAACAAGTTGTGAGAACGCTGGAACAGGCGCTCCCGCCGTCGCTGCCGTGTGTGGGGGCGCATCCTATCGCTGGCACGGAACATGCCGGAGCAGCAGCGGCTTTTGCGACCTTGTTCGAGAAGCGGCTCTGTGTGCTTACCCCAACCGAACGGACAGACAGAACGGCGCTCGCCCGTGTACGCGCCCTCTGGGAGGGCGTAGGGATGCGCGTCGAGGAGATGGACATGCGTACGCATGATCGCGTGTTGGCGCGGGTGAGCCATCTCCCCCATCTGATCGCGTTCAGTGTCATGAATGCGATGCTTGACGCTTCTATGCCAGGAGTGGATTTGTTAACTTATGCGGGCAGCGCCTTTGCTGATCTCACCCGGGTTGCGGCCAGCCCCGTCGAAATGTGGCGTGATATCTGCACCTCTAATCGTGACGCCCTTTTGGTTGCTATTGAAGAATTTGAAGAAGCGCTCTCTTTGATGAAACGTTGCGTCGCGCACGGCGACAGCGCGGGGCTCGAAAAGGCGATCAACCGCGCCCGCGTCGAACGTCAGCGCTTGACGAAGATCCGGGAACAGTCATGAGTAACGCCGCGAATGACACATTAATTATTAGTCCAGCCTCTGCCGGCGTGCGTGGCGAAATCGTTCTGCCAGGAGATAAATCGATCAGCCATCGAGCGGTAATGTTTTCAGCAATCGCCCAGGGAGAAAGTCGTATTGGCAATTTCTCCGGCGGCGGCGACAATCGCAGTACGATCCGAGCTTTTCGCACTCTTGGCGTCGAGGTTGTCCAATCGGACGCGGACGTACTGGTGAAAGGTCGCGGTTGGGGAGGTCTCCAGGTCCCCCGCGAGATAATCGATTGCGGTAATTCCGGTACAACCATGCGCTTACTGTCCGGCCTGCTTGCCGGCAGACCGTTCCAATCGCGTCTGGATGGCGATGACTCATTGCGAAGCCGCCCAATGGCGCGCGTGATTACGCCGCTACACCAGATGGGGGCAGACATCCACAGTGAAGGAAAAGAAAACTGTGCGCCCTTGCGAGTTACTGGGCGCGCATTGCAGGGGATTGCTTATCGCAGCCAGGTGGCTAGTGCACAGGTAAAATCAGCACTGATGCTGGCTGGTCTCCAGGCGCGTGGATACACACGCGTGTGGGAACCGGTGCGTTCTCGCGATCACACCGAGCGCATGTTGCCCGCGTTTGGCGTCCACGTGGACGTGCATGGGACAGAAGTCACGGTCGCGGGCGGCCAGGAGTTGCACGCTTGTGACATAGAAGTTCCTGGAGATCTCTCATCCGCTGCTTTCTTTATCGGTGCGGCGCTTATGGTTCCTGGTTCTGAACTCTATATCCGCGAGGTCGGATTGAATCCGACACGAACCGGCGTGCTCGATGTGTTTCGCATTATGGGTGGAACGATCCTATGGTTGAATGAGCGTGAGGTTTGCGGCGAACCAGTGGGCGACCTGCTCGTGCGCTCTAGCCCTCTCAAAGGGGTTGAATTCAGTGAGGCACTGGTGGTACGAGCGATTGATGAGATTCCTATTATCGCTATGGCCGCTGCCGTAGCGCAAGGCGTGACGACGATTCGTGGAGCACAAGAGCTGCGCGTAAAGGAGAGCGACCGTCTCCATGCATTGGCGGTCGGGTTAGACGCTCTTGGCGTTCGCGTATCTGAATTGCCCGATGGACTGATTATTGAAGGAGGATCAATCGGCGGTGGGAGAACGCAAAGCTTTGGCGATCATCGCATCGCCATGGCGTTAACAATCGCAGGACTAGCCGGAACAGGGGAGATAGTGCTAGAAGGGACATCATGCGTGGACATCTCGTTTCCCGGCTTTTATAGCCTGCTGCGAGATCTCACCGGACCGATCATCAAAAACCCATGAATGCTGGCCTGATCATCGCCGTAGACGGACCCTCGGGTGCAGGGAAAAGTTCGTCGAGCCGTTTGCTCGCTGAGCGTCTTGCGTATCGCTATGTTGATACAGGCGCTTTGTATCGCATTGTTGGTCTGCTGGCCCTGGAAAAAAAGGTGTCTGCAGATGATGCCGAACGGTTAGCGGATTTATGCGCGAATTTACCGTTACAGTTCCTGCCGGAAACGAACGGCGTACGTATTCTTCTTAAGGAACGGGACATTACAACGGACATTCGTCAACCCGAAGTGAGTCAGCTGGCTTCAAAAGTGTCAGCCCATCCTCTCGTACGCCAGCAGTTGCTTTCACTGCAACGTGAGCTCGGGGCAGGAGGGGGAGTGGTAATGGAAGGTCGGGATATTGGCACGGTAGTCTTTCCCGAAGCCGATATAAAATTTTACCTTGATGCCTCGTCTGAGGTGCGGGGACGTCGACGTTACGCAGAGTTACAAAGACAAGGTATGTCAACGGAACTGCAAACGACGATCCAAGAGATGGCGGAGCGAGACCAACGCGATAGTAGTCGCGCTCATGCACCGCTGCAGCGAGCAGTGGACGCAGTGGTAATCGACACTACGACGCTGACGCTAGCAGAAGTGGTGGCGTTGATGATGCGCACGGTCGAGTCGGCACGCAAGTGCTGATGGAAAAAGGAAAAAGGAGAAACCGCAGCTCTTGCAACCTGAAGAGGAGGAGGGTATGGAAAGGCGATGATCAGGGAGAACTCTAGGGGGTAAACCGGAGAATGGAACAGGACAATTTAGATTTTCCTCAAACACCAACATCAAACCAGGGCGGCGGCATGGAAGAGAATTTCATGCGCATGCTCGAAGAGAGCGAGCGCACGGTTAAACCTGGAGAAATCGTACGCGGTCGCGTCGTCAAAATCGGCCCCGAATTTGTCACCGTAGACATCGGCTACAAATCCGAAGGACATATCCCTCTGCATGAGTTTCGTACTCGTGATGGCCGCTTAGCGGTCAACGAAGGAGATGAAATTGAAGTCTATTTTGACGCAGCGGATGCCGAACAGGAAGGCATCGTCCTGTCCAGAGCAAAAGCGGAGCAATTCCGTGTGTGGCGCGAAATTGAAAACGCCTATACCAACAAGACACCGATAGAGGGCCACATCGTTGGTAAGGTCAAAGGCGGGCTCAAAGTCGATATCGGTGTCGCCGCTTTTCTCCCTGGCTCTCATGTTGATCTGCGCCCCGTACGTGACCTTGATCGTTTCGTTGGCAAGCGCGGCAAGTTTGCCGTGCTCAAATACAATCGTGCACGTGCGAATGTCGTGGTCTCCCGCAGGGCGATTCTAGAATTAGAACGAGACTCCCTCCGCGATGAAACGCTCCGATTGTTGGAAGAAGGTGTCATTCTTGAAGGCACGGTCAAGAATATCACCGACTACGGCGCGTTTGTTGACCTCGGTGGCATCGATGGCCTGCTGCATATTACTGATATGTCATGGGGCCGGATCGGACACCCCTCAGAAATACTCACTGTCAGCGCCAAGATCCAAGTCGTTGTACTCAAATTTGACGCCGAACGTGAACGCGTGTCTTTGGGACTCAAACAGCTGATGCCAGACCCATGGAGCACCGTTACTGAGCGTTATGCAGTGGGCTCGCATGTACGCGGCAAAGTTGTGAGCTTGGCGGATTACGGCGCTTTCATCGAGATCGAACAGGGAGTGGAAGGGTTGCTGCATGTTTCTGAGATGTCGTGGACCAAGCGCGTCACGCATCCTTCGAAACTGCTTTCCGTGGGAGAAGAAGTTGAAGTCATCATCCTGGAGATCGATCCGCATCATCGCCGCATCTCCCTGGGGCTCAAACAGATCAGCCCGAATCCCTGGGAAGTGGTCCGCGCCAGCCACCCGGTTGGCAGCCGTATTCGCGGCAAGATCAAGAGCATCACCGACTTTGGAGTGTTCGTTGAAGTGGGGGAAGGCATCGACGGGCTTGCTCATATTTCGGATCTCCACTGGACGAAAAAGGTCAAACATCCCTCGGAACTCTTTAAGAAGGGGGATGAAGTTGAAGCGCTTGTACTTGGGGTGGATGTTGAGAATGAGCGCGTATCGTTGGGGATTAAGCAGGCAATGCCAGACCCGTGGACCACACTGTCGCTCCACCATCCAACTGGCAGCCGCATCAAAGGGCGGGTGACGAGCGTTACGGATTTTGGCGTCTTTGTGGAAGTCGATGATGGGATCGAGGGGCTCATTCACATTTCTCAACTCTCGACGGAACGAGTGGAAAAGCCTTCTTCGCTCTTTCAAGTTGGACAAGAGGTGGAAGCGGAAGTTATCCACATCGATCCACGTGAGCATAAGATGGGGCTTAGTGTAAAAGCGTTGCGGCGGAGCGAAGAACGCGCGGAAATGGAGTCATATTTGAAGAGAGAACGAGAAGAAGCTCGCTTCTCCCTAGAAGATGTTATGCCCGAAGAGTTCCGCCTTGATAAAGATGACCGAGACGATAAAGGCGGACGTCGGGGAGCATAAAGCTAAGGAGGAATGATTGTGCCGCAGCAACGCGCAGTCGGGCGAGGGCTCGGAATTCTTAGTATATTTCTTCTCATCTTCGCTCTTACCGCCTGGCTGTTAACCTCATTTGGGAAAGATGCGAAGGGTGGGCTGTGGTCTGCAGCTGTCGGCGTAATCGAGATTCGTGGGGTTATAGATAGCGATCAAGAGACAATTGAAGCCATCCGACGGTTCGGCAAATCTGACCAGATCCGCGCCGTCGTTCTGCGCGTCGAGTCCCCAGGCGGCGCAGTCACGCCTTCACAAGAAATTTATCGTGAGCTGCTCAGACTTCGAGAGAAGAAACCTCTCATCGCTTCACTCGGAGAAGTAGCGGCTTCCGGCGGTTACTATGTTGCAAGCGCTTGTAGTACGATTGTGGCGAACCCCGGCACGATTACTGGCTCCATTGGCGTCATTATGGGGACGATGTACAACGTACAAGGGTTATTGGAAAAACTGGGTGTCAAAGGCACAGTTATTAAAGCAGGGACGTACAAGGATATTGGCTCTTCAATTCGTGATATGACCCAGGAAGAACGTCAGATCCTTAAAGATATGCTGGATGATGTCCATCAGCAATTTATTAGTGCAATTGCGGTAGGACGTAAAATGGATGAAGCTGTTGTACGGAAGCTCGCTGATGGGCGTGTGTATTCCGGAGCCCAGGCGCAGCGTCTGGGCCTGGTTGACCAAATAGGAGATTTCCAGGACGCTATTACTCTAGCGGCAAAAGCAGGCGGGATCTCTGGAGAGCCGCGTCTCGTGCAAGCGCAGACGCGGAAGAAATCATGGTGGCAGCAATTATTGTCGTTTTGGCTTGGAGAAATGATGAGTGGAGGGGACGCGGGAATGCGGATGTTTTTCCTGGGTCCCCGGCTTTCATGAGAAGGGAAGCTGAGTTGTGACGAAACGGGACTTGATTGAGGAAGTGGCGCAACAGTATCCGCGGTTTTCTCGGCGAGACGCCGAAGTGATGGTCAATGCCGTCTTTGACAGCATGACTGACGCGCTTGCTAAGGGAGAACGCATCGAAATCCGCGGCTTCGGAAGCTTTATCGTCAAACAACGCGCGGCGCGCGAAGGACGGAATCCTAGAACTGGCGACCTCGTGGCGGTCGCCGAGAAAAAAGTACCGCTCTTCAAAGTCGGGAAAGAACTCCGCTTGCGCGTCGATGGTCAGCCGGTGGACGAGGACGACCTGGAACGAGACGACGATACTGAGGACGAGGACGACGAGTGACCTCCCCAGTTGTGCAAGAGCCTGCTCGAGAAGAACACGGAGTCGCAGTGCTGTGGGCGCCTTGGCGCATGGCGTACATCGAAGGAGAGAAACCTCACGAGTGTATCTTCTGTACGGCGACAACTGATGAGACGATGCTGCGCGCCTCGCTTGTGTTGGGAGTGTCGCAACATGCCCGTGTTATGCTCAACAAATATCCTTACAACAACGGCCACCTGCTGATAGCGCCACACCAGCATACTGCTCAGCTCACTGCATTGCCCCAAGACGTCTTCCACGATCTCATGGCGCTTCTGCAGAAAGCAGTGGCGGTGGTCAACAGCGCGCTTCGACCACAAGGAGTCAATATCGGCATGAACCTTGGCGTTTGTGCTGGCGCCGGCGTGGCGGACCATCTGCACTGGCACGTAGTGCCGCGTTGGATAGGCGACACGAATTTTATGCCCGTAGTGGGCTCTGTGCATGTTATGCCGCAGCATCTGATGGAAAGTTATGATCGGCTGCGCCCCTATTTTGCTCCCTCCTCTGAATCAGCGAAGGGAAGTCCTCGGTAAAAGTGAGTATCATTGTGCAAAATATCAAAGTCGATGAAGCCTTTCGTGAAAACGTTCGCACGGTCGGAGACCTCAAGAAATCAGGCTACCAAGTCTTTCCGGTTCGCGAAGAAATGCGGGCGAATTTGTTGCGCAAATTGGCGGCTAGAGAACAAATGCTGCCCGGCATTATTGGCTATGAAAACACCGTCATTCCAGAAAT
>JACXTT010003812.1_pt1 | contig 22844 bp, 26 predicted proteins | sample 9270951 | NCBI WGS metagenome assembly JACXTT01 (sample SAMN15532306, study PRJNA645909) | rock metagenome | isolation source: weathered quartz diorite | place: Puerto Rico | collected 2017-06-21
CAGACTGTGAAGACCCATACCGTTAACTTCCTGAAGAAGTTTGGCTATGGCTGGGAGGATGGCCGCCTGTATGCGCTGGCCACCTAATCAGCCAATTCTTGGTGTGTTCCGCATATAGGGATTCGCCAAGGGAGCACTGGCGGTAGCAAGAGCAAGGAGGTAAAAGCAAAGAAAAAAGATGGAGAAAGAAATATTTTTCATGCCGAGAATCTTACTGTCGATTTTTTCTCGCTCAGTTGTCTTGTCCATAACTGTCGGTTTGTTTTTCTTGACTGCCTCCTCAGCGCATGCCCAACTCTCTGGCACGGCGGGAGGCTTCGGCTCGGGCGCCGGAGAAACTCCTGAGTCGGAAAATGCGCACGAACCTGTTTCTCTCAAGCTCAGGGGTGTATTGAAACCTACTCATCCCAAGGCGACCAATTGGTTCCTGCTCGACATGACGATTGGTAACTTTGGTGAGCCGTATCAGTTCGAGGTCCAAAAGATAGAACTGCCAGACAACCCGCACTCAAGTCCGGATCAACTTCTGCGCGGTCTCAAAAAATACAAAGTGCAGTTGATTGCAGTTGGGGATAAGGAGAACCTGACAAAGATCGGTCAAGCGCTTCCGGATACTCCTATAGCCGTCAGCGGATTTTTCATTCGACGGAGCCGTACTTTTCAAATCACTGATATCGATGTGTTTCGCACTGACCATTTTCCTGAGTGAAGATTACATGTGTCCTCGCTGCTGCTTCTCGACAAGCCCTTGAGCAAAGTGTTGACCGCAGTCTTCTGATAGCGCTTCGGTGGAGCCATTTACCGTCCCAACGTAGCCAGAAAGGAATTCAAAGAGGCTTTCACCTTTCGCAGAAGCTCCTATCGCTGGTGACGGGGTGAACAGTTTGCGCAAGCAGTCAATAGCAAGCAATTCTGGTGTAGTGCCCTTTTTTCGAGCTTCTTCGGTAAGCGGTCCTTCAACCTCGGGGGGCAATGTGATGGTTGTCATAAGTACCTCATCCCTTCATCCCTGCAAAGCAAGTTCCTCTCGGACAATGCGCCGTACAGCCTCGGAGGTCAACGGCTGTTCTCTCCGTTCGGTATGGGCATTTAACGCCTCGTTGATAAGCGTCTGATAGCCACGGCCTGTCTTCTCTGAGAGGTCGCGAAAATATTCCAGCACCTCATTATCAAGATACAGGGTGATGCGGGTTTTGCCGGTCGTGGGCAGAACTGCGCCACGTTTGGCTTTGGAAAAGTCATACTCCTTTTTCATATGCTCGTCTCTCTTTAGGTTCCGCGTGCCGTACTGAGATCAAACGGGTGTTCTCGCCCTCATAGGTGTAGACGACGACCATCACCTGACCGAAAGTATTCATGCCGATAGAGATAAACCGCTGTTCGCCCCGTGCAGAGTCATCTTCAATCGTGAGTGCTAAAGGATCATTCAAGACGCCATCACCCTCCGCGAGTGACACGCCATGTTTACGCAAGTTAATGGCATTCTTCTTGGGATCGAAGCTGCTCTCCACTGCACCAGTATATGTATATCATGCATATTTCGCAATGATTGCGTATGTCTCATTGATCCGTAGGCTAACAGATCAGTATCTTGCCGAAGTCAGCGCTATTTCCCTCTGATCTCACCAGGTGACCGCAAGCGTCACCCGTCCGCTGCAATCGCTTGTGGTTGTAGGGCCGGCGAGGGGGGTACGATGAGCACGCGCATGATGCGCCGATCACTCATTTCTAATATTTTAACAACGTGACCATCTAGTTCGACGGTGTCGCCAATGCGTCCAATGCGCCCTAGCTGCGCATTCACGTACCCGCCGATGGTGCGGGCGTCTTTGACTTCGACTGATTCCAGCCCTAACGCTTCAGTCACATCCGCCAACTGTGTCTGACCGTCAACAATAGCGCCTTCGGCCGTCTGTTCGAGCTTTGGCGGTTCTGAGTCAAATTCGTCTTGAATTTCTCCCACTAACTCTTCAAGGACATCTTCCATGGTGACGAGACCAGACGTGCTGCCATATTCGTCGATGACGACGGCCATGTGTAAACGGCGCTGCTGAAAATCTTGTTGTAACGCTTCGACTGGGCGGCTCTCCGGGATGAACAACACTTCGCGTTTAATCTTCATCAGGTCAGCTGACGTTTTGATGTCGATACGCTGCAGGAAAATGTCTTTAATATGGATAATGCCAATCACATGATCGATATCGGTTTCGCACAGCGGGTAACGAGTATGACCAGTGCGGTAAATTATCTCCAAGTTCTCTTGCCACCGTTTTTCCAGCGACAGATGGTCGATATCTGGTCGCGGCGACATGATCTCCATCACCGTGCGTCCCGCCAGATCGAGGACGTTTTCTAATAAATTAACTTTCCCTGCGGAAAGGGCGCCGTGCCGTTGCGATTCCGAGAGAATGAGGCGTAACTCTTCTTCGGAGTGCGCCAAATCTTGCACCTTGATATCGTGCACGCCACAGAGTTTCAGTAAACCATTCGCACTGACGTTCAGGAGCCACAAAACAGGATAAAAACACCAAGAGAAAAGCAAAAAAGGTAAGGAAGTCCACAACGCTACTTCTTGTGGTTTGCGGATGCCCAGAAATTTTGGCATCTGTTCGCCAACGATAATATGGATGGCCGTAATAATAGCGAAGGCGACGGCAAAGGCGATTGTGTGGACTGTTTCTGGAGATGTGAGTCCTACATGGCTGAGTAGAGGTTGGAGGACGTGAGCAACCGCGGGCTCACCAATCCAGCCAAGTCCGAGGCTTGCAAAGGTGACGCCCAGCTGGGCGGCGGCGAGCGACGCGTCGAGGTTGTGGATGATCTTGCGCGCGACGTTTGCCAATGGGCTGCCGCGTCTCGCGAGATCGTCGATCCGTGCGCCGCGCACTTTAACGATGGCAAACTCTGCTGCGACGAAAAAGGCATTCGCTAAGAGTAAAAAAAGGGTCAAGAGCAGTTGCCACTCAATACTGAGCATAAAGCTTTACTGTTTCTGTTTACTGCAAAAGGAATAACGGACAGAAAAATGGGAGGGAGCTCAAGGAGATTGAGCGACGTATTGGGACGGGATCGGAATCTTTGGCGGTACTCATACAAGCGATAAAACTAGGCCTATTTGACCATAAAAGGATGAAAGAAGGCAAGAGCCATGCGAAGAAAACTGTTCGCTCATTGAGGAACTTGCAAGAAACGCTCGCCTATGGTGTCTGAAGAGCAGCGGAGGAGGAATAACTCATGATGCAGGCGCTCTACTGGGACGGCGCTCGGCTGCGGTTACAAAAGAGATATCCCGTTCCCCAGACGGTGAAAGACTCAGCGCTGGTGCGAGTGCGTTTCGCTGGGATCTGTTCGACAGACCTGCAGATTTTGCAAGGCTACATGAACTTTCGTGGGGTGCCTGGCCATGAATTTGTTGGAGACGTGAGTGAAGGACCGGCTGAGCTCTTGGGCAAACGGGTGGTTGGCGAGATCAACTTTGCGTGTGGCGTGTGCGAGGCGTGTCAGCGCGGGGTAGGGCGACACTGCCCCACTCGGCGCGTGATGGGGATTCTCGACGCAGACGGGAGTTTTGCGGAATATCTGGCTGTGCCGGTAGCAAATCTCCATGTCGTTCCCGACGAAGTGGCGGATGAGGAAGCGGTGTTTACCGAGCCGCTAGCGGCAGCCTTTGAAATTTTAGAACAAGTGCATGTGCAGCCAGCGAGTGAAGTAATTGTGTTGGGCGATGGGAAACTCGGGCTCTTGTGTGCGCAAGTACTACAGCACGCCGGGGCGCGAGTGACCCTGATCGGCAAACACGAAGAAAAACTTGCGCTTGTCCGACATGCTGGCGTGCGGACGGTTTTGTTTTCGCAATGGCGACCCCGTCAAGCAGATATGGTGGTGGAGGCGACAGGCTCGACTGCCGGACTCGCCTTTGCAATAGAAACGGTGCGTCCACGCGGCACGCTGGTGTTGAAAAGCACGGTGGCGCAACCTCACAGTTTGTCGCTTGCTCCGCTGGTGATTAACGAAGTGACTGTTGTTGGGTCCCGGTGCGGGGTATTTCCTCCCGCCTTACGCGCTCTGGCGCAGCGGACAATTGCGGTGTCTCCTCTCATTACGAAAGTCTTTCCGTTGGCGGAAGGCGCAGCCGCCGTGCGACAGGCTGCGCGCCCTGGTACCCTAAAAGTGTTGTTACGTATATAGTTTCAGAAAGAAAGAGTAAGGAGGTTCTATGAAAGCTGGTGTCTTCATGATGCCTTCACATCCACCAGAAAGAGATTTTTACACCGGTCACATGTGGGATCTGGATCACCTCGAATTGTGCGACAAGCTCGGTTTTCATGAAGCCTGGATTGGCGAGCATTTCACCGCGCCGTGGGAGCCGAATCCTGCTCCCGATTTGCTGATTGCTCAGGCGATTTTACGCACGAAAAATATTAAACTGTGCCCGGGGGCGCATTTGCTGCCGTACCATCATCCGGCTGAACTTGCTCATCGGGTGGCGTTTTTGGATCACATGGCCCAAGGGCGCATGATGTTGGGTGTGGGCACCAGCGGCCTCCCCAGTGACTGGAAGTTGTTCAACGTGGATGGCGCTGGGGGCGAGAATCGCAAAATGACCTTGGAAGCGCTTGAGATCATATTGAAACTGTGGGAAAGCACCGAGCCGTTTGAGTACAAAGGTCAGTATTGGACGGTCAATCGAATTGACACCATGCTGGACACGCTGAAGTATCATCTCCGTCCTTTCCAGAAGCCGTATCCGCCAATTGGCATTGCTGGTCTGACCCCTCGGTCGGATACCCTGAAATTTGCGGGTGAACGCGGCTTTATGCCTTTAAGCATTTCTCTGAGCAGCAGTTATCTCAAAACCCATTGGCAAGCCGTTTTGGACGGAGCCGAGAAAGTTGGGAAAACCCCAAGCCGAGCAGATTGGCGCATCTCTCGCGAAGTCTATATCGCAGAAACTGACAAAGAGGCGCGGGACAAAGCGATCAACGGCATGATTGGACGCGTGTACCGTGAATACTTACTGCCGCTTTTCAAATCGTTTGGTATGGTGAGCCTTTTCAAGCACCATCCAGAAGTGCCGGATTCTGATGTCACAATGGATTATCTCGCAGACTACTGTTGGTTGGTGGGGTCGCCGAAGACAATCGTGAATAAGCTCGGGGATATGCAGCAAGAAACCGGCGGCTTTGGCTGTCTTTTAGTCCTGACTTTTGACCAATCAGAGAACAACGAAGGCTGGGTGAACTCGCAGCGCTTGCTCATGAATGAAGTGATGCCGCACTTCGCGAATGTGTAGGAATTCATCGCCCTGACTTTAGCTGTGGCCGGTCTCCTGACCGCGCCACGGGTTGCATCAGAGACCTACGGTCAGCGCTGTCGGCGGGGTCAGGAGACCCACGCCGAACAGACCCCGGATTGCATTCCCAGGCAGAGCCTGGAAACGAGGTCGTCAACTTCGTCTACTTCATCGTATACCACAACTGTCCGATCCACTCGTGCAGTACCTTTGCACTGACCTCGACTGCAGAACCTTGGGGCAAAAAATCTAACGCGGAGAAACTCTTCTGTCCCGCAAATCCCGTGGGGGCTGGGATCACAGTCAGACCCATTTTCTCGAATGATGCGCGTGCACGCGGCATATGCAGCGCATGGGTCACGAGATACACAGCCTGAATGCCGTTCTGCTTGAGAATCGTCGCACTAAACTGGGCGTTCTCAGTGGTATTGCGGGACCAATCTTCAACCCACTGCACAGGAATGTGGAAATCTTGCTCGAAGGACTCCTTCATCGTGTCTGCTGCTGGTCGTGCTCCGCCCCTCCAGCTTCCTCCTGTGACAAGTAGGGGCTTGCCGGTGAGACGATACAACCGTGCAGCATACCGCATGCGTTCGAGAACGTAGCCGTTGACGGTGTCTCCTCCGTATTCCGGCGCCTTATGGTAGAGGCCTCCACTGAGCACCACGATCGCGTCAGCTGGGGGCAGGGAGGCTGTCGGGTCAAGCGGCGGGACGGTCTCGGCTTGTTTCCGGAACACATCGACGAGAATGGGAGCACTGACGACATACCACAGCAAAGACGTGGTGATGAGCGTCAGCCTTCCGAGGCGCGGATGGCGCGTGAGGAGCATAAGTCCGAGCGTACTGAGGACCAGCAGATTGAGCGGCAGCAGCAAGAACGCGCTAATCAATTTAGTGAAAAAGATATCGAGATTGGTCATGGGAAGAGCAGGCTGTAAGCTATAGAAAGGGAAGGGCAGAGAGATCCACGAGCCTGTGGCCTCTCTGCATTCTCCATGTTACAGCATTCCTTTTGTAGACAACACACCCTTCACGCGTGGATCATACTGCATGGCGCTGCCCAGGGCGCGTGCGAATGCTTTGAATCCGGCTTCGATGATGTGGTGTGGGTTGCGTCCATGCGTCATGTTGAAGTGAAGGTTCATCGCAAGCTGGTTACTAAAGGCGAGAAAAAAGTCGTGGATCAACTCTACGGCGAAGTTGCCGACTTTTTCCTGTTTGATTTGGAGATTATAGACGAGAAATGGTCGCCCGCTCAGATCCACTACACAGGAAACCAGCGCCTCGTCGAGCGGCACTGTCGCCTCGCCGAAACGGCGAATCCCTTGTTTATCTCCTAAGGCTTCACGAAAGGCTTGGCCAAGCGCCAGACCAACATCTTCGACCGTGTGGTGGTCGTCGATCTCGATGTCGCCTTTGGCTTGCACAGTCAGATCAAAAAATCCGTGGCGCGTGAAGAGTTCAAGCATGTGGTTGAGGAAAGGAACGCCAGTAGCGATCTGATACTGGCCTTCGCCGTCGAGGTTGAGACAAATCTGAATATCGGTTTCGTTCGTTTTGCGGTGCAGCTCTGCTTTACGCATGATTGGCCCCATTCAGACGATATTGCACGGCGCGCGCATGGGCCTCAAGTCCCTCCATATTCGCCAAGCGGAGAATATGTGGACCCAACGTTTTTATCGCACGAGGCGACGCTTCGATAATGTTGGTGCGCTTGAGAAAGTCGTACACGCCCAAGGGGGACGAGAAACGCGCGGCGCCTCCCGTCGGCAGCACATGATTTGGTCCAGCAATGTAATCGCCAAACGGTTCTGTTGAGAGATGACCAAGAAAGATTGCTCCGGCATGATGGAGGTCCGGCAGCCACGAACGCGGATTCCTCACTGCAAGTTCGAGATGTTCAGGGGCGATAGCGTTGGCCAACTCGATGACTTCAGCCTTATCGCGCGCCACAATCACAGCCCCCTGTTGCTGCATGGAGACAGCGGCGATGCTGCTGCGCTGCAAATGCGCCATCTGATCTGTTATTGCTTGTACGATTGCCGTTGCTAAGGATTCCGAGGTTGTGAGACACAGCGGAGCCGCCTGCTCGTCATGTTCGGCTTGCGATAACATATCCGCGGCCACGTCTTGCGGCGAAGCGCTGTCATCCGCGATAACCAGCACTTCACTTGGTCCGGCGATCATGTCGATATCGACTTGACCAAAGACTAAACGTTTCGCAGTCGCGACATAGATGTTTCCTGGGCCCACGATTTTATCGACGCGTGGAATCGTTTTGGTGCCATAAGCGAGCGCCGCCACGGCTTGCGCTCCGCCAACACGAAAAAAAGTGTCTGCTCCGGCCAGATGAGCGGCGGCCAGAATACCTGGATGATAGTCCTGCGGCGACGGCGGGGAAACAACGATGACTTCTTTGACGCCCGCGACTTTGGCGGGGATGACATTCATCAATACAGTCGAGGGATACGCAGCCTTTCCGCCTGGGACATAGACGCCAACCCGGTGCAACGGAGCAATGCGTTGCCCCAACCTCACTCCAAGTTCGTCACGATACGACCAACTGGCATGACGCTGTTTACGGTGAAATGTGGTGATGCGCTTAGCGGCCGTTTGCAGCGCCGTGCGTTCGGCTCGGGAGAGGTGTTTGAACGCTGCCTCCATTTCTGCGGGAGAGATTGCCAGAGTGTTCGGTGTGGTGCGCACCCGGTCGAACGTCTGGGTATACTCACAGACCGCGCGGTCTCCATGTTGCTTGACTTGCGCAAGAATATCGCGGACACGCTGTTCGACCTGTCCGCTGGCTGTCTCTCCGCGCAGAAAGAGTTGTCGGAGATGTCGTTGACAGGAGGGGTCTGTAGTTTTTAACAACGAGACAACTCGAGCGTTTTTCGTTCTCGTGGCCATGTTAGGCGCCAGCTAGGATCCTTTCACTCGGCGAATGCGCGCGCCGATCCGCGAAAGCTTCTCTTCTATGCGTTCGTATCCACGATCAAGGTGATAGACTCGGGAAACCTCCGTCTCGCCCTGGGCGGCAAGTCCGGCGAGCAGCAGTGATACGCTGGCGCGCAGATCGGTCGCCATCACTGGCGCCCCGGTCAAGTACGTAACCCCATGGATTGTGGCGATGTTGCCTTGCACATGAATATCCGCTCCCAAGCGCACCAGTTCCTGCGCATGCATGAAACGGTTCTCAAAAATGGTTTCCGTGATAGTGCTGTGTCCGACCCCGAGTGAAAGCATCGCCATCAGTTGCGCCTGGAGATCCGTTGGGAAACCTGGGTATGGCAGGGTGGTGATATTGACTCCGCACGGGCGTCTATTGCCAGTCACCCGGATGCCGTCTTCCTGAACAGAGAAGTGGACGCCGGTTTCCGCAAAAGTCTGGAGCAACGCCGCCAGGTGGTCCGCGCGCGCTCCTCGTACGAAGATATCACCAGATGTGATAGCTGCCGCCGTGAGAAAGGTCCCCGCCTCGACTCGGTCCGGGATCACCACATGATTGGCTCCATGGAGGGAAGTCACCCCTTCGATAGTGATCCTGCTCGTGCCGGCGCCGCTGATGCGGGCGCCCATGGCGTTCAAGAGTAACGCCAAGTCGACAATCTCCGGCTCTTGCGCTGCGTTGTCTATAATGGTGACGCCTTCCGCCAATGTTGCGGCCATCAAGAGGTTTTCCGTGGCGCCGACGGAGGGAAATTCCAATGGTAAGTACGCCCCACGCAGTTTGCTGGCTTCGGCCTCGACGTAACCTTGTCGTAAACGAATCGAGGCGCCGAGTCGCTGCATGCCGTCGAGATGGATGTTGACGGGGCGCGCCCCGATTGCGCATCCGCCCGGGGTCGATACGCGTGCGCGGCCAAAGCGGGCCAACAGCGGTCCTAAAGTCAGAAACGAGGCGCGCATGGTTTTGACGAGCTCATACGGCGCCTCAAAGCAGCGCACCAAACGTGAAGACAGCGCGACCTCATGCTCGTTCAACCAATCGTATTGTACGCCCAAGTCGCGCAACAGTCGTAGCGTCGTGTGGATATCCACGAGCTTTGGCACTTGGCTGAGTCGACATTCCTCATCGGTGAGTAACGTTGCAAATAACAGCGGTAAGGCCGCATTCTTCGCGCCGCTTACTACGATTTCGCCTTGCAGCGGCGTTCCACCCCGCACCACAATTTTATCCATATAATCAGCCCTCCCCCACAAACATTCATCCTATGCCTCTAACGCTGACGTTCTTTACTAGCTTATGCGAAGTCCCGCTTTATAAGCAACTACGACCCGTTCGTGACCAGTATAGTCTTTTACACTGTAACTCTCTTTGAAGGCGTGTTGAGCACGAACAAGGGAGAGGACCTCAGCAACTTGCCCGGCGCCTGCCTCGGTGACCAACCACCTTCCAGGACGAAGGTAGGATGCGCTTTCAGCCGCTAAGCGGCGGTAAAAATCAAGTCCGTCGTATCCTCCATCAATCGCCGTACGTGGCTCCCAATCACGTACTTCTGGTTGCAACGCGGCGAGGTCAGGTTGGGCAATATACGGTGGGTTAGAGACGATCAAATCAAACTGCTCGTCGGCGGAGCTGATAGGAGAGAACAAGTCGCCTTGCCGAAAGTGGATACGATTCGAGACCTCGTGGCGTTGAGCGTTGCTCTGCGCGACTGTCAACGCAGCCGCAGAGATATCGACTGCCCATAGCTCTGCGTGAGGCAACTCTTTTGCCAATGCGATTGCGATACAGCCGCTGCCGGAGCCGATTTCCAAAATGTTCAGGCGGTGCGATATGTTGCCTTGCGGGTGCGCTGGGGACTGAGAAAGGAGCCGCAGCGCCGTTTCCACCACCATTTCCGTCTCAGGGCGGGGAATTAACACTGCAGGGGTCACCGTAAAAGCGAGGGACCAGAACTCGCGCTCGCCGATGAGATACGCCAGGGGTTCTCGTTGCGCTCGACGGGCAATGAGGCTCCAGAACATTTCCCATTGTGGAGAAGTCAACGGTATGGACAGACGAGCATAGAGACCAGCACGGGAGAGCCCAAGCGTATGGCTAAGCAGGACCTCTGCATCAAGATGTGCTGTATCGACGCCTTGCGTTGAGAGAAGCGCAGATGCCTTAACCAATGCCCTTGCCGCTGTCAACAATTGAGCCTGTTGACGAGAAGAATCTTCCTGCATCTGTCTGGTGTTTTCGCTGCAAAGGGAACAGGGAGTTAACTTGCCGTCTTGAGCGCCTCAGCTTGATACGAAGTCACGAGGGCGTCCACGATAGGATCAAGTTCCCCATCGAGCACCCGCTCCAGTGTATGCAGCGTGACATTAACGCGGTGGTCGGTGACGCGCGATTGTGGAAAGTTGTAGGTGCGGATGCGCTCAGAACGATCGCCTGAGCCGACCATACTGCGTCGTGAAGCGCTAATAGCCGCCTGCTGTTCTTCTCTGGCGCGCTCCAAGAGCCGGGCCCGCAGGATCTTCAGCCCTTTAGCTTTGTTCTTATGTTGCGACTTTTCATCCTGACAGGAGACGACGAGACCCGAAGGAATGTGCGTGATGCGCACGGCAGAGTCAGTGGTATTCACACTTTGTCCGCCAGGACCAGAGGAGCGAAAAACATCAATCCGCAAATCTTTCTCGTCGATATGGACATCGACGTCATCGGCTTCTGGAAGCACAGCGACTGTAACGGCGGAGGTATGGATGCGTCCTGAGGCTTCTGTTTCTGGCACACGTTGGACACGATGCACCCCACCCTCAAATTTGAGTCGGCTATAGGCGCCGCGCCCTTCGATCATGCTAATCACTTCTTTGAATCCCCCAAGGCCAGTGGGGCTGGCGCTTAGGACTTCCAATCGCCAATTGTGATTTTCCGCGTAGCGAGTGTACATGCGAAAGAGGTTCGCGGCGAATAAGCTCGCCTCTTCTCCACCGGTCCCGGCGCGAATTTCCAAAAGTACGTTTTTCTCGTCGAGCGGATCTTTGGGAATCAATAACAAGCGCAGCTTTTCTTCTAAATGAGTGTACTTCGCTTGCAGAGTGTCTTGCTCTTCTTGAGCAAGTTCCCGTACCGCGGGATCGCTGTCCTCCAGGAGGGACTGATTGCCTTGCAGGTCATCGCTCGTTTTCCGCCATTCGCGGAAGCACGCCACGATTTCTTCCAGCGTGGATCGTTCTTTCCCGAGACGAGCATACTCCTTGGGATTGCTGATCACTTCGGCGCGGCTCAGCGTTTCCTCAAGTTCTTGGTAACGTTTTTCGACTTCGGTGAGTTTGTCGAGTAAAGTGTCGCTCATAAGCTGTGTCTATGTAACCAAAAACGGATCGTCTGGGAAAAAAGGAAGGGCGGTCCGAAAACCGCCCTTGTAGAATTGCTATCCTTTGCTGGAAGCAGAAGAAATTGAATTCGTGACGTTAGGCTTTTGCCGCTTCGCCAACCTTGCTATATCTCCTGCGAAAACGCTCAACGCGTCCCGCAGTATCCACCAAGCGCTGTTTGCCAGTGTAAAAGGGATGACATTGCGAACATAGATCGAGATGAAACGTTGGAGTAGTGGCGCGAGTTTCAAACGTATTCCCACATGCGCACACGACCACGCATTTTTGGTACTTCGGATGGATGCCTTCTTTCATTCTGAACCTCCGCTCGTTAGTATTACCACCTCGCTCCCCGCGTCGCAACCAGAAGGGAGACTGCCATGACGGAACAACAACTGAGTGAAATCCAAGACGCGCTGCGCCGTGAAGAGGTGGATGGTTGGTTATTTTACGATTTTCGCGGCAGTGACCCGCTAGCATACCGTATTCTGGGTCTTGACGCCAGACAGATTTCTACCCGTCGTTGGTGCTATTTCATCCCAAGCCATGGCGATCCAGTAGGGATCGTGTCGAGCGTTGAACCGCATCGATTGGATAGGTTGCCCGGCTTAAAACGAGTTTTTCTCTCCTGGCAACAGCTCCATACGGCGTTGGCTGATACTCTACGCGGGGCGCAACGCGTAGCTATGCAGTATTCGCCAGGAAACGCTATTCCGTATGTATCCCGAGTGGATGCGGGTGCTGTCGAGCTGGTGCGCCAGTGTGGCGTTGAGGTAGTGTCATCAGCGGACCTCGTCCAGCGTTTCGAAGCCGTCTGGTCCACCGCCCAATGGCAGAGCCATCTGCGCGCCGCCGCTGTCGTGCGCAAAACGGTTGATGAAGCATTTGCCTATATTCGCCAAAACCCACCGGTGTCGGAATATGCCGTGCAGCAGTTAATCTTGCAGCGTTTTGCTGCGGGTGGGTTGGTCGCAAATCATCCGCCCATTGTCGCGATTAATGCACATAGCGCCGATCCGCATTTTGAGCCGACGCCAGACTCTGGCGTGATTCGTCCCGGAGACTTTGTCCTCATTGATCTGTGGGCAAAAGAGCCGGACGGCGTGTATGCGGACTATACCTGGACAGGATTCATGGGAAACGAAATCCCCGTTCGCTATCAAGAAATCTTTACCCTCGTGCGTGATGCGCGGGACGCCGCGATCGCTTTTGTCAAAGAACGAGTTAGCAAGGCGCAGACTTTTTACGGATACGAAGTCGACGCCGCCGCGCGTAACGTAATCACTGATGCTGGCTATGGCAAATATTTTGTCCACCGCACTGGACACTCGATTGGCGATGAAGTGCATGGTAACGGCGCAAATATGGATGGTTTAGAAACACAAGACGAGCGGCGCGTCTTACCAGGAACTTGTTTCTCTATCGAGCCGGGCGTCTATCTTCCTGGTGAGTTTGGAGTGCGTAGCGAGGTAAATGTCTATGTGACTGAACGAGAAGCCATCGTGACTGGCACGCCGATGCAGACCGAGTTGGTGCGGATTTTAGGGTGACGCATCATTCGTTTTACGTAGTCCGTGTTGCGTGTGCTCTACATCGCTTTTCTGTTTCATTAAGCTACACGCCCACGTATGACGCGTTAGGTCACACGCCGCACGTGACAGCTTCACGTTTTCTATTGAATCAGATAAATAGAACCGGCAACAAAGAGTTTCTCTGGCAAGGATATTATCTATGGCAAAAGTCTGGTTTGCGCGACGACAGAATCGTCTCGTCGCATTGGGTGGGAAGCCGGTGTACGAAGGAGACTTGGAGTCGCTGATCTGGCCGCTCGATCTCGGGCTGCATCGCTACTACACGGGTAACCCGTTAGAGATCGATCATGAACCGCTGCCCCACACATTTTCTCCGAACGATATAGTGCTCGTTGAAGTAACCCCTGGCGACGTGGTGGTCGGAACGAACTATCGGGTCGGGTATTACTCCTCTCCGTACTCGCCAAAAGCGGCGAGTGAACGCCTCAAGCTCACGTATTAAGACGGTTTGGCGGCAAATGCCGCCGCCACTGCGCGCCGCTGAATCTTCCCTGTTGCCGTCCGTGGAATTTGGGTCACCACGTAGATTTTCTTAGGTACTTTGAAAGCGGCAAGCCGTTTTTTACAGTGCGCGATCAAATCCGCTTCAGTCGCCTCGCTGCGGAGCACAACCGCCGCAGCGACTTCTTCTCCATATTTGGTGTCGGGAACGCCAAAGCACACGGCTTCGGCAACCGCAGTATGCGTGAGCAGGAGTTCGTCAATTTCCCGAGGAGAGATTTTCTCTCCGCTCCGGTTGATGAGTTCTTTAAGCCGACCAACCAAAGTGAGATATCCCGTCGCGTCGAGAATGCCCTGATCACCGGTGCGGAACCAGCCATTCGTAAATGCGGCGGCGTTGGCTTCCGGGTTATTGTGGTAACCGCGAGTGACATTCTTCCCTTGAATCACGACTTCGCCTTGCGTGTCTGCAGGAAGCAGCTTGCCTTCGTCGTCCATAATGGCGACTTGCACGCCTGTGCCTTTTCCGACGGATCCCGCTCGTCGTTCTCCTGGCGGCAACGGATTTGATGACATTTGGTGAGACGCTTCAGTCATGCCGTAGGCTTCCAAAACTGGGCAGCCGAAGCGGGCTTCCAACTCCGCCATCGTTGCCGGCGCGAGTGAAGAGCTGCAAGAGCGGATGAAACGTAGACTGCTGGTCCCTGACGTCGGGGCCTGATCCTCCTCTGCTCGTGCGAGCAACACTTGGTGAATCGTCGGGACTGCTGTATACCACGTGGCGCGATGAGTTTTGACGATAGGCCAGAAGGCGCCGGCGCTGAAACGTGGTGGGACAATTATAGTTCCACCGCTTCGCAGCGTGGCGAATGTTGAGGCCACGAGACCATGAACGTGGAACAATGGCATCACGCACAGGGAGACATCTCCAGGCGTAAGCGCGTATGTTGCCGCCACGTTGTCGGCGGAAGTGAGTAAATTCGCATGGGAAAGCGGCACTCCCTTGGGTCTGCTCGTGGTGCCGCTGGTGTGGAGAAACAGCGCTACATCGTCTGGCGTGGGCTCGGTCTGTTTGCGAGGAAAGTTTGCCGATCGCACAACCGTAAGCTGCACCTGACCGCCTGTTGACGCTGCGGCTTCCAGAATCATTGCGCCTACCGGCGCCGCCGCTCGCGCCTGCTCGCCGCCGCCGGGTGGGACGATCAACGCTTTGGCTTCGATATCTTCTAAATAAAAACGAAACTCATCAGTAGTGTAGGCAGGATTAAGCGGCGCCGCTGTTGCCGCGGCGGCAGTGACTGCGAAGAACGTAGTGATAACTTCAATTCCGTTTGGCAGCGCCGTTGCCACGCGGTCTCCACGACCAATCCCGAGTGATTGCAGGGTGGCCGCGAGGCGCTCGACTTGGTCGCTGAGCGCGCCGTACGATATTATTGGTCCGCCTTCCGGAACAACGAGGGCAGGGTGAGTGGAAGCGCCGGAAGCGAGTAAAAAAGAAAGAGTTTGCGATTGTGGTGTATTCATACTTCTTCGTTCTCCGTTCTAGTCTTTCCGGCTCTCCTTGGTTCTCAACGAAAGATTGTTTCTTGTATCGAGGATGGCGTCAAGCGAGAGCCTGAGGAGACAGGGCAGCATAGGGGATTGAGCGCGCCCATCCTAATCGTCATTCTGGCCGAGAAGGAGGCCATTATGGCAGAGGCAGAAACGTTAGTCAGGGTTTTGGAAGGAGTCATTGCCGGACAAACCCAATTAGGAGATATGATTCGGACCGTACATGAGCGAGCGGAAGCAAACGATCTCGCGATGGCCCGGTTGATGGGAGAGCATCAGCAAACTATAGCCCGGTTGGTAGGAGATCATCAGCAAACCATGGCTCGGTTGGTGGAAGACCATCAGCAAGCTATGACCCGGTTGGTGGAGACTCAAGGCGAGATGATGGCGCAGGCGCTACAGAACCTTGGACAATCGCTGCAAGCTATCATGCAGAGTCTTGAACGCATTGTTAGTACGACAGATCGCACGGAACGCATGACCGCAGAGGTACTCGCTCGGTTAGCGACTACCCAGGGCACAAGTCACTAAAAGAGAAAAGAAAAAGTCGATGAGGATAGCAACAACTCTCGCGCTATTGTTCCTCGTCATTTCTTCTTTGTACGCTGAAGAAGCGAAACTGAAAGACCGCTACTTTTTCAGCGGCAATGGGTCGATCCATCTGATCAACGCGAATACCGGTAAAGCGGCTCAAGTGCAGTATCGTTTGCCCAATGGTTCTTATCCGGCTGAAGTACGCAGACAAGTCGATGAGTTATTCGGTGTTCCTGCCGGTTCCAGCGATCATATCTCGCTGCGTCTTGTGTCTGTGCTCGACTATATTGAAGACCGGTATCATCAGCCCATTGAAATTATCTCCGGCTATCGCAGTCCCGAGTACAACGAGAGTTTACGGGCCAAGGGACGTCTGGCCGCAAAAACCAGTATGCATATCGAAGGCATGGCCGCGGATATTCGTATGCGCAAGGTCCTTTCCGCTGAGTGGTTCCAGACGCTAAAAGCAATGGCGTGTTGCGGTGTTGGTTATTATCATGACAATTCTTTACATGTGGATACTGGGCCGGTGCGGTATTGGGATGAAACCACGTCGAAGGTGTACACGAATATCTCTGAACATAATAAACAGATTATGGCGCGCACGGATCTGGATATTTATCTTCCTGGGGAAACAGTAGAGTTACGGCTGGCGCGTATTACGGATTATCCAATCGGACTTGCGTCTGGATTTGCAATTATTCAAGAAGGGAAAGAGCCCAGGGCATTTGCATTTGATGGCAAAGAAGAAACCTGTTTACCAGTAAAAGATCCTGACCAGCGGATGTTCAAGTGGACGGTCCCGGCCAATTTCCATTCTGAAGGGAAAGTACAGCTCCGTTTGCATCTTTGCGACCGAGCGTACCCGGAAATGCCGGAACAGATTCTCTCGAATCCCGTTGAGGTTCGCTAAAAGATATCGAGGTCTCCCGTGTATCGGGGGCGACCATGAAACGCCAGCGCCCAAGCTCCGACTATCACGTACTTAACACTCTTCGTGTTCAGTACGTGGATGAACTCGCGCAGATCGTTCGATAACGGCCTCATCGGCGTGCTCAGGCATGATTAAGTCAAGTAAGAGTTGCAGCTTTTCATTTCCAGAGAGCGCGCGGTAATAGTCGTACTCAGCGTTCTCTTCTTCTTCAAAGGAGCGGAATTTGCGAACAATTTTTTCCATAGTTTTAGGAACAGACAACAAATATCTTTTTTTACAATACCACAGATAGCCTCAACTGTCCGTGGTTTGAACTTGTGCACATTGACGAAGAGAAATTAAGGTCACGCTTTTCCCGTTCCTCCCCGTTCTGCGCTATATTCCTTAATCGCTTTCTCAATCGCATGCGCAGTGGCGGAAATAAATTTGTCTCCGGCCCCAATGACCCGATCATACGACGCTTGGGGCGGCGCCAATTGTCCTTTGAAGTGTGGCATAACATAGCGTGAGATCAGCTCATAGGAGCGCAGCGTCTGTTCCCAATCCGCGAAATCGGCGCCAATAGTGAGATAACAACCGAATCCGCCAGATTGTTTCTGCAGGCGCTCGATTTGGGCGATGGCCATGTCCGGTGTCCCGATCACTCCAGCGCCGGTTTCATTCATTTCTTGCACGGCTTCCTCGTAAGTAGTGGCGTTCCCGGGCTTCATCGGAAGAATATGCGAGAGGTAGGTAAAGATATTCATGAAACCATATCGGCAATCGTCCACGGCCTGTTTATCGGTCTCGGCGATATGCATGGGCCCTACCATTCGCCATTTGCTGCGGTCGGCGCTGCGTCCATATTTGGCGGCCTGTTCTTCTACAACCGTCCAATGGTCGGCGAGTAAATCAAAACCAAGAGGATTGGTGGCGGCCAGGGAGAGCAGCCCCACGCCAAAGCGCCCGGCAAGTTTCGCGCCGGTCGGTGAAATCGAAGCAGCGACGGCGATATCGAACAGCGGATGGCTGTAAGGACGCAGCTGTAGCACGCCTTCTTGAATGGTGAACCAATCTGTTTTGCGGGTGACGACTTCACCTTGTAAGAGCGCCATGATGACTTCAAGGCTTTCTTCCATCATCCGCCGTTGATTGTCTGGATTGATGCCCAACATGAAGGCGTCAGAGGTGAGTTGTCCGGGTCCAGCCCCAAACATGATACGACCACGCGTCATGTGATCGAGCTGGATAATACGGTCAATTAAAATCAACGGATGGTGATAGGGTAAAGAATTCACCCCAGTGCCAAGCTTGATATGTCTCGTGCGCTCGGAAGCGATGCCAATAAAGACTTCGGGAGAGGCAATAGTTTCATAACCAGCGGAGTGATGTTCACCGATCCACGCTTCATCGAAACCGAGACGATCAAGGTGTGCGACAAGTTCGAGGTCGCGTTGCAAAGTCAGGGTAGGATTTTGTCCCACAAGATGCATGGGCGGGAGAAAAATGCCAAAGCGTAATGGGGTATTCATGCGTCAGTAGTAACCAGGGGATGGACACGGGTCAAGAGAGCGGCGCCAGGCTGCGTATGAAGGGATTCTAGGCATGGACAATCGCATTGTGTTTAATACACTCATGAAAAGGAGGCGCCATGTCTGTCGAAACCACTGAACTACGTGTCCTATTAGACAAACAGGCTTGCGGTGAGACCTTAACCCGCTACTGCCGTGCGCTCGACTGGCTAGACGAAGAGACGCTGAAGACGGTGTTTGCCCCGGACGCCGACATCGACTATGGATTTTTTAAAGGCCGTGGGGATGCGTTTATCCCGGCTGTTATGGAGGTCGAACGCCGCTTTCTGCGGCGCTGGCATTTTGTCGCCAACGCGATCATTCAGATAAACGGAGATACGGCCGAAGGCGAATGTTACGGCTTAGCAGTGGCAGTTGCTGAAAAGGAGGAGCGCACGGTCACCGACGTTTTTGGTGGTCGCTATCTCGACCGTTTCGAGCGCCGCGCCGAACAATGGCTGATTGCTCGACGCGTGTATGTCTTAGACTGGCAACGCTCCTTTGAAACGGAGGCTGCTGCCGAGGCGATGCCTGGGCTCATGTGGTCGACGGGGTTCAATCCAGCTCATCCGCTGTATCGTAAGCTGTAGCACTGCAGGTTTGAGAAAGATGGAAAAGAGAGATTTTTACAGTGTTTACGCGCGAGCAAGAAGCGCTCGCGCTGCAAACCCAGACTTGCGGAGTGTCGATTTAGTGGCCTCAAATCACCCTACGAGATCGACGAAGTTCTGCGCATAGAAGCGCTCTTTCGCCCGCTCGCTGATGCCCGGCATTGATGATGCAAAACGCTTGAGTGGATTGCGTCCGCCTTCAATGTGCGGATAGTCGGAAGAGAACATAAACAGATCGTCCCCCGCTTGTTCAATTATCCAGCCTACCGGTTCAGTCGGGTGGGGTGTGAACCGCAATTGACGACGGACATATTCCGAGGCTCGCAGTGGCAACGCCAGGCTTGGCTCTGTGCGGATGAAGGTCTCTTGCGCAATGTCAAGCCGTTTCAACCATGAGACTACCCACATGGCGCCTTCCTCAATGCTGCCGCCGCGCAAGCGAGGAAATTGCTCGAAGATCCCATCGAGCACCATCGCGCCCAGAAACACTTCCGATGCAGTGTGGAGCACGAGATAATCTTTCGCGCCAATACTTTCTCCGCCGCCGAGGAAGTCGGTAGCTGGACGACCATTGTTGACAAACGCTGGAGAGACGGTTCTCGGGGCCGCGCCGACATGTAAGAGGAACGGAACATTGGCGTCCTGGAAGCGAGCCCAAATGCCATTGAAGGCGGGATGGGTGGGCGACATGTTTCCAGGAGGGGTTGGTGAAATCCAGATGCCGCGACAGCCGAGGCGGACCGCTTCTGCAATTTCACGCTCGGCAAGTTCCGGGACATCAAGGGGCACGAAGCCGACTGGCAGCAACCGTTTATCATGCGCGCAGAAGTCCGCCATCGCGCGATTGAGCGCACGGGCGCCGCCGTACAACAGTTCGATATCCCTTTGTTGTTGACCGAACAGGCCCCAGAACTGCGAAAGCGCCACCGAGGGGAACACCAGCTGGGAGTTGAACCCTAGCATATTCAACGCACGGGTGCGTTCCGTAGGGTCAATGGCGCCGAGCGCGTCCCAACCTTTGAGATTCATCAAGTTCGCTTCGATATTGACCGCTTCCCAATGATCAGCGTCGCGTTTCTTGCCAAGGGCCTCTACCATGCGGCCTGCCGCGCCAAAGTACGGCGGAAGGATCTGCTTGCGAATGTGTGGATCAGCGTAGGGAGTCAACCAGTCGTGGGTCTCCATGAGGTGGCTATCAGCGTCGTTGTAAATACGACCTTCGGCGTAGGGCATGCATATTCCTTTCTGAAACAAATACTTTCTGGCGAAATTTACAATAGTAAGTTTTCGGGAGGAAGACCCAGGAGCAGACGTCCTCCCATACCGTAGGCGCGCAGGGAATTCAAAACATGTTGGTTCATCGTCAACAGATCGCGCAAACAACGATCGAGGAGATTGCCTGTGTAGACCGCTGATCCTCCGCGCGCTTTATAGAGCAGTTCCACGGCTTCCGTACACATGCCATAGACCTGGGGGTGGACCAGTTGAATGTCCGCCCACAACTGTGGCGTGATGTCTCTGCCCGTCTCCAGGGTTTCCCACAAGGCGCCGATGGTCGCGAAGGCATAGGCTCGTGCTGCTCCAATCATAGCTGCTGCCCGTCCGACGGCGTCTTGCACGAAATCTTCTTCCCGCAGCAACCGTCGCATCATTGGCTGCCCTCCTCCCGCGGTTAAACGAGAAGGCTTCTCTCCAACCTCAACGAGCGCATTGAGGGCGGTTTGCGCTACACCTAACGGCACCCCGGCGAATTTGAACAGGATGTTGAGTGGAAAGCGATAGAGCGAACCTGGTCGATAGAATTTTAACTCCTGGTAGCTGAATGTGCGCTCTTCAGGAACAAAGTAGTCGTTGACCGCAAAATCCTGACTGCCGCTGCCGCGTAGCCCTGTGGTGTACCATGTATCGAGAATGGAGACTTCCCCGGCTGGCATGTAGCACTGTCGCGTTTCCTGCACCCCGTTCGGACGCAAGCGCGGCCGATCACCGTCGTAGACCAAACAGCCGCCGATAATCCAGGCGCTATGTTGGCACCCACTAGAAAAAGGCCAATGGCCACTCACCCGGTAGCCGCCTTCGACTTTCTCAGCGCGCCCACGCGGAATCAACGAGCACGCCGTAACCGTATTGATATCAGGGTACATCTCTCGGGCGATCTGCTGATCAAGAAATCCGCTCAAATAACCGCTGTCGCAGCCGATCATGACACACCAACCGACAGAAGCATCAGCTGCTGAGAGTGTCTCCACGATACGGAGCTGGCTTAAGGGATCGATTTCCGCGCCGCCCCAATCGCGCGGCATGGTCATGCGAAAGGCTCCCGCCTGTTTAAGCGCCTCGACGATAGGGAGGGGCAGCCGTCGCTCGCGTTCGATTTCTTCTCGGCTCTCTATGACTTGTGGCACGAGTGCAGTCACCGCATGCAGGATGGATTCAGCGTCGTTGTGAGCGGTCTGATTTTTCACGATTGCCTCTTTCTTTCATCACTATCGCGATGCACGGAAACGTAGCGGAGGATTCAGGGCTCAATCAAGGTCTGTGTGGCTCGGGGTACACCAAAAAACAGAGTGACCTACAGCCGCAAGAACCGTAACGCATTTCCACTGTAAATCTTTTCCTTGTCACTTTTGGAAAGAGCAAGACTTTCGAGAAACGTGTTGGTTCTCTGCATGAATGGGCTATCCAGCATGAAATGATCCGACCCATACACGAGGTGCTCAACGCCCACTAACGCTTGGGCGCAATCGAATGCAGGTTTATGCCAGCCCAACGCGGTGTCGAAGTAGAGCTTTGGCATATAGTCGCTAGGGCGACGGGGAATCTGACGGTATTTATCGGAGAAATGCGGGTCCTCGAATCCGAGATCAATCCGCCGAGCCAGAAACGGCAGCGTCCCGCCTAGATGAGCAAGGATGAGAATCAAGTCCGGGCATCGCTCAAACAGGCCGCTGTACAGCAGTTTCATCGTTGAAAGCGTGGTGTCCGCCGGGAACGCTAAGAGAGGGGCAATATCGTCATCTTGATACCCCGGCGGTGGTTTAGGATGCATGAACACCGACGCGCGGCGGCGAGCCACTTCGTCCCAGAACGGGATGAATTCGGGGGTGTGAAGATACTTTCCGCCCACGTTCGAGGTGATCAGTGCGCCGACAAAGCCTGGAAGGGCTAGCACCCGGTCTAGTTCCACGAGTGCGTCGTTGATGTTGTTAAACGGTAGATTAGCGAAGGCCTTGAAACGCTCCGGGCTCTGACGGCAGGCGTCAGCGTACATGTCGTTAACGATACGGCACAGCTCAGGACTATGCTCATCAACACGGATGTACATGGATGGGTTGGAGAGAATCTCGATGTTCACCCCACCTTTGTTCATGTCGTCGATGCGTCGACCATGATCCCACGCTGGCAAGGGCGTGCCCGCCCAGAAGCCGATGAGATGTCCTTCGGCGTCGTGCTGGAGCACAACTTCGTCTGGATAATAATCTTTCAACTTGCGAAAGAAGGCTTCGGGAAATGCATGGGCGTGAAAATCGATTTTCATCGGAGGGCCTCCCTTTTTGTCTGGCGCTCAGCGCAGGCAGCGTAGCGCCGGTCTCGTCGATCAACAAGAGCAGCACAGCCGTTGGAAATGTTCTTGTCTGTATTCTCCGTTCATCTTCCGCGTTTATTATTGCGCGTTCAGCCTTTCCAATAGCAATTGCAACTCTGCTGCATCCTGATAGTCCAGCTCGGGATCACTGGAGAGGGCAGGGTTGCGGTCTCCTTTGAGGATGGCGCACAATTTGGCGGCCGCAATCTTGCGCTGCGGTCGAATCTTAGTATCGCCTATCAACTGGACGAGAGCTTGTTCTGCTTCGGCTGTTTCTGCTTGCTGAATTGCTAGCGCTGTTCGATTATAGGCTAACGCTGTATTCTCATGGTCTCCTCCTCCATCTCGCCTATAGGCTAGATAACTTTGCATTGCCTGTTGCCTGGCCTGGGCTGCGGCTTGGAGATCACCCACTGCCAGTTCGAGGGTATGGAGATTGTGCCATAT
>JACXTT010003813.1_pt1 | contig 22840 bp, 18 predicted proteins | sample 9270951 | NCBI WGS metagenome assembly JACXTT01 (sample SAMN15532306, study PRJNA645909) | rock metagenome | isolation source: weathered quartz diorite | place: Puerto Rico | collected 2017-06-21
GCCTCGAGGAAAATCGAGCATCGCGTGGTTTTCGCTGGTCGCTTTGCTGGGAATGATCGTGCTCTTCCGCGTCGGGTCGTGGTCGAAGCATCACCGGATGGTTGCAAGCAAGTCGGCGACAGCGCAAGTCCAACGCCACTCGCTGCCTTCGAGAACCGTGGCATGGTCGATTGCGATTTTGGTTGCGCTCATCTTTTCGAAGTTTTTTTATATGGTCAGCCTGAACAGTTATTACACCTTCTACTTGATGAGCAAATTTCATGTGACCGTGCAGAGCGCCCAGATCCATCTGTTCATCTTTATGGGCGCCGTCGCCGCGGGCACGTTGATCGGGGGGCCGATTGGCGATCGTGTGGGACGCAAGCCCGTGATCTGGGGCTCGATCCTCGGCGTGCTTCCATTCACGATGTTGCTGCCCTACGCGAATCTATTTTGGACCAGCATCCTAACGGTCATGATTGGCTTGATCCTTGCTTCCGCCTTCTCTGCGATTCTGGTGTACGCTCAGGAGCTCGTGCCCGGCAAGATTGGCATGGTCTCGGGTATGTTCTTCGGACTCGCGTTCGGAATGGCGGGCATCGGCGCCGCGGCGCTAGGCGAGTTGGCGGATCGTACCAGCATCAGCTTCGTGTATCAGGTGTGCGCGTTTTTGCCGGCGATCGGATTGCTGACGGGATTTTTACCTGACATTGAGAAAGGGGCGCAGCGGCACGCGTAATCTTCAATCCGCGGCGGCGGAGATCTTGCCGATCGCGTCCAGCACCTCGCGATAGCTTTTTGGCGCTTCGCCTCCAAAGCGCTGCTTCAACCCCAGTTGCGCGCTCCAATCCATGCGGCGCACGATCGCTTCGGTCATGATGGGCTCGATGTCTAGCGAGCGAAGGGTCTCAGCAACTTCTTCCATCTCTCGAGCCCGGCGTTCGCCGTGGACGACAACACGGCCGATCATGTAGTCGGCGAGTTTGTTCCAGTCCATGCCAGGGAAACTTTCAGCGAGTGACGCGAACACCCGTGGCTCGGCGCCGTAGCGGCTTGCGCCCAGAACACACTCGGTAATGAGCGCTTCCATACCCTTGACGATGATGCTGCGAAACATTTTCGTGGCTGAAGCCACGCCGATTTCCCGGGCGGCGATCTCGATGTTGAACCCCAGGGGCGCCATCCGTGCTGCGAAATCGGCCGCTGCTTCACCACCGGCAAGCATCGGCACTCGATGACCATAGGGCGGAACCGGCGCCATCATAGCGATCTCGACGAACCGCGCACCGGACGCCTCAATCGTGCGCGCGATCGATTGCTTTAAGCCGGGTGAGACCGAATTCAGGTCCGCATAAATAGTGTGTGAACCGATGTGTAGCGCGTTCTGTTCAGCGGCTTGCGCGGCTTGGTTGGCGGTGACAGTGGACAGAATGATCTCACAGGAGTGGGCCAGTTGGGCATTGGTCTCAAGCAGGCGAGTGCCCGATTCGGCGGCGCGCTGACGGATCTTCTCTCCGAGGCCGGGAGCATGGCTGTTGATATCGTAGGCAGCCACGGGCTGTCCGAGGCTTTTGGCGATGTGAAAACCTGCTTCACCGAATCCAACGAATCCGATCGAAAGCCGGGTTTTGATCACAACGCTCCGATCAATTTCCAATAGACCGTCGAAACAGAGATCGTCACGAGCGCCAGAATCGCGTACATGTTGGCGAGCTTGAGGCGTTCCGCGGCGCTGAAAGCCAAGCCTTCGGTGATTCCGTCGCCCATGGCGACCCAGATGTTTTGATATGTCGCCCAGAAGGGAACTGAGGCCAGAATCAGCGCCGCAATCAGAACCAGTGGTGGGATCCCGGCCGCGCTGGTTGTGTCGACGATAGGTATGAACAGCACGGCCAGCGCGATGAAACCGCTCGGATCAAGAAATCGCACGACGAACATTCCGATGGCCGCGGCCAGCAAGAGAACGACGGCATTGAACGTGAGCTTCTGAGCAACCGGGATGAAATAACCTGCCAACCAATCAGTGATTTTGTATTCGGTGAGAACATTGCTCAGACTGAAGATGCCCCCCATGAAAAGTAGCAGAGTCCAGGAGATCCCAGGGCCGATATCGGCGTTGGTGACGATCCCGGCGAGCGCGAAAACTGCCAGTCCCACCATGCCGATGAAGAAACTCGGCAGGTGATGCCAGCGATCCGTCGCCCAAAACAAAATCGAGCAGGCGACAATCACCGCGGTGATCGCCTCCGCGCGACCCATGGAACGGAGCTCGTGCAGCTTCTTGCGAACGAATTCGGGTGATGAGTCGAGAGACTTCTCCGGTTTCAGCGCCCACTGATTGCCGAAGACAATCAGCGCGCATAAGATCAGGGTGGGCAACTCGAGGATGCGCGCGTACGCAAGGTAGCTCAATGGCAGATGCTTGACTTGGAACAACGAATCCACGACGGGACCGAACAGCGATCCGTACAGCAGTCCGCAGCCCGGCACCACCGCCATCTCGACTGTAGTGAGCATGATGAGCGCTGAGCCTTTGCTGCGGGGTTTCAAATCCAGCGACTTCACCAATGCCCACGCGATCGGGACCATGATGGCCGTGCGCACGGTCATGGACGGAATGCCCAGCGACAGGACGGCACCGATTACAAAGAACGCGGCCAGAATTCCCGAATACGTTGCGGGGAACAGCGACAGAATCCAATAAGAGATGCGCGCCGCGAGTCCGGTGCGCTGCATCGCGAATCCATAGAACAACACGGCCAGCAGAATCCACCAGGAGCCACCCGAGAATCCGCTGAGCGCGAGCGGCGGCCTCACGCCCGCGGGAATCAAAAGCGCCATCATTAACACGGAGGCGACGCCGTTGTTCATCACTTGGAAAGCCCAGAGGACGATAGTGAATCCGGTGACAGCGAGCGCAGTCTGCGCGATTCTCGAAAGGCCCTGCTGCGCCGGCATCAGGAAAATGGCCAAGCCGACAGCAATCGCAAACAAAAACGGAATCCACTTGACGCGCGTTGCGCTGGCTGCGACTGATTGGGCGGTAGCTGTGGCCATGAGGCTACGCTTGGATCATTGCTTGGCGGCTGCTTGTTCCTGTCGCATTCTACGCTGCTCGGCCTGGACCACGATGAGCGACATCCACATTCCCAGCGGATGCGCGCCCGCGTCCACCAGCGGATGCGGTTTGAGCGATCGCACTGCGTCGATGCTCTCGTCCTTCATCGTTTCGAGCACCTCGGCTTGCTTGTCCGTGAGCCCGTAATCGGCCGCGAGCGCTTTCGTGTTTTCAAACAGACGCCGCCGCAAGGGCTGGCTGAAGCGTAAATCAAAGAGCAGTTTGTTCAAGGGATAAACCGCCGGATCGGGATGCTTGTAGAACTGATATCCGCCGGCGCTCTGGAATTTGAAAGCAGGCTCGGGTTCGGGCGTCGTGGGCGCGTTCTTCTTGTTGGGGATGAAGCGCATCACCGCGTGGCCGTGATGCCAGGTGGGCTGGTAGGTCACCAGTTCGCCGGGCTGATTACCGATGGCGCCGAACATCACCATCCACGGCAGCATTTCAGTATTTCCAACTTCGTCCAACTCTTCGCTCGTTAACTTGAGCAAAGCATCGTTGCGGCCGCGCTCCATCTGCGCGATCGCCCACCAGTCGAAATCGTAGGCCGGCTGCGGATATTTCCACGCTCCCGGATAATGGGACATCCCTCCGCTGGCGACGATCGCGATTCTGTAAGGAGACGCCGCGATCACGTCCCGAATCGCCGCACCAAGCTGCGCGCAGCGGCGTGCGGGCGGAAGCGGCGGAAGATACGTGTTCACGAAAAGTGGGATCACTGGGATCGCGCGGCCTTCGATCACCCATTCATAGACGGCGGCAAACGCATGACCTAATTCGGCGTCCTGCGAGTAGGTCATATCGAAGCCGCTGTTTACCAGCTTGTCGAGAAGCTCTTCGGCGAACGGATGGATCGGAAGGGCGTAGGTCTTTCGCGCAAACGCCGCCTTCGATTTCTCGCCACCGACGATTGCGAAGGTCGGCACGGCCGAGAGAAAGAATGTTTCCAAGTGATCGGCGCCGATCACGATGACCGCATCGGGCTTCGATTCCTCCAGATCCTTCCCGATTTGGCGCATCGCAGCGATGTCGGCGTCGAGTTGCGCGGGATCCTCGCTGGGCGGATAGGTGAATAACTGCGGCGCGTGAACCGTCGCCATGGCTGCCACGATCTGTCCCATATTGTTAACCTCCTGCTACCCTCCGGCCCCTGTTGGACGCGTCCTCGGGGAGTTCATCGACATATTCCACGCCGAGTTCAGCAAGCTTGGCCCGAAGGCCATAAAAGTCGATTCCCAGTTCGCCCTTGCCCAGACGCTCGCGAGATTTTTCTTCTTTGGCGCGGCGTTGATCGCCGAGCTTGGCGATTTCGGCGGCAGCCTGCCGCGGCACCACGACAACGCCGTCGGCGTCGCCGACGATTACGTCGCCAGGATTGACGAGTGCCCCGGCGCAGACGATCGGGACGTTCACCGATCCCGCGGTGGCCTTCACGGTACCCTGCGCCGACACCGCTTTGGCCCAGACGGGGAATTTCATTGCGGTGAGATCGGTGGTATCACGCACTCCGGCGTCGATGATCAATCCGGCGATTCCATGCGCGCGGCACGAAACTCCGAGCAACTCACCGAACATGCCGTCGGTCGAATCGGATAGCGGCGCAACCATTAGGATATCGCCGGGCTGGCAAACTTCGATCGCGGCGTGAATCATCAGATTGTCACCGGGGTGGCACGAAACGGTGACAGCTGTTCCAGAAACGCTCGCGGTGGGGTAGATCGGTCGCATGTAAGGCCGCAGGAGACCAGTGCGTCCCTGCGCCTCGTGCACGGTCGCCACGCCCAATTCCCCCAACAGCCGCACTGCATCGGCATCCGGCCGGCGAATCGAGCGGACAACCTTGTGGCTCATGGTGACTCGTTCTTATTCGACCAGCGCGCCGGGATTCGTAACCGCCATGCGTCGAATTTCTTCCATCGAGAAGGCCGCATCGATCAAAGTTTGGGCGAACATAGCGAAGCCTTCAGCCACCGGAGGATTGATGGTCTGGCCGAGATCAGTCGAAAGCACGCAGCGCGCGGCACCGACTTTTCGAATGCTGTTCAGCACCGCGTCCCACGGCGCCTTACCGGTGTGCATAGTGGTGAAGCAATGTTCGATGATGGCGCCCAGATCCGCAAGTTCGAGTTGTTCGTCGGCCGAAAGATTTTGTGACGGAAACTCCGCGTGCGTGACTAGGACGCGCTTTAGGCTCATATCACGAGCGGCCTTCACCAACGCGAATATCTCAAGACGACCTAAGTGGCCGGTGGCGAGAATCATGTTGTGGTGGCGGATGAGCTCCAGGCATCGGCGAGTGGCTTCGTTCACTTCGCCACGTTCGTCGAGAACCGTAAGAGGCGGCGGCGCAATACCAGTAGCCGCGAGTTCGCGCTGGATCTTCGCCCAGAAGGGAAGCTTGGTGGTGGGTCCACCGACTCGGCCGGCAGTCTCGTTCGCCGCGTCCACGGTCGGCATCCAGACGATTTTGGCGCCGGAACGGCCGGCCAGTTCCACAGCAACAGGATTCAGCCCGCCGACGCTGTGATTGAGCGTGAGCGCACCGTATGCTTCGATCCCGGGTACGGCTCGGCATACAACTTTGGCGCGCTCCGCAGTCGGAATGTAATGCGATTTGAGTACGAAGCCCTTGAGGCCGCGCGCCAGGAATTCTTCGGCCAGACCCACGTCATCGATGCGTCTCTCGATCACGTCGGGAGCAACGTGCACCTGAAGATCGTAGGCGCCTTGAATCGCGTTCCAGGCCAAGTCGGTGATCGAAGCGGCTTTACCAGGTGCGACTTGCGTACTCATGGCAAGAGGCAGTATGACAGCAGGCAGACGGTGGTGTCAAGCATATCTGATATTTCAAATACCGCGCTAAGAGAGCGACAAATGCACCTGGAATGCGGCACAATGAGGATTCATGCTCGCGCCGGACGTAAGCCAGTGAGAGTCTCTCTCTTCGTGACCTGTATTGTCGATCAGGTCTTTCCCCAAGTAGGAATCGCGATGGCCCAAGTGCTGGAGCGGCTTGGCCACGACGTCGACTTTCTTCCGGCGCAGACCTGCTGTGGCCAACCCGCTTTCAACAGCGGCTATCCGGAAGAGGCCCGCACGGTCGCGCGTCATTTCCTGGATGTATTTTGCGAAACCGAGTATGTCATCGTTCCGTCCGGCTCATGCACGGCCATGATCACTCACCATTACGAGGAGATCTTCGAGCACGAGCCGAAGAGGCTGGAAGAAGTGCACCATCTTGCATCGCACGTTTTTGAATTCTCTCGCTTTTTGCTCGAGGTTGCGCGTGTCGAGGATGTCGGCGCGCGATACGAGGGCATCGTTACTTATCACGATAGCTGCCACGCCCTCCGAGAACTGCACGTCAAGGAGGGACCACGCCGTTTACTTTCGAAAGTTCAGGGCCTGACGCTGCGTGAAATGGAAGCGGCCGAAGAATGTTGCGGATTTGGAGGCACGTTTTCCGTCAAGTTTCCGGAAGTTTCCGGCGCAATGGCCCGGACCAAAGTCGATTCTATTCGTAAGACCGAGGCGAGCGCAGTCGTGTCAATCGATTCCAGTTGCCTGATGCAGCTCCAGGGTGTGATCGAGCGAGCTGGGCTGCCCATCCGTACGCTTCACCTCGCCGAGGTGCTGGCGTCGAAATAATTCAATGACAGGCGCACCCGAAGAATCCATCAAGCAAACCGTCGACGATCCGAGGCTGCAGCTGGCCATCTACTCCGCGACTCGCCGACTGATCGAGCATCGCGCGGGCGCAGTCGGCGCCGCGGTGCTGCCCGAATATCAAGATCTTCGTACGCAGGCCAATCTGATCAAGAAGCATACTATCGAGAATCTCGACTATTACCTGGAGCAGCTCGAATCGAACGTAGTGGCGCACGGCGGGAAGGTGATTTTTTGCAAAACGGGCGAGGAAGTTACCGATTTCGTGCTGTCGCTGGCCAAGGAACGCAACGCTCACCTGATCGTCAAATCGAAGTCGATGACCAGCGAGGAGATTCACTTTAACGAACGCCTGGAGCATCACAAGCTTGAAGCCGTTGAAACCGATCTCGGCGAATACATACTTCAGCTCGCGCATCAGCGCCCTTATCACATCGTGGCTCCGGCGCTGCACATGACTCGCTACGACGTCGCCGAGATCTTCACCGATACTCTGGGAGTCGAAAAAGAGGCCGTCCCCGAGAACCAAACTAAGATTGCGCGGGCAGTGCTGCGTGAGAAATTTCTCAGAGCTGATATCGGCGTGACGGGAGCTAATTTTCTGGTCGCGGATTCGGGCGCAGTTGTTGTCGTCGAAAATGAAGGCAACGCCCGGTTAAGCTCGTCGACGCCGAAGATTCACATTGCGGTTGCAGGCATCGAGAAGCTCATTCCTCGCGCGCAGGACTTGGCGGTGTTTCTCGATCTTCTCGGCCGCAGTGCAACGGGGCAGCCTTTGACGGTCTACACTTCGTTTTTATCGGGGCCAAGGCGGGGCGATGAAGTCGATGGGCCGGAAGAGTTCTATCTCATCCTGCTTGATAACGGGCGCACCAAGCTGCTGGCCGATCCACAGAAGCGGCAGTCGCTGTATTGCATTCGCTGCGGTGCATGTCTCAATCACTGCCCGGTGTATCGCAAAATTGGCGGGCACAATTATCCGTGGGTCTATTCCGGACCGATCGGCGCGATCATCACGCCACAATTTCATGGCGTCACGGCTGATCCATGGCTTCCATTCGCATCCAGCCTGTGCGGAGCCTGCGCGGAAGTTTGCCCGGTCAAGATTGAAATTCCAGAGCTGCTGTTGAAGTTGCGATCCGAGGTGACGGCATCGAAGCAACAGGAAGGCGCGGGAGGGCTGGAGCGTCTGGCCTTTAAAATATTCGCCTGGGTGATGGCGCACGCGATGATTTACCGGATGGCAGGACGCATGGCCGCGATACTTGCACCGCTTTTTCCGCCGGTGGGTCCGTTGAAGAAATGGGCCAGCCAGCGAGCGCTGCCACGGCCGGCGAAGAAAAGCTTCCACAAGCTATGGGAGGAGCGGAACCGCACGTGAGATCTCGCGACGAGATTCTCGCGACGATTCGATCGGCGCTGGGACGTACCAGCGGCCAGCCCCCTGCACCTCTGTCCGCGCCATTGTTACGAACCGGGCGATTGGACCGCAACCTTTTCGCGCAAATCTTCGTCCAACGATTCGAAAAGCTCGCTGGAAAAGCATTCGTTGTGCCCGATACCGCCGCTGTCGCCCCGCAACTCGCGCCGCTGTTGAATGAAAAACGGGCCGTGGCATCCAACACGCCTTTTCTGGAACTCTGCGGAATCACCCGCCTGCCGAACGTGCAATCCGGATTCACGGATTGCGACGCGCTGCGCTCAGCATGCGCGACCGCCGATGTGGGGATCACAAGCGCCGATTACGCGCTGGCGGAAACAGGCACATTGGTAATGCTATCGAGCCGTCAGGAGGCGCGTTTGATTTCGCTGCTGCCGCCGGTGCACATTGCCGTTGTTCCTCGAACTCGAATTTTGGCGAACTTCGACGAGCTGCTGAGCATTCTTCCGAAGCCCGCCGAACAGACCAGCTCGATGGTACTGATCACGGGTCCCAGCCGCACTGCCGATATTGAGCAGATTCTGGTAAGGGGTGTCCATGGCCCTGGTGAAATTTATTCCGTCGTCGTGGAGCAGGAATGAAATTAATCTTGGTGCTTCTTTTATGTGGCTGTGCGGGGGTCTTCGCACAGGCTTTTGAGGCTGGAGTGTTCGGCGGCGCATCCACGCTCGGAAAGGGCGACATCGGTGCGGACACCATCACGTCGACGGCCAGTTCCGCGGCCCGCGTGAAGCTGAATGATGGTTTTCGATTCGGTTTCCGCGCAGGGTTCAATCCGTATCGTTTTACGGGCTTCGAGTTCGGTTATGCCTACAACCGTACGGGGTTGCACCTGGACGGTCCGCCGGTTTCCGAACAAGGTATGGCTATTCATCAAGGCTTTGGTGACGCCCTCTTTCACTTCACTCCGGAAGGCAGCCGGATTCGCCCGTTCGTTGTAGGGGGAGTTCACTTCAGCAACTTTGTGCCGCCGGGCTCTTCAGCTTCTTCCGGCGGCGGAGACACGAAATTCGGAGTGAACTACGGGTTTGGTCTGAAGGTGAAGATCAACGACAATTGGCAGGTTCGCGCGGATTTCCGGCAGTTCGAAACGGGCAAGCCGTTCAAACTCACTAACCAGGTTGGACGGTTATATCAGAACGAGATTTCGCTCGGCGTCGCATTTACGTTATAGAACTCCGCGTCGGGATTCGAATCAAGACATACCCGATCGCTGCGAAACCGATCAAGGAAAGCCATCCACCCCACGCCGGATAGAATCCGAACGTCGCTATGGCCGGCATGCCGGCCAGAAAAACGACGGCGAGCAGGATGCCGACAATGGCCTCTCCCGCAATGAGTCCTGATGCCAACAGCGTCCCGCGCTCTTCGATGCGCAGCTTTTCATCGGCCGCCCGCTTTTCTGAAATTCGATCAACGATCCACTTGATCATGCCGCCGACGAAAATGGCCGAGCTGGTATCGAACGGTAAATACATTCCGACGGCGACCAGCATGGGCGATCGCGCGCCGAACAAAAGCAAAGCCAGGCCGAAAGCCGCGCCGATCGCGAGCAACCCCCATGCCATTTGGCCGCCGACAATTCCTTTCGCTAGCTGCGCCATCAAACCGGCCTGGGGCGCAGGCAACGCGCGCCCGCCGATTCCGCCGGTGCTGAGGTTCGCTTCATGCAGAGCGATGATCGGTCCCATGAGAAAGAACGCGAGCAGGATCACGGAAATGATTTCGACGAGTTCCATCTTCCAGGGAGTGCCGCCGAGCAGATGGCCAGCCTTCAAATCTTGAATCAAGGAGCCTGACACCGAACAGGCCACGCACACCACGGCAGCTACACCAAGTACCGCGGCCACTCCGGAAAGGCCGGTCACGCCGATCGTCAGCATTACCAGGGCGGCGATTATCAATGCCGCGAGCGTCAGTCCGGATAACGGCTGATTCGAGCTGCCGACCAATCCGACGAGATAGCCGCCAATCGCCGACAACAGAAATCCGGTGATGCTCATGATGATCGCAGCGACGATGGCCGCTCCAAGGCCGTGGGTGAAGTAGTAATAAATGGCTGTGATCGGCACAAGTAGAGCTAAAGTCGACAATACGACCCAACGTGCGGGAATATCGCGCTCGGTGCGGTCGAGCGCTTTGGGTTCATGCGCCGCGCTGGTCGAAACAGTGAAAATTCCGCGCAAGGAACTCGCGAGCGATTCTCGCATCGAAAACATTGTGTTGGCGGCGCCCACCAGCATGGTCCCGACTGCGATCGGGCGCACGACGTTGTACCAAACAGAGTAGGCTGCGACGGCCGGATCATTGGTTCCGATGCGGCGCGGCAAATCGGGGTCGAAGAACAGCAGAAGTGGAATCAGGATCCACCAGGCGATGATTCCACCAGCCACGTTGATGGAGGCGAGCTGCGGCCCAATGATGTATCCGATTCCGATCAGCGCCGGCGACAGGCTGGGAGTTGACCAGGAAATACCGCCGAAATGCGTGACGTCGCCGATAGGCTGCTTGTCGTAATTGAAATGCTTGATCACTGATTTCGGAAATGCCAGGAAGCCTTCGGAATATTCGCGGAAAATTTGCATGCCCTTGTCAGATTTCAGGATTTGTATCAGCCCTCCGAATGCCATCGCGCCGAAAATGTAGCGCGGCGCTTTGCTGGCGGTGGCTTCACCGGCCTTAACGATTTCATAGCTGGCCACGCTTTCCGGCCACGGCAAGGGCGCGTCGACACACAGAGGACGACGCAGAAGAATAATGAAAAAGACGCCGATCAAGCCACCGACCAACAGAACTAGCGTCGCCTCCCAATAGTGCGACCGTAGGTCGTTCCACAGCCGTTGGCCATCGATTTCCACCATCATGAACGCCGGGATGGTGAAGATCGCGCCAGCGACCAACGCTTCACCGACCGATGCGGCGGTTCGTGTGATGTTTTGCTCGAGAACTCCGCCGCGTAAAGCCGGGATGCGGAAGAGCGCCATCGCGATTACGGCGGCCGGGATCGTCGCTGCGACGGTTTGGCCCGCACGCATTCCGAGATAGGCGTTTGCCGCGCCGAAAACAAATGCCAGGAAAATCCCAAGACCGACCGCTTTGACGGTCATCTCGGGAGGTGATTGCTGCGCGCCGTTCTGCACTAAAGCATGTTAGCGCACGAGATCAAGAGTTCGTACGGAGCGCGATGCGGATCTAATAGTCGCCCCGGCCGCCCCGCCCATGAGATCGCCCGCGGCCACCGCCGCCTCCGCCACCGCCGCCTTCGCGCATTGGCCGGGCCTCGTTCACTACCAATGCTCGTCCCAAAAAATCCTTGCCGTTGCAGGATTGGACCGCACGATCGGCTTCGGCATCCTTAGTGAATTCAGCGAACCCGAAACCTCGCGCTTGACCGGTGAATTTGTCGCGAATTATCTGGACAGAATCAGCCTGAACTCCGGCCTGTGAGAAAAAATCCTGCAGCTCCGCCTCGGTGGCTTGGTAGGGAAGGTTGCCTATAAACAGTTTCTTCAAGGATGCTCCTTTTCGGTGGATACCAAAAACAGCCGGATCCCGTGCCTCCAAGTGTGGACCCAAACCAGGGCCGGAGTCAAATCACTTTCCCGGGCGGATTCGCCGAGGACGGATTGGGGATGGAAAAATTGCGACGATGATAGACTGAGTTGTCTTTTTCATGCGTTGGATCATTTTCGGAGTGATTTGTGGAGCGCTTGTTGTGTTGCCGGCGCAAACTGTGTCCTCAGTGTGGGACGGCGTTTATACAGATCAACAGGCAAAGCGGGGCGAACCTCTGTATCGCGAGCACTGCGCCGATTGTCACGGCGAGGACCTCGAAGGTGACGCGGAGGCGCCTGCGTTATCCGGCGGGACGTTCGTCACCAACTGGAACGGATTGCCGCTCGGAAGTTTGTTTCAGCGCATCCGGCGGGATATGCCTTTGAACGGGAATGTCGGCAAGTTGGGATCGGCGGCAAGCGCGGACATTCTGGCTTTCATGCTCAAGGCGAATCGTTTTCCTTCCGGAACAAGAGAGCTATCGCGATCGGGAGACGCGCTCGATCAAATTCGATTCGAGGCAACAAAACGCGATCAAAAGCGTTAGGTTTCGTGTATCAGGGCATCTGGATGCGGCTGCGAACATGATCTTTGATCCAATGCTCGTCCCACCATTCAATCGGATTAACCTGTACGCCGTCGATCTGCATGGAGAAATGCAGATGATCGCCGCCGGCGAGGCCAGTGGATCCGCTCTTGCCCATCGCCTGGCCGCGCCTGACCATGTCCCCATCTTTCACCCCGATCTCGCTCAAGTGTCCGTAGATGGACTGCAAACCGTAACCGTGGTCCACGACGATGCAGTTCCCGTAGATGCCTAGCGGCGCGGCCCATACCACTCTGCCGGAGTTCGCTGCGAGCACGGGAGTGTGCTGCGATACCGCGAGGTCGAAGCCGAGATGTACCTGCTGGTCGACCTTCTTGCCTTTGTAGACATAAGTACGGACGTCGGCGAATTCAGATTCCACCTTGGAGTTGGTGAGTTGGAGAAATGCTTCTGTCCAGAGAAACTTTTCTTCCGTCTTGAAACGCAGATTGGAAAGCGTAGCGTTGTTCTCGCGCCGCAAGCCGCCATTGATCTTGAGGAAGCGCGTGAGAAGATCGCCGGAGCCGGACGGGTCGATTTGAGGTACGACTTTTTGCAGGAATTGATCGTCGATGGGAAGTTCACGCGCCCGGAATTTCTTCGGGAAGAGCTTGAACCAGAAACGGGCTGTGGATTCCGTACCGGCGGCATTTCGCGCGAACACAAGCGGGACGGCATCGGAAGGTGCATCCCAGGAGAAGACGTAAAGAGAAAAGCGCTCGTTGGCGATGCCCGGTTTGGGGAAGCCTCGAAAAGTCTGATTGCCTACGCGCACGCCTGCTTCGCTCCACGAACCAGATGTTGTGAACGAAACCAATTCCGAGCCTCCCTGGTTGATGTAGTGTTGCAGGCCATCGGCCGCGACCGAAGGTGGCTGCAGAATAACTTCGACCTCAGTGGAAACCGTGTCGACTACGCCGCGAAGGTCGTTGGACTGGACGTCCACGACCAACTTCGCTTTTCCCTCTTTCAGATCTGGCGCTTGAGTCTTACCGGCAATGAAATGGAAATCCTGTGGAGGCAAGTGCCGGCGCCAGAAGGTGAGTCGATTGGCAGGCTGATAGGATTCAGCGAGCGTTTTGGTCACACCCGCTTGTTCAATCCGGGCGGTGATGCGACGAGTGCCGTGCGGGTTGGAAATACGGACGATGACAGGGCTGGCGGCGCCGATTGCTTTGGGCGGTGAAGTAATTGTGAGCGACGAATGCGAGGAAGTCAGGAACAAGAACAATGGGGCGGCGATCAGAATGACAACCGCGATGGCGATAAGTCCTTTGATCATTTCTGATGATAACAGTCGTTGTGATAGCCTCGGGAGTTGTTCCCCGTGAGCGTGTCGTTGAAGAGCGAGCCAATCCGGAGAATTGAATAACAGCGAGGAAGGTCATGAGCTGGAGATTACTTGTCATCGGACTTGTCGTAGGTGTATTGTCGGGCGCGAGCGCGCAGAGTACCGACGCGGCGACGCGTGAGCTTATTCAGAGGCTGCTGGCGCGAATCGACGGCCTGGAGAAGCGCGTGTCGGAATTGGAAAGGGGTGGTGGCACAGCGCGCGCAGCGGCTCCCGTCGTACCCGTCGCCACTCAGTCACCGGCAGAGGCGATGCACTTGTCGCACGATCAAGGGCAGCCACCGGTGGTGCAGTCAGAAGCTGCACAACCGTCTTATCCTTCGCTCAAGATCGCCGGATTCAGTGATGTCAGTTTCGCCGCAACCGATCTGCATGGCGCATCAGGAGGTTTCGGCGCTCAGACTTTGCTGGGGGCGCATACCGGATTTCAAGAAGGACAATTTGCGTTGCACTTAAGTTCGGCGTTGTCTCCGAAGGTGAGCGTTTTCGGCGAGATTACGCTTTCAGCCCGTTCAGATGCGGGGACCGGTTCGCCTCCAGCTACCGGCTTCAATGCCGAGGTGGAGCGTCTGATTATACGCTACGATCTGAACGACCACTTCAAGCTGTCGTTCGGCCGCTATCACACTCCGATCAACTACTGGAACACCGCGTATCATCACGGCCAGTGGTTGCAGACCTCGATCAGCCGTCCGGAAATGACGCAGTTCGGAGGCAGTTTCATTCCGGTGCACTTCGTTGGTACTCTCGCGGAAGGAGAGGTTCCCGCCGGCGGATTGAATTTGAATTACAACTTTGGTCTGGGGAACGGACGTGGAGCGGTGTTCAACCGCGCCGGCGATTTTGGCGACGCCAACAACAATCGCGCCTGGCTGGCCAATATCTTCATCAAGCCGGATCGCCTGTACGGGCTGCGAATCGGTGGATCGGTCTATCGCGACGAAATCAATCCGCTGGTGGCGCCGGCGGCGCGTGAATGGATCCAGTCCGGGCACATCGTCTGGGCAAAGGAGACTCCCGAGTTCATCGCTGAGTTTGCCAATGTTACTCACGAGCCGCTTCGAGGCGGCGTGACGTCCAACAGTCAGGCATTTTATGTCCAGGCGGCGTACCGGCTGCCGTTCCGTCAAAAGCTGTGGAAGCCGTATTACCGGTTCGAGTACACGCATGTCCCGCGGGGCGACGCGATCTTCCGGCCGGTCGTGCCTAGCTTCAATGGCTCGACCTTTGGGCTGCGCTACGACATCTCCAGTTTTGCGGCATTCAAGTGGGAATACCGTCACTACGAGCGTCGCGATTTTCCGGCGATCAACGGCGCGTTCATCCAGACGAGCTTTACGTTCTAGGCTAACTATGAGGACGCTAAGAAATTGTTGTCTGGGCGGCGCGGCTTTGCTGGCAGTGGCTTGTTGGAGCGGCCTTTCGGCGCCTGCGGCGGGCGGCGACGGTGACATCGCGATTGTGGTGCGGCCGGATGTCCCGGTGGAAAACTTGACGTTCGCGGAACTTCGCAGACTGATGTTGGGCGATCGCCAGTTTTGGTCTTCGAATCTGCGTGTAACCTTATTAGTGCGTGCTCCTGGCGCGCGGGAGCGCGACGTGGTATTGAAAACCATTTATCAGATGTCGGAGGCGCAGTTCCGGCAGTACTGGATCGCGAAGGTATTCCGCGCGGAAGCCGCGAGCGGACCTCGAATCGTTTATTCCAATGAAATGGCAACGGAGTTGGCCGCCGCGATGCCCGGCGCGGTTGCGTTCATCGAGGCCCCGGAGGTTCCGAAAGGCCTCAAGATTTTGAAGATTAACGGCCTGCTTCCGGGAGACAAAGCGTATCCATTGCGTTGAATGAGTATGACACCGCAGTCATCCAAAACCGGGTTGGTCGGGAAGACGGTCTCACATTACAAGATCGTCGCGACCCTGGGCAAGGGTGGCATGGGTGTGGTTTACAAAGCCGAAGACACACGTCTGGGGCGTTCTGTGGCCCTGAAGTTTGTGCCTGAGGAATTGGCCACTGACCGGCAGGCTTTGGACCGTTTCCAACGCGAGGCGCGCGCGGTGTCGGCACTGAATCACCCGAATATCTGCACGCTATACGACATCGGAGAGTGGGAGAGCAAGCCCTTTCTGGTAATGGAGTGCCTGGAAGGACGCACGTTAAAGGATCGGATCGGGGCGAAAGCCCTGGGGCTGGACGAACTGGTAGAACTCGGGATTCAGATTGTGGATGCTCTCGATGTGGCGAATGCGCGAGGAATCGTGCATCGCGATATCAAGCCCGCGAACATATTTGTGACGAATCGTGGCCAAGCCAAGATCATGGACTTCGGCCTGGCGAAAGTCTCCGCTGGAAGTGTGCCGGAGCCCGGCGCCGATTACTCCGAGGACGTTACGGCAGAGCTGGATGAATTGATAACCAGCCCCGGCTCTACTCTCGGAACAGTCGCCTATATGTCGCCTGAACAGGCGCGCGGCGAAGACCTGGATGCGCGTACAGACCTTTTCTCATTCGGGGTTGTTCTGTACGAGATGGCGACGGGCGTTTCGCCATTTCACGGGAACACGACAGCGCTCACCTTCGTTGCGATTCTGAATAACGCGCCGGTACCGCCTTCCAGAATGCGGCCCGAACTGCCGGACGAACTGTCGCGAATCATTCTTAAAGCGCTGGAGAAGAATCGTGATATGCGGTATCAGACGGCTTCCGACATTCGCGCTGACCTTATGCGGCTCAGGCGGGACTCGGATTCGAGCCGGATCTCACGATCGATGATGGAGAGTCTACCGCCGATGCCGGCACCCGTAGCGGAGCGGCCCTCCAGCGGGAAACACGCCGTCGAAACGGGCGCGAGCCAACCTTCCGCGGCTTCCAGCGCCGAGTACATTGTGACGGGAATCAAGCGTCACCAGCGGGCGATCGGTTTGGCGCTCGCGATCATCGCGCTTGCAACGGCGGGCATCATATACGCTACGTTTCGCGAGAAGCCGCTCGAGTCGCTCGCGGTCTTGCCGTTCGTCAACGTCGGGGCGGACCCTGGAACGGAGTACCTGGCAGACGGCATTACCGAGAGCATCATTAACAACCTCTCGCAGTTGCCGAAGCTCTCGGTGCGTTCGTTCAGCTCCGTGGTGCGTTATAAGAATAAGGAAATAAATCCGCAGGAGGCCGGCCGGGATCTAAAAGTCCAGGCAGTTCTCGTGGGGCGCCTGGTCCATCACGGCGACGCGTTGGCGATCAATACGGAATTGGTGGAAGTGCGCGACAACCGCCAGATCTGGGGCAGCCAGTACAACCAAAAGGTGTCGGACACGCTGGTGATTCAGGAACAAATTTCGCGCGAGATCTCCGAGAAGTTACGCCTCCAACTGAGCGGTGAAGAAAAACAGCGGATGACGCGCGGCGCCACCGAGGATCGAGCCGCGTATCAGTTGTACCTGCAAGGCCGCTATCAATGGAACCAGCGGACATTGGAAGGCGTGCAACAAAGCATCGACTACTTCCAGCAAGCCATTCAGCGAGATCCGCGATACGCCTTGGCGTACGCCGGTCAAGCGGACGCTTATGCGGAGATTGCGGAGTTCAACGTCCTGCCGGCTCGCGAAGTTTTCCCCAAAGTCAAAGGCACGGCTGAGAAAGCAATCGAGCTGGACGACACGGAAGCGGAAGCGCACACATCACTTGCCTGGGCGAAATTTCACGAATGGGACTGGGGCGGGGCGGAGAAAGAATTCAAGCGCGCCATCGAATTAAATCCAAGTTATCCCACGGCGCATTCCCGGTACGGCGAATACTTGATGGTCCTCGGCCGCTTCGATGAAGCGCTCACCGAGATGAATCGTGCTTACGAATTGAACCCGCTGTCGCCTTTTCTAAACCTGTCGCTGGGCTATCGTCTTTACTATGCGCGTCAATACCAGCAAGCCATCGATCAATGCCAAAAAACGCTGGCCATGGATGCGAACTTTGTTCCAGCGCACCTATTCTTGGGCCGCGCTTACGAACAGAAGAACATGTATCCGCAAGCGATCGGGGAAATTCGTAGAGCGCTGGAGTTGTCCGAAGGCGACACCAGTCAACTCGCGGCCCTGGGGCACGCCTATGCCATTTCGCATCAGGAAGGCGAGGCCAGGAAGGTTCTGGATCAGTTGAAGGAACGGTCGCAGCAAACCTACGTGCAACCGAGTTTGATGGCGGTGATCTATGTCGGATTGGGTCAAAAAGATCAGGCCTTCGATTGGTTGCAGAAGGCATATGAGGATCGGTCGGCGGGCTTGCTTTACCTCAAAGTGGATCCCGCATTTGACAGCGTGCGTTCGGATACGCGCTTTGTGGACCTGGTGCGCAGAGTCGGACTGGCGCCATCGAATTAGTGCGTACCCCCTAGGGACCTGGACCGGTTCATATCGTCAAATGAATCGAACATAAATGGCAAGGGGTGCGTATCGACAGTGATGAGTGATCTCAGGTTTGCCGCTCGGATGCTGCGCAAGGATTGGGGTTTTGGAGCGATTGCGATTGCAACGTTAGCAATTGGAATCGGCGCGAACACGACCATCTTCAGCGTTGTAGATTGCGTAATTCTGCGGCCGCTGGCGTATCGCGAATCACAATTGTTGGTGGTGATTCACGAAGTAGTCCCGAAGTTTTCCAACGTTTCACCCTTGATCCCTGCCAATGCTCTGCATTTTCTCGAGTGGCGCAGGACAGCGCATTCGTTCTCGGAGATGGCGCTGGTCGGCGGCGTGTCCTTAAATCTGACTGGGTCCGGGGAGCCGGAACGGATTCCCGCAGCGCGTGTTTCACCTAGTTTGTTTGCGATGCTCGGAGTGCAGCCGCGCCTGGGCCGTATATTTCTCGACGAGGAAGACCGGCCGGGGCGCGACCGTGTGGTCGTCATCAACGAAGCCCTATGGACCCGGCGCTTCGGAGCAGATCCCGGCGTGATCGGCCGCAAGATTTCACTCGACGGGAATCCGTACGAGATTGTCGGTGTGCTTCCAAGTTCATTTCATTTTCCAAAGATGAGTCATCTCTTCGCCTTGACGCTCGCCGGCGAGCAGCCCCAATTGTGGAAGCCCTTTGGATTGCGCGATGACGAGCGGAGCGAACTTGGGGACTTCAACTATGCCGCTATCGCGAGACTGGGTCCAGGCATATCATCCTCGCAGGCACTTAGTGAGCTGAATGTGATTCAGGGCAACATTGCCAGGCGAGTTCCGGAGAAGATTGAACTGCGCGCGGTTCTGGTTCCCCTGCAAGATCAGATCACCGGTCGATCGAAAAGGGGGCTGCAACTGCTGCTGGCAGCGGTGGGCGCCGTACTGCTGATCGGATGCGTCAACATCGCGAATTTGTTGTTGGCGCGCGCGAGCGGGCGGAGACGCGAGCTTGGCATTCGCAGCGCGATCGGGGCGAGCACCGGACGGCTGGTCCGGCAGATGCTAGCGGAAAGCTTGTTACTGTCGGGCCTGGGAGGGCTGGTGGGCGTCATGCTGGCCTATCTTGCGATACGTGTGATCCTTGGTATCGCTCCCGTGGATCTTCCGCGGGTTGACGAGATTCGGATTGACACGCGTGTACTGGGTTTCACTCTTGCGCTGACAATCATCGCCGGAGTACTGTTCGGTTTTCTTCCGGCATGGCGTTTTACGCAGACAGACCCGCAGGAAGCAATGCGCTCTGGAGCGAGAGGTACGACGGCGGCCAGAGGCGGCAGCCGGCTCCGTTCGTTGCTGGTAGTGCTCGAAATCGGAATGAGCACCATGTCTCTGGTCGCCGGCGGCCTGCTGTTACGGAGCTTCACGAAGTTGCTGGATGTCGACAAAGGGTTCGACACTCAGCGCATCGTCACGGTGAACTTGAATCTGCCACCCAACCGCTACCCAACGGTGGAAAAGCGCGCGGCGTTTATGCATGCGATGGAGAACCGTGTAACATCGTTACCGGGCGTGACCTCTGTCGGTATTTCCGACATTCTGCCGCTGGGTGGCGAGGGCGGAAATAACCTGCTCCTTCCGGAGGGCAAAAAGCTAACGCTGATGGAACGCCCGCTTGCGGACATTCGGCGAGTGAACCCAAATTACTTCCGTACCATCGGGATTCCATTGCGCAGCGGGCGTTTTTTCAGCGAGGCAGACGGCGAACGCAAAGTTGCACTGGTTTCGACGTTGACCGCCGAACGAATATGGCCTGGCGAAAATCCAATCGGCAAGCGCTTTCGCATCGGCGGCGATCAATCGCCGCTCGCTGAAGTGGCAGGTGTTGTTGGCGATGTCCATGGAGTTAGCCTGAATCGGACACCCTCGCTGACAGTGTACGTGCCGTACTGGCAGCGTTCTTATAATCGAATGGCACTAGCTGTAAGAACAGCAATCGATCCGCTTGCGGCTTCCTCGGCGATTCGGACGGCGATCCGCGAGGTCGACCCTGAGCTTCCCGTGGCGGCGTTCCGAACAATGGATGAGATCGTGTCGGAATCAGTTGCGCAACGTCGATTTCAGATGACGCTGGTGTTGCTATTCGCACTCGCGGCGCTGCTGCTTGCGAGTCTGGGAATTTATGGCGTCGTGTCGTATTCGGTCACGCAACGCACTCCTGAGATGGGAATTCGCATGGCGCTGGGCGCACCGCTGGCCGGTATCCGAAGTCTAGTGTTGCGCCAGAGCTTGCTGCCGGTTGCTCTGGGCCTGGTGGCCGGCGTGGCCGCCTCGGTCGCGCTCGGCCGGGTGTTGACGAGTCTGCTGTTTGGCGTTGGAGCCAGCGATCCGATTACGATTCTGGCCGTGATCGCGCTACTGGGCGCGGTGGCGTGCGTTGCATGTTACATTCCCGCGCGCCGCGCAACGCGAGTCGATCCGATCACTGCGCTGCGTTACGACTGATTCTTGCATTTCTCGCAGGGACAAATTTTTCGGAGGTGCTCGTAGGAATAAATGCCTGTATTGTGCCCGTCGCTCCAGTCGATTCGGAACGCGTAGTGGCCGATCGGCTCGACGTGCAGCATCTTTAGAGTGGGCTTGAACATCTGGAATGGAGACGATTGCGGCGCCGAGTAGTCGCTCCTTTCAGGCGTTGTACCGTGCGCCCCGGTACAGGTGGCGCAAGGGCATTCGTCGCGCAAATACCCGAGCGAAAACTGGCTGTGGTGGCCATCCTTCCAGTCAATTTGGATTCCCTTCGATTTGGAAATCGCGATGTGTTCAGGTTCAGTGTGGGTGTCTGTCATGCTTTGAGGCTACTGGGTGCGTTCGATATCGCGGACTCCGGAGATGCGCCGTACAGCGCTGACTACTCGCTCGAGTTGCTTCTTGTCGCGGATTTCGACAGTCATGTCGATCACCGCGCCATCGACGCCACGTTTGGCGTCGGAGCTGGCTTCGAGGCTGCGAATGTTGCTTTGCTCCGCGAACAATACTGACGTTAGCTGATTGAGCATCCCGGGACGATCATCGGTATAGATCATCAGTCGAACGGGAAAGCTCTCTGTGGCGGCACGCGCCCACTCGACGTCAATCTTGCGCTCCACCTCGTACATGAGGTTCTGGACGTTGGGACAGTTCGTCGAATGCACCGCGATACCCTTGCCGCGCGTGACATAGCCGACGATGCCCTCGCCTCGGATCGGATTGCAGCACTTGGCGCGATAAACCAGCAGATCATCGACACCCTTGACCTTGATGACCAAGTCGCCGGTTTCCGCGGGCGGCGCGGATGTGACCGACGGAGCCGCCGCTGGCTTGGGTGCTTCCGCGGGCGGGACCTCCACTAACTCGGGCGCCAGTTTCTGCAAGACTTGCCGCGCCGAGAACTTCCCGTATCCCAACGAAGCGTACAGGTCATCGATCTTGCTGTGCCCGTATTCGCCCGCGACACGTTCCAGGTCGGCCTTGCTGATCTTGCCGAGTTGTACGCTCAGCCGGCGCGACTCGCGCTCCAGATACTTCTGCCCGATCTCGATGGCCTTGGCGCGCTCTGTGGTGTTGATGACGTGCTTGATCTTATTGCGAGCGCGCGAAGTTTTGACTAGCGCCAGCCAGTCTTTGCTCGGCAGGTGCCCGCTCTGCGTGAGGATCTCCACCACGTCGCCATTCTTGAGGTTGTATTTGAGCGGGACGATCCGGCCGTTTACTTTCGCGCCGACACAAGTGTTGCCGACGTCGCTGTGAATGGAATATGCGAAGTCGATGGGAGTGGCGTCGCGCGGCAGCACGATCACTTTTCCCATGGGAGTGAAGGCGTAAACTTCTTCCGGGTAAAGATCCACTTTGAGAGTGGACATAAACTCGCCCGGGTCGTGCATCTCCTTCTGCCACTCGACCAACTGGCGGAGCCAAAGGATACGCTGGTCCTCCTGGCCGGGTCCCTTCCTGCCCTCCTTGTATTTCCAGTGTGCGGCGATTCCCTCTTCGGCCAGTCGATGCATTTCTTCCGTGCGAATCTGCACTTCGCAGGAGCGTCCGCCGGGGCCGATCACGGAAGTATGTAGCGATTGATACAGGTTGGGGCGGGGAATCGCTATGAAATCCTTAATCCGGCCGGGAATCGGATGCCACTCGTTGTGAATCACACCTAGCGCGGCATAACAGTTCTTCACCGAGTCGGTGATGATGCGCAAAGCGAGAAGATCGTACACCTGGTCGAGGCCGATCTTCTGGCGCTTCATCTTCTGGTACACCGAATAAGCGCGCTTTATCCGGCCTTCCACGCGAGCGGGAATGTTTTCACGGCGCAGATTCATTTCGACGTCGTGCTTCATCTTGTTGAGGAATTCTTCGTTCTGCTGGTGCTGCGACTCGATTTCGCGGCCGAGCTCAATGGATGCCTCCGGTTCGAGATATTGGAAGGAAAGATCCTCGAGTTCGCCGCGGATCTTGCCCATTCCGAGCCGATGGGCGATGGGCGCGTAAATCTCGATGGTCTCCTGCGCAATACGTTCCTGCCGGTTGCGGGGCAGCCACTTCAGAGTACGCATGTTGTGGAGCCGGTCCGCCAGCTTGACGATGATCACGCGAATGTCGTTCACCATCGCGAGCAACATTTTGCGGACGCTCTCGGCCTGGCGCTCTTCTCGCGAGTACAGGTGCAGCTTGCTCAACTTGGTGACGCCGTCGACGCAGCGCGCCACCTCCTCGCCGAAGGCCTTG
>JACXTT010003814.1_pt1 | contig 22833 bp, 19 predicted proteins | sample 9270951 | NCBI WGS metagenome assembly JACXTT01 (sample SAMN15532306, study PRJNA645909) | rock metagenome | isolation source: weathered quartz diorite | place: Puerto Rico | collected 2017-06-21
AGTTGAAGAAGTGCGCGTCGGCGGATCGTCCGTGGTGGTGGCGAGGGGTGTGTTGGAGTTTTGAACTTGCGTTCGTTTGCGCCTGTGCGTCTTGGCGCGAAGACGATACTCACGCAAAGGCGCCCAGACGCAAAGATTCGCAAAGATATGTCTGATGACGTTTTCGATCTCCTAATCATTGGCGCCGGCCCGGCCGGATTGTCCGCGGCTGATGCGGCGGCGCGTGCAGGTCTGACATATGTGATCATCGAGAAGGGAACCATCGCTAACACGATTCGGCAATACCCTGTCGGTCGCACGATGTTCTCGACGCCGAATGAATTAGAGATGCGCGAGGGCTCGCTGCGGCCAATTCGCGAGAAGCCAACGCGCGAAGAGTTGCTGTCGCATTACATCCATTTCGTGCTCGATAACAATCTGGACATTAACACCGGCGAAGAAGTGATTGATGTTGGCGGCAACTTCGATGACGGCTTTAGCGTACGCACGCGTTGCCGCGACGTTCAAGCGCCCCAACAGGAAAAGATTTACCATTCTCGCGCGATCCTGTTTGCCATTGGCGCGATGGAATATCCACGTCACCTCAATTGTCGCGGGGAAGACCTGCCTAAGGTTCATCATCGCTTCGTCGATCCTTATCCGTATGTCCGCAAGGAAGTGCTAGTCGTTGGTGGCGGCAACAGTGCCGCCGAAGCTGCGTTGTTTCTTTCTGAAGAGGGCGCGCGCACGACGATGGCGATCTGGCGCGATGATTGGGAGAACCGCGATCCAAAAGCCGGCGCGATGAAGCATTGGGTGCGCACACCGCTCGAGCGGGAAATCGCGGAAGGTCGTCTGCGTGTGATTCTTTACAAAGAGATCGAAGAAATCACTGATGACTCAGTACGCATGACCACCGATGCCGGCGAGTCGAAGACTATTCCCAACGATGTGGTGTTCGTTCTGGTTGGTAGTGACGCCGATCTAAGTCTGCTGAAGAAGCTGGGCGTCAAGACCGAGGCTGGGAAGCTGACTGAAGTGCCTGTTTATGATCCCGAGACCTTCGAAACTAACGTGCGTGGAATCTATGTAGCCGGCCATTTCACGCACTCGCGCCACATCAAAGCGGCCATCGATGTGCCGCGAAAGATAGTGCCGCTGATAGCGCAGGCCTTGCGCCAAACCGTCGCGCGGTAATACGCTGCGACCCCCTCGATGGAAACACCGCTTACTCCTCTGGATTTTGCTCGCCGAGCGCGCAAGCTCTACGGCGATCGCGAAGCCGTTATCGACGGCGATCTGCGACTTACGTATGAGGAGTTTCTCAAGCGCTGCGATCGGTGGTCAGCCTGTTTGCAAGAATTCGGCGTCGAGCAAGGCGACCGCGTTGCTTACATTGCCCCGAACACGCACGCCCAACTCGAATCGTTCTACGCTGTCCCACAGATCGGCGCAATCCTGGTTCCGATCAATTACCGCCTCACCGCCGACGATTTCGCTTACCTGATTAATCATAGCGGCGCAAAGATCGTTTGCGCTCATCGCGATTATCTCGACGCGGTTGAGAGCATACGATCCCAGTTGACATTGGTTGAGCATTTTGTGGCGCTCGATGAATCGCGGAATGGATGGCTGAATTACGAAGGTTTATTGGCGCAGAGCGCCGGCGATTTCGAGCGGCCTCAAATTCGTGAAACTGATCTGCTTACGATCAACTACACCAGCGGCACAACCTCGCGACCTAAAGGCGTGATGATTTCTCACCGCAACGCATACATGAATTCGGTTGGCACGTTGGTACACGAGCACATGAGTTGTGACGATCGTTACCTGTGGACGCTGCCCATGTTTCACGCGAACGGGTGGACGTTTGTTTGGACTGTAACGGCGGCGGGCGCGACGCACGTGTGTTTACCGAAAATTGATCCGGTTCGCATTTTCGAGTTGATTGATAAAGAGCGAATCACCATGCTCTGCGCCGCGCCTACGGTGTTAATAAGTTTAGCGAACGCCGATGAAAAGCTTCGCAGCAAAGCGCGGCGCGGTCTTCGCGTGATAACTGCCGGTGCGCCGCCTGCCGCTTCGACCATTGAACGCCTCGAAGGAGAACTCGGCTGGACCGTAACGCAAGTCTATGGCTTGACCGAGACGACGCCCTTCATCACCGTTTGTGAATCGCGTGCAGAGCATAGCGAACTGTCGTGCGGTGATCGCGCGGTTATTAAAGCTCGGCAAGGTGTCGAGCTCATCACTTCCGGAGAGACGACCGTGTTCGACGATGGCGGTGCGGAAGTTCCGCGCGATGGCGAAACGGTGGGCGAAATTGTGGTGCGTGGCAACGTGGTGATGACGGGTTATTACAATGATCCGGAGGCCACCGCATTCGCGATGCGCGACGGTTGGTTTCACACTGGCGATGCGGCGGTGATTCATCCTGATGGCTACATCGAAATTCGCGATCGTTTGAAGGACGTAATCATTAGCGGCGGCGAAAACATTTCTTCGATCGAAGTTGAAGGTGTGCTTCTCCGCCATCCGGCCGTTCAGGAGGTGGCAATCGTTGGGTTGCCGCACGAACGGTGGGGAGAAGCCCCACACGCTTTTGTCGTGGTGCGAGGCGCCGCCGCCGTCACCGCGGAAGAATTGGTCGAATTTGCGCGTTCACGCTTAGCTCACTTCAAAGCGCCGCATGGCGTCACCTTCGTTGACGAATTGCCAAAAACTGCGACCGGCAAAATTCAGAAGTACGTGCTGCGCGGTGGCCTCAGCGCGATCAGCAAACAATAAACTTCGAGTGCACGCCAGCAATCGATTTGCGAGCGCTTCCCAATCTGTGATAAACGCCCAGCGCAGAAGTAACCTTCAACGGTAAAGGAGAACCCCCGATGGGTAGATCGATAGTTGCTGTAATCGTCAGCTACATCATCATGTTCGTGCTTAACTTTCTCGGCTTCGTGACACTGTATGCGGTCGTCGGCGAGGCTCAGGCGTTCAAGCCGCGGACGTATCTTGCTTCGAATCGATGGATCGCGATGTCGTTCGTTTTTATTTTCGTCAGCGCGATTATCGCCGGTCTGATTTGTGCGGTGATAGCCAAAGGCGGCAAGGCAAATCTGGCACTGGCAGTTGTTATTGTAGTGCTGGGATGGCTGCTCGCGATCCCCGCCGTGATGAAAGCGAATGCGAACTCGGGCCTCGTGCGCACGGGCAACACGCCGCAAATGGAAGCCGCGCAAAAGGCTTACTGGCCAATCTGGACGCCGTTTACTTTTCCGATCATCAGCGCGGTCGGAGTGTTGATTGGCGGAAGGCTGAAGCGGCGAACCTAATAAGCAACTGCCGACACGATCTCGGCGAACCGCACGCAGGATGTGTGCGCTCCAGAATGCGCGCTCGAAGTATGCGCTTCAAATTAAAAAGGCGAGCCGTTAAGCTCGCCTTGAGATATGGTGCGGATGAGAGGACTTGAACCTCCACGATGTCACCATCACAGGCTTCTGAGACCTGCGCGTCTGCCAGTTCCGCCACATCCGCGAATGGAAGTTCGACTATACGAACACGATCCCTCGCGAGTCAAGGCAGACTAACAGCACATCAAATTTGTGTTTCAGTCCTGGTCACGGTCGCCACGACCCCGGCCGCGACGGCGGAATCCATCTCGATCACGGAGTTCGCGATCGGGCCGCCTCACGCGCTTACGCAGCAGGAATTCCTCTTTCCGAGTCGCGATTGCTCCGACGCAACAGTCGCTTCTGGAGCCGACGCTCGCGAAACCGATCTTGTCGAAAACGATCCTCGTTGAAATTTCTGAATCTCCTGTTAGCCTAAGGCTTGCGGCATTGTTATAGTTGGCTTTCACTATGCCGAGTGTCAGGGAAAGTACCGCAACGTCATCAGCTTTGCTCGCGCGGATCGAGAAAGTTCGACAAGCCGTGAAGACGGCTGTGGCGCGATCAAATCGTTCAGATGACGACGTGACTCTCGTCGCGGTTAGCAAAACGCATCCTGCTGCTAAGGTAATTGAAGCGATTGCTGCCGGTCAGTTGGATTTTGGCGAGAACCGCGTGCAGGAAGCGGAGTCGAAGATTCCGGACGTGGGTCGCAACGCTGCGCGTTGGCATCTGATTGGTCACCTCCAATCAAACAAAGCACGTCGCGCGGTCGAGTTGTTCGACGTGATTCATTCACTCGACTCGGTGGAACTGGCGCAGCGACTCGATCGGATTTGCGGAGAGATGAATCGCGATGAATTTCCCGTGCTGATTCAAGTGGATCTCGGACAGGAAGCAGCGAAAACCGGAATTGCAGAGAGGGACTTGCGACTGGTGGTTGATGCAGTGCGCGAGTCGAAGCAACTGCGCCTGATGGGTCTGATGACTCTGCCGCCCTTCTTTGATGATCCCGAAAAAACGCGGCCTTATTTCAAGCGACTGCGCGAGCTGCGTGATGAATTGCAAAAGAACGAGGCGTTTGGCGATCGCATTGGAGACCTCTCGATGGGGATGACCCACGACTTCGAAGTTGCGATTGAAGAGGGTGCAACGATAGTTCGCGTCGGCACGGCGATATTCGGTGACAGAAATGCATAGCCCAACGCTCGTCGTACTCGCGCTTATTTACACGTTCATCTGGTGGGCGGCCGTCGCGATCGGGGCGGCGGGAATTCTTCTAATAATTCTGCGCTCAATCTTTCTGTACGTAGACGTCAATCCGTTTACATGGCATGCGCGTAACGTGCGACGCGTAACTGATCCGGTGATTGCTCCTGTCAGACGGATGCTAATCTCATTTCGACTGGATCCGGCGGTTGCCCCTTTCATCGTGGTCGTCATCCTGATTCTCGTGCTTGTGCTGATCGTGCAATTCGCTGGGACAATTCTAAATACGATTGCGGGGATCTTGTACGTTATTGCCAATCGTCGAGCCGGCGCGCCAACCGCAATTGCGGGTTACGTGCTGTTTGGTTTGCTCGGGCTCTACACCCTGATGATTTTTGTGCGCATCATTTATTCATGGATCGGCGCAAGTTACGGAAATCGAGTAGCGCGCTTCTCGATTCAAATTACCGAGCCACTACTTGCGCCGCTACGCCGCTGGATACCGATGGTCGGAATGTTCGACATCTCGCCGATCATTGCCTTTTTAATTATCTGGATTGCCCAGTCAATCGTGGCGTCGACACTGCTGCGTAGCTGGCCGGTGCAGTTTTTCTAAAATTAGTCCCGACAAACCAAACTATCGTTTACGATTTCTTGCTGAGGCCTTAATATTAGTCGCGTTTGATTAGGGTTACGGAAACCGCGCAGGGCATCACGTTTAAGGTTCGAGCCGTTCCGCGCGCTTCACGAAGTGAAATCGCCGGCGAGTTTGATGGCATGGTTCGAGTTCGATTGGCCGCGCCGCCGGTTTCCGGCGCTGCGAACCGCGAGTTGGTAAAACTACTCGCAAGAGAATTTGGCTTAATCAAGAGCGACGTTGAAATTGTTTCCGGTACAACTGCCAGGACCAAGACGGTTCGTATACGAAACCTTGGCGTTGAAATACTCAAACGGTTAAGAAGTCTCAGTTAACACTGCTGTCCCCCGAATGGAATTAACAGAAATTTCTCGTTACAAGATCCTCGAGAAGCTCGGCTCGGGCGGCATGGGCGATGTCTACCTCGCCGAAGACACAAAGCTCGGTCGTAAAGTCGCGCTGAAACTTCTGGCAGAGGAGCTGACGCAGAACCGGGATCGCTTGAGCCGTTTCGATCAGGAAGCCTACGCGGCCTCAGGTCTGAACCATCCGAACATTCTCACGATCTATGAATTGGGTGACGAAGGCGGGCGTCACTTCATTGCGACCGAATACATCGAAGGTCAGACATTAAGAAAGCGGCTGCAAACGACGCCGATGGAGATTCTCGAAGTCCTCGACGTTGCCATTCAGGTTGCCGGCGCGCTGGAAGAAGCACACGCAGCCGGCATCATCCATCGCGACATCAAGCCTGAGAACATAATGATCCGGCGCAACGGGCATGTGAAGGTGCTCGACTTCGGTTTGGCGAAGCTCACTGAACGACCCGAATCAGACCAGACGGACACAGAGGCGATCACGCGCGCCCTGGTGCAAACGGACGCAGGCATGGTGCTGGGAACTTCGCAGTACATGTCGCCGGAACAGGCGCGCGGCAAACCAGTCGACGCGCGCACAGACATCTGGAGCCTGGGTGTAGTCCTTTACGAGATGACGACTGGCCGTGCTCCGTTTCATGGTGAGACGAAAACCGACGTAATTGTCGCCATCGCGAAAAACGATCCGCCACCGCTGGGCCGCTTCGCGCCAAATGCACCCGCGGAGTTTGAATGGATCGTTTTGAAGGCGCTCCGCAAAGAAGTAGATGAGCGCTATCAAACCGTAAAAGAACTCGAGTCCGACCTGAAAAAGCTCAAGCAGCGGATCGAGTTTCACAGCGAGCTGGAGCGTTCGGTCGCGCCGGAACATTACAGCTCCGCGCTGCGTACCCTGGCCGAAACCGAGATTCATAAATCATTGCAGCCCCTGGGCTCGCACGTGAGCGTTGCTCCTCCGATGACCGGCCAACTCTCGAGCGCGGCGCCGACACGCGCGTCAAGCGCGGAATATATCGTCACCGAGATCAAGCGTCACAAAAAAGGCGTCGGCATCATAGCGATCGCCGCAGTGGTAGTAATTGCTTTGGCGATTGCGTACTTCGCGCTCTGGCGAACGCGCACCGTGTTAACCGACAAAGACACGATCCTGCTCGCCGACTTCGTTAACACAACCGGCGATCCAGTCTTCGACGGAACGCTCAAGCAGGCTCTCGCGGTGCAGCTTGGTCAGTCACCGTTTCTCGACATTTTGTCAGAGAGTCGCGTGCGCGAATCGTTGAAGTACATGCAAATGTCCCCCGACACTCGCGTTACGCGTGACGTTGCCAAAGACATCTGTGTGAGACAGGGAATCAAGGCGATGCTGCTCGGATCGATTTCCGGAGTAGGTTCCCATTATGTGGTGTCGCTCGAGGCTTTGAACTCGCAAAGCGGAGATGCAATTGCAAGCGAGCAGTATGAAGTCGACGGGAAAGAGGAAGTGATCAAGTCGCTCGGTCCGGCGGCGTCCAGGCTGCGGGAGAAACTCGGTGAATCGCTTAATACGATCAAGAAATTCGATGCGCCGATCGAGCAGGTGACCACTTCATCGCTCGAGGCGCTGCGCCAGTATTCGCAGGGAGTCGAGCAACATTCCAAAGCTGATTACCTCCATGCGATTCCTTTTTATCGCAAAGCGGTCGAGATTGATCCTTATTTTGCCATTGCTCATGCGCGTCTGGCGCTTTGCTACAACAACACGCGACAGTTTGAATCTGCGCGCGACGAATACAAACAAGCCTATGACTTGCGTGATCGCGTCAGTGAACGCGAGCGCTTTGTGATTGCCGCGAACTATTACGGTGGGGTGACCGGCGAATGGGACAAGCAAATCAATGAGCTCGAAACGTGGAAACGCATGTATCCGAGAGACGGCGAACCGCTAAACGTTTTGTGCAACCGTTACACTTTGGTGGGTCCGTTCGAGCAAGCGCTCGCCGAGGGGCACGCCGCCCTTGATCTGAATCCCAGCGACGCGCGCCCCTATGTGAATCTCGCGGTGGCCTTCATCGGAATGAATCGCTTCGATGAAGCCTCGCGAATTCTGCGCGACGCCAGAAACCAGAAGCTCGAGAGCGCCAATATGCATCAGCGCCTGTTCCAGCTTGCGTTTCTGCAAGCGGACAACGCCGCGATGCAGGAGCAACTGACTTGGGTGCGTAACAACAGCAAGCCCGAAGATGCGCTGAATTGGGAAGCTCAGGTGGCCGCGTTCTCAGGACAACTGGCAAAGGCAGACGAGTTGAGTGATCGCATCACGGAAATGGATCGCGCCGGCGATGCAAAAGAATCCGTCGCGCAGACGCTGGTGACCGAAGCGGTTCGCGATGCGACGCTTGGCAGTTGCGAACGTGCCACGCGGCTGGCAAAGCAAGCGCTGGATCTGTCGCGCGAGCAAGGCAACGTCATCAATGCTGCCAATGCGTATGCTGCGTGCAGTCAATTCGCTCCGGCACAGACGTTAATTGATGAACTGGATAAGCGTTGGCCGCTGGACACTCTGGTGCACTCGACTTCGTTGGCGATTATTCGCGCGCAAATGGAATTGGGCCGCGGCAACGCGGCGTCAGCGTTACAACTACTGGAATCGGCGCGCAAATACGAGGTTTTTGGAGACTTCTGGCCCCAGTATCTGCGGGGACAGGCGTACCTGAAGCAGAACAGAGCAGCGCAGGCCGAAGCGGAATTCAAGACCGTTCTGGATCATCGCGGCTGGTATCCCATGTCGCCTTTGTATCCACTTGCGAAACTTGGAGAGGCGCGCGCCGCAGCGCTTAAGGCTGATGGTCCGGCGGCGCGCAAGGCCTATCAGGATTTTCTCGCATTATGGAAAGACGCTGACGCTTCACTGCCAGCATTGGTGGCCGCGCGCGCTGAATACGAGAAGTTGAAATAGGCGGTGTTCCGTGCGGCGTCTCGCGACCGCCTTGTGATATAGTCTGCGATCAAACTCAATCCAATAATTTAAGGAACTACAGTCAATGTCCGGACATTCGAAGTGGCATTCCATCAAGCACAAGAAAGGTGCGCTCGACGCCAAGCGCGGCAAACTCTTCACGAAATTCATCAAAGAACTGACGGTCGCAGCGCGCACCGGCGGGGGCGATCCGGACGCAAACGCGCGTCTGCGCAAAGCGATTTCTGATGCGAAGGCCGGTAACATGCCGAACGACACAATCGATCGGGCGATTCGCCGGGGAACTGGCGAAGAAGAAGGCGTGAACTACGAAGAGATTACCTACGAAGGCTATGGCCCAGGCGGCGTCGCGCTGCTGATTGAGGCGGTGACCGATAATCGTAATCGAACCGTGGCTGAGATTCGTCACATCTTTTCCAAGAACGGCGGCAACCTCGGCGAGTCGGGATCGGTGGGTTGGATGTTCGATAAAAAAGGCTATCTGGTCGTCGAGAAGTCCGCAAAGAGCGAAGACGAACTTTTTGATCTGGCGATCGAAGCGGGCGCGGATGATATACGTGACGATGAAGACAATTGGGAAATCATCACCTCTCCCGACAGTTTTGAAAGCGTGCAGAACGCGTTCAAGGAAGCCGGCATCACGCCACAGGTAGCGGAAGTTGAAATGGTGCCGCAAAACTACATCAAGCTCGCAGGCTCACAAGCGAACCAGATGTTGAAGCTGATGGAGTCGCTGGAAGATCACGACGACGTGCAGAAGGTTTCAGCGAACTTCGACATCAGCGAAGCCGACATGGCCGCGGCTTGACCCAGTCGATCGTCCTCACAAAGTCGATGACACATTGAATCGCCTGTGTTAGATTCCGAGCGTGCGTGTACTTGGAATCGATCCTGGCAGCGAAACCACCGGATGGGGCGTCGTTGAAGGTGACGCGACCGGCAATCGCTATAGCCTGGTTGAGTTCGGCGCGATCAAGCTTTCATCGTCCGCGAGCTTCTCATCTCGGCTCCTGAAAATCAGCCAGGGCCTCGAAGCCGTAATCGATCGGCATCAACCCACTGCGTGCGCGATCGAAGAAGCTTTTTATTCAGTCAATCCCAAAGTTACGTTGAAGCTCGGGCAGGTTCGGGGCGTGGCTCTGCTGGTGGCTGAGCGCGCGGCTTTGGAGATTTCCGAGTACTCGCCACGACGCGTGAAGCAAACCGTTGCGGGCTACGGCAACGCCGACAAGCAACAAGTGCAGCAGATGGTCCGCGTGCTTTTGTCGCTGCGCGCCATTCCTGAGCCTCATGATGCAGCGGATGCGTTGGCGGTCGCGATTTGCCATTTTCATCATGCCGGTATCAGTCAGAGACTAGTTGCTGCCCGGGCGGGCTGAGTCGTACCGTTCTTGCCGCAGATTTGTTTGCCGGTGTAGTCTTGGCATAGGCCATCGTCACGGTCGCTTCTCGGACCTCTCGCCGAGAACCTCACGCGGTCTTCAGTGCTGGCAGTCCCGCTCGCCAACGCTGACGGGGCTTACCACCTCTCACGAAACATAAAACTGTCCCCACAGTTGAAAGGTTGGGTCGTACTTCGTCGATTAAGGTTGTCTCCGCGCGCTGGATCCTGTTTGGCGCTGCTCTCGCAGTGTCGGTGGCCGTCGCTTCCGTCGGTCGCTACCTGCGCTTGACTCGAGTTGAAGCAGCGTCGGCGTCCGGCGTCGTTATCAGTCAGATTTACGGCGGCGGTGGTAACAGCGGAGCCACGCTGCGAAACGACTACATCGAACTCTTTAATTCCAGCAACTCAACAGTCGACGTTACCAACTGGTCGGTGCAATATGCATCGGCGAGCGGAACGACTTGGCTGGTCACGAATCTTTGCGCATCAGCGACATGCACGATCGCGCCCGGGCATTACTTCTTGATTCAGGAGGCCCAGGGCGCAGGTGGCACGACGAATCTTCCGACACCGGATGCGACCGGAACGATCAGCATGAGTGCGACGGGAGCTAAAGTGGCTTTGGTCAACGGCACTAGCGCATTATCCGGATCGTGCCCTGCGGTAGGCGCATTTGTTGATTTGGTTGGCTACGGTTCGACCACATGCTTCGAAGGTTCAGGATCAACTCCAGCCCCAAGCAACACGACGGCAGTAAATCGGATCAATAACGGCTGCACCGACTCTGACAACAACAGCTCTGATTTCGTCACCGGTAGTCCGAACCCGCGTAACAGTTTATCGCCGTCGGTCACGTGCGGCGTCAGCCCATCCCCTCTGCCCACGCCATCACCAACGCCGACACCTAACTGTGGAGTCGAACGATGGTCAGTAAAAACCGGAACTGATCCAGATGCATCGTCAATTAGTTTTGTTAGTCAAGCAAACACGATCGCAACGATGCGAAGTTGGACTCCTCCGTCCCCGATTCCGTCAAACAATCGCGTCGCGCCGTTCGAGACCACCGTCTGGACGCTCAACGTCAATCTGCTCGAGTATAAATTCGAAGACGACTCGGATTATCACCTCGTCCTTCAGGACTCATCGGGCAATACCATGATTGCTGAGATACCGAATCCTGGTTGCGTCGGCTCGGGGAGTCCCTTCGCTGCCGATATCATTAATGCGCGGATGAAATTCAATGCGATGTTCACCGCGAGCACCAGCTTTCAGTTTGCCAATGTGCCGGTGCAAATCACTGGAGTCGGCATGTTTGATTTTCTGCACGGACAAACCGGCGTAGCACCGAATGGAATTGAGATTCACCCAGTGCTGGATATCAGTTTCCCGTCGTCTTCTGCGCCGCAGCTACTAATGGATCAGTCGGGAACGGTCGCGAACGGAGCGGCCGCCGTCAACTTACTGCTGATGCGCGATCCCTTCGATGTGGTGAATACGATGGACTGGCTCAATGCGGGAACGGATCACAACACGCGGCTAATGTTGTTCGCGACGAACGTCCAGCTTGCGCAGGGAGAGACCGCATCGGCAGTAACCGTGAGTTTGATTGACGCCGCGAATCACAACTTTGAGGTAGCCGCGGAAGACGTGCGAACCGTGCCGACGGTCAACCTCACGCAGATCACTTTCCGAATTCCCGACGGTATTGCCAGCGGCAACTCGTCGGTGAAAATCAAATATCACGGCCAAGCCAGCAATGCCGGAATTATCCGCATCCGGTGAATCTCTGATCCGCCTTTAATTTTCCTTCGTACCTGTTAATAATCCGCCGTGAGGGGCGTTTTATGGACGGAGAAGATCTTCAGGAGGAAGCTGTGCTGGCCGCCGTAAAACCACTTAAAGCCGTCGAGGCGTCAGGGAAAAGCGCGAAATCATCGTGGCCGGCGGCTCGAGAGCAGGTTGCCCACGCTGATCCGACCCTCGAAGAACTATTCAACCAACATCACAGTCGCGTCTTTCGGACAGCTTACCGAGTCACTGGGAGCGCCGAAGATGCAGAAGACGTCCTCCAGACAATATTCCTGCGCGTCGCACGCGGACAGGAATCGGCTTTGGCGGCTACCAATCCGGAAGCTTATTTCACCCGCGCGGCCATCAATGCATCACTCGACCTGATTCGCAGCCGCAAACGGGCGAATGCGGTCGCGATGGATGACGTGGTTAATAGCGCAAGTGTGGCATCGTTCATCTCGAAGGCAGATCCGGCAGCCGATCAGGAAGATAGAGAGCTGCGAAAGCTGGTGCGCCAAGCGGTCTCGAAGCTGGGCGACACCGCCGGACAGATGTTTGCGCTGCGCTACTTCGAAGGTTTGGGCAATGCTGAAATCGCCGCGGTGATGAACACGTCGCCGCTGGTTGTAGGCGTGACCCTGCATCGCGCGCGGGTGCGAATGCGAAAAGAAATTGGTCGATATTTACAGCGCGCTTGATAGCGCGCCGAACTTGGTAAGAGTAATTCATCGGAGTTAAGTCATGAAGAAAAACGAACTCGACAAAATCCTGGACGAAGTGAATGACGGAATTCGCGCGCAGCAGATTAGCGATGACTTGGTAAGTCAGAGCGCAAATCGTGTTTGGCAGCGCGTAGCCATGGAAGGTGCGAGCAAGATGCTCGCGGACCGCCCGCAGGATGCGGGCGCTCCCGTCGATCGCATTGAAGGGTGCGCTGACTTTCAGTCGCTCATCCCTGCATATCTCCGTGGCGAGCTGTCGGAATCGCGTTCACTGCTGCTGGTCGATCATACGCACGAATGTATTCCTTGCCGCCGGGCTTTGAAGCAGGCGCGCGAGCAGCGCACTACCGCCGCGCCCGCAGTGCGACATGCGAAGCCCAAAACAGCGCAGTACAGCCTGCGCCCCGTCGTTCTACGTTGGGGAATCGCCGCCGCGCTGGTAATCGGCCTCGGGCTGGTCGCTTTGCCCGTCTTGCAGCGATACATACCGGTTGGAAGTTTTGACGCAACGGTTCAAGCGGCCGACGGACCTTTGTATCTCGTTTCGGACTCACAGACACGAACCTTGAAAGCCGGCGAGAAGATCAATCGCGGTGATGTAATTCGCACCGCGAAAGATGGACACGCGATTGTGCGTCTCGGCGATGGCACGACAATCGAGATGAAGGATCGCTCGGAATTCTCGATCAATCGAACTCTCAGCGGTACCACCGTTCACTTGGGCAGCGGCAGTGTAATTGTCGAAGCCGCCAAACAGAAGGGAAATCTCTACGTCGCGACGAATGACTCGCTGGTTTCAGTGACGGGGACTACGTTTGCCGTAAACGCCGGCACCAAGGGTTCGCGCGTGAGCGTCATCGAAGGGGAAGTTCGTCTTGATCGCAATGGAACTGAGCGTGTTTTGCGTCCCGGCGAACAAGCGACTACGAACGCGGCGATCGATACGGTCCCGGTGAAAGATGAAGTTTCGTGGAGTCGCAACGCGGCCCGGTACGCGCAAGTGCTGGAGAGCCTGGCGACACTGCGCAAGGATCTGAACGGCGTACAAATGCCCGATGCGCGTCACTCAACGCGATTGCTCGACATGATGCCATCGAACACGGTGTTCTATGCCGCGCTGCCAAATCTCGGCGCGACGATCGCGGAATCGAATCGCATTATCCAGGATCGCATTCAGCAGAATCCGGAGCTGCGCGATTGGTTTGCCAGCCAACGCGGACCGCACGGTCCGGCGATGAACGATGTGGTGACGACCATCAAAGAGTTCGGCGATCAGCTTGGTGACGAAATCGCCATAGGCGCCGGCATGAGCGATCAAGGTCAACCAACTGAGCCAATTGTGCTGGCGCAATTGAAGAATTCTGGCGGCTTCCGCGCTTTCGCTGACGGCGAAATGCAGAAGCTCAGCAAAAACGGCAAGACGCCACAGATTCAGTGGGTCGATGATCCGCGCCAACCTCAGGCGCCGGCCGCATCCGACAAACAACTGTACGCATGGATCAATGGCGACATGCTGGTGGCCTCACCAAAGTTGGAGGGATTGCAGACCATCGCTAATGGCGGCAGCAGCTTTGGCTCAAATTCATTCTATTCGCGCATCGCCGATGTCTATCGCGACGGCGCTGGGATCGTACTGGCTGCGGATCTGGAAAAGATAATTGCTCACACGCGCGGCTTGCGACGGCTGGCCGTCGGCGACAGCCACGAACAAGCGTTGAATCAGCTTGGCGTTTTTAATATGAAGTCGTTTGTGCTCGATCAGAAAGACACTAACGGCAAAACCCACACACGCGCAGTGCTCGCGTACGATCCTTCGGATCATGGAATCACGACTTGGCTGGCGCAGCCGGCGCCGATGGGTTCGCTCGATTACATTTCGCCTGACGCGAACCTGGTCGCGGCCTTTGCCATCAAGAATCCGACCGCGGTTGTCGATGATCTGCTGACGGTACTCAATAACGTGTGTCCTGATCTGAACAAGCATCTTGATGAGTTGCAGCGCGATCACGGACTGAACGTGCGCAACGATTTCGCAGCGCCGCTCGGTGGCGAGTACGCGTTCGCGATCGACGGTCCCATTCTGCCGACGCCATCCTGGAAGCTCGTGTTCCAGGTTAACGACCCAGTTCACCTGCAGCAGACCTTTGAGCAGATCGTCAATGAAATCAACAAGCAAGCCGCTAAGGAAGGGAAAAAAGGTCTCGAATGGGACAAGAGCGATTCGGGTGGCCGGACTTTCTACACGCTGCGCTCGAAAGATTTTGGCGGCGTCGAAGTCAACTATGTGTTCGCGAACGGTTATTTCATTGCGGGTCCAACGCGCGCGCTGGTCGATCAAGCACTGCGCTTTCACGACTCGGGTACGACGCTGGTGCACTCGGCGAAGTTCACGGCTGGATTGCCGGCGGACGGCAACGTGAATTTCTCGGCGTTGATTTATCACAACCTGGCGTCGCTGGCGAAGAGCGTGGCTGACAAGATGGGCAGTACTAATTTGCCGTCGGGTCCGCGGAACGCGCTGACGATGGCCGCGACGATGGAACCGACGCTTGCTTATGCTTATGCGTATGGCGATCGGATCGAATTCGCTGCGAACACCGAAGGCGGACCTTTCGGCCTGAGTCCGGCGACGCTGTTGGGAATGCCGAACGCCTTCGAATTGCATCACATTCTCGAGCAGGGACTTAAGAAGTAAATCGCTTAAGACAGAAATGGAGTATCGCTCCAGCGAAGCAAAGCTGAAGCGATACTCCAAACCTTCAAGAACGGAGCAGCCCAATGCGCGCGTCTACGTCTGTGCCTGCGGATCAATCCAACTCATCGCCCGATCGAAGACTTCTCACAAACGGGGTTACCCTCATCGCGCTTGGACTCTCGATATTATTTCTGAACTCGTGGGACAATCTGGTCGTAAGAACATCGGTCGGATTATTCTGGGGGACGTTCATGCTGATTCTGTACGGGCCCGAAGCCCTGCGGACGTTCCGGAGATTCAGAAGCAACCATGACACCCAACGGCGCGGCAGTCTCACAAGTATCAATTGAATCAACCGGGACCGGTGTCATCACTCTCGACAATCTATCAGTAACTTTTGGCGGTCGTCCGATCCTCAAAGCACTGCGCGGCGAACTGCGCGGTCGATCAATCGGATTACTCGGTCCGAATGGTGCGGGCAAAACGACGTTGATTCATACGCTGCTCGGCTTTCATCCGCCCTCGGGCGGGACCGCGCACATCTTCGGCGCTGATATCACTGCTGATGCAAATCGCATCAAATCGCTAATCGGTTACATGCCGGAGCGCGACGCGTTCATCGCCAAGATGTCGTGCGTCCATTTCGTGCGCTTGATGGCCGAGCTGTCAGGTCTGCGGCCGGCGGCGGCATTGGAACGTGCGCATGAGGCGCTGTTTTTTGTGGGCCTTGGTGAGGCGCGTTATCGCAATCTCGATACCTTCTCGCTGGGCATGAAGCAACTGGCGAAGCTGGCGCAGGCCATCGTGCACGGGCCCAAATTGATCTTCCTCGATGAACCAACCAACGGGCTCGATCCTCCAGCGCGTCAACGAATGATCAAGATGATTCGCGAGATTCGTGATAGCGGTCAGGCGCACATCGTCCTGTCTTCGCACCTGCTTCGCGATGTCGAGGAATGTTGTGAAGAGATCGTCATCCTCAAAGACGGGCAGTTGGTCCAGTACTGCAATCTGGAAGAAGAGCGCAAAGCGAATAGAAAGTTTCTTATGTTGGAAACGCGCGGCGAGCTGAAAGAATTTACGAGGGCCGTTGATGAGCTTGGCTGTGAATGCGCGATTACCAGCGCGAACCGGTTGAAGATCATTCTGCAGGACGGAACTGAGATTCGCGACCTGTATCGGCTCGCAGCGCACAACCAGGTCCAGATTCGCCGACTCAGTTACAAACGAGATTCGTTGGAAGACATTTTCCTGAAGGCGATGGAGAACGGATCAGATACCCCTCTCCCGCTGAGAGAGGGGAAAGGGGTGAGGGCCTAGCGAGGACTAACACCCTTAGCCTAGCCCTCTCCAGAGGGAGAGGGAACAGGACAGCATATGGCCGTCTTTGAACGCACATACAAACCATATCAGGGCGCCATGTCGGCGGAATGGAGCCGGTTTCTCATCATCCCGCGGCACGCGGTGCGCGACATCTTTCGTTCGAAACTCTTTACGGCCTTCTATGCTTTGTCATTTGTTTGGCCGTTGGTGTGCGCAATTTTGATCTACCTGCGCCACAACGTCGAAGCGCTGGCGATTCTCAGACTGAGCATCGCGAACGTTATTCCTATCGACGCGACGTTTTTCATGGCGTTTGTGCAGGTTCAGGGGACAATTGGATTTTTCCTCGCATTGTTGGTCGGCCCGCAGCAGGTCTCGCGCGATCTGACGAACAACGCGTTGCCGCTTTATTTGTGCCGGCCGTTCAGCCGCACTGAGTACGTAGTCGGCAAGATGTCGATCGTCATCATCATGCTTTCGACGATCAGTTGGGTTCCCGGACTGATTCTTTTTCTGCTGCAAAGCTATCTCGAAGGTTGGTCGTGGTTTTCGGACAACATTCCAATTGCGAGCGCCATCTTCCTCAGTAGTTTCGTTTGGATTCTCTTGCTGGCATTACTGACGCAGACGATATCTGCCTGGGTCAGATGGAATGTCGCTTCGCGCGCCGCGTTGGTGGGGCTGTTCCTGATACCCGGTGTCTTCACGACCATCGTCAACGAAATTTTCCAAACACACTGGGGGAACCTGTTTAATTTGCAATCGTTAGTCGCCAACGTTTGGGCCGGACTGTTCGGGTTGTTTGTGCGCCAGAGAGACACGGTTCAGGAAATGCGCAACGGCCGGATAATTCGCGAGGTGTTAATGACCGAACCACCGTTGTGGGCTTCATGGTTTGTGCTCTTCCTGATCTGTGCGCTTTGCCTTTGGCTTTTGTCACGTAAGGTCAAAGCGTACGAAGTGGTCAGGTGATGCCGACGCAAAAGGAACAACGTGCGCGCTTTGGTGAAGAATTAGATTGGATCATTTGTGAGATTGTTCTGGAATTCATTTGTTTGGTGGTTAGCGTAATTCTCGGTTGATGGGCGAAGCACAGGAAAACACGATCGTTTTCGACAACGTCTCGAAATTCTACGGCGAGATACTCGGCGTGAATCGCGTGAGTCTGGAAATTCCTGCGGGTATCACGAGCCTGGTCGGACCCAACGGCGCGGGCAAGACGACGTTGATGAATTTGATGACTGGTTTGTTGCGGCCAACGCGCGGACGCGTATCAGTGCTGGGCATTCCAACCGACCAGCCGGATCGACTCTTCAGAAAAGTCGGTTACTGCTCACAATTTGATTCATTCCCTCGTGGCCTGACCGGACGCGAGTTCATTCGCTCGTTCCTGATGGTTTCGGGTTTCGCGAAGAAGGAATCGGACGAACTGACCGAGAGCGCGCTTAATCGAGTTGAATTGCTGCCTGCCGCCGACCGGAGGATTGGCGCGTACAGCAAAGGCATGCGCCAACGCGTGCGTTTGGCCCAATCGATTGCGCATCAACCGGCCGTCCTGATTCTCGACGAACCGCTGAACGGACTAGATCCGATGGTGCGCGCTGAGACGATTGCTTTGTTCAAGCAGTTGGCCGCGGAAGGACTCCATCTGATTATTTCCAGTCACATCCTGCATGAAGTCGACATGATGTCGGATCGCGTCGTGTTGCTGAACAATGGTTACGTCGTGGCTGAGGGTGCCGTGCACGGCGTCCGCGATGAAATGGACGTCGAGCATCCGATGCAGATTCTGATTCGGTGCGATCATCCGTCGTCTTTAGCCGCGCGTCTGTTCCAGAATGATGAGTTGGTCGAGGCGCGCGTGCACGATGACCGCCACGGATTGTTTGTAAAGACGCGAACCCCCGATCGGTTCTACCTGCTGCTGAATGAGGTTGTGGCAAACGAGCAGCTGACGATTGAATCGATAGCGCCAGTCGATGATGATCTGAGCGCGGTCTATGAATATCTGATCGGTGATCAGTAGGAGTCAGCAAACCAAAGAGAGATTGCAATGAGTGCAACCGCGGAAACCATCCAACCGAATGGCGCAACCGACAGCAGCGGATCGGTCGTGCTCTGGCTGCGACAAATCGTCGCGATCATGCGGCTCGAAGTTAAGAAGAACTTCCTCGGCAAACGATCGTTTCTGATCTATTTGCTGGCGTTGATGCCGATCGGATTGCTGCTGCTGGTGGCGGCGGTTCAGCCGAGCGCCAGCGAGTGGTCGGATTTTGCTTCGCTGCCGAAGATCTTCTCGGTTATCTACAACGGAATGATCCTGCGCACCGTTATCTTTTTCGGCTGCGCCTGGATCTTCATGAATTTGTTTCGTGGTGAGATCGTTGACCGCAGTCTTCACTACTACTTTCTTTCGTCTGTGCGACGGGAAGTTTTGGTCACCGGTAAATACATCTCGGGTCTGGTTACCTCGGTGATTTTATTTGGCACGGTCACGATCGCATCGATGTTGCTTCTGTTTTTCCCGCACTTCTTTTCCACCAGCACCAGATTCTTTTTGGATGGCGCCGGAATGAGTCAGTTATTTACCTACGTGTTGATTACGGTTTTGGCGTGCGTAGGTTATGGCGCGTTCTTCCTGGTGGTGGGATTGTTCTTCCGAAATCCGATTATTCCCGCGCTGTTGCTTTACGGGTGGGAATGGCTCAACTTTCTGCTGCCACCACTACTGAAGAAAATTAGCGTCATTCACTATCTGAACTCGCTTGTACCTGTGCCGATCTCTGAAGGTCCTTTTGCGGTAGTGGCTGAACCGACGCCGGCGTGGATCGCGATTCCCGGACTGCTGATCGTAACTGCTTTGGTTTTGATTCTCGCCGGGACGCGAATCCGCCGCATGGAAATTCGCTACGGAAGCGACCAGTGATTAGCGCAACAGGTGCTGGTAAATGGCGTCGGCCGCAATCCGCTGGCCCACACCATTCCAATGTGTGTCATCACGCCACCACAGCAGTCCTCCTGTTTGCTTAAAGACTTGCTCGGACTTATCAATCAACGTCGGCTTCAAATCGAAAAACTTAAAGCCATTTAGATCGCACAACTCACGGGTCACCATTGAAAAGCCCGATGGCTCTTTTGCCGAAGTCCACGGCGTTCTACCGTTCAATAGCCACGAGTAAACCTCCTCTTTACCGGGCACGAGAGCGACGACGACGCGTAGATTCTTCTGTTTGGCGAAACCACTCATCAAGCTAAAAGTTGTCCTGAGCGGAGCAAAGTTGGCATGGCGGCGGACGTCATCAGCACTGCGACCGACTCGATTGGCGTAGTGCTTGGCAAATAAGATTGCCCGCCCGTCGAGAAATGTTTTCGTAATAACGAGGTCGCCAATATCACCGCGCTCAAACAACCGCCGCACGGTAGAGCCGTTGTGAAATCTCTCATAAGCCGCCGCGATTCGTCCGGGCCAGGATAATCTCGTGGGACTTTCAAGATCTTTGTAGTACGAATCGTCCAAATCATTGCCTGCGAACAATAGCCACAGAACAACCGTGCCTTCACGCTTCTTCAAGCGATCATTTTCCAGCACCAGCGTCGCATACTCTTGTTGGGGGCTGTGACCACTAACCGAGAGGTTATACACATTCAGGTGATAATTTTCGGCAAGGAACGAGGCTAACAGTTCGTCTTGAGAGGTTCCTCCAGTCGCGCCGAATGAGTCGCCAAGCAAGATCAAATCAATCGGCTGATCGGCGAGGTCCGGCTTGTTACGAAAGCCGAAGCGATCCGTAATCAGCGTCAGTTTTCGCTCTTCACGCGCGTCCGTTTGCAACGATATAGCCCCAAGATCACCGGTGGTAGTGCCCTTGAAGACAACTCCAGGGGAATAACGCAGCAGATGCGGTTGGGGCGGCCACGGACCGATGAATCGCGAGGGAGGCTGCGCATTTAGGATGTACGGCAACAGTGGACGCGCGGCGAGGTCGCACACCGTTACTGTTAAGAAGACCGAAAGAATAACCAACGAGATTCGCTTGAAGAGTTTGGATGTAGAAAAGGTGAACGAATAAATCGAAAAGATGAAAATGACATAAGGTAGATAGCGCGCTCCATGAAACACGGGCATCGCCCCGGTGATCGTGGGCGCAAAGGCCAACGCCGCCAGTGCAAACCAAAGCAGCAGGCGGCGTGGCGTGATCGGCATGCGCTGAGTGTATTCAAAACCCAGCGCATTGGAAAATTAGAAAAGATGTCACGGCCCGAACCTGTGACGATATTCATCAGAGATAAGGAACGCGCGCACCATCTCGGCACCGACAAAGTCACCATTGAACTGATTCAGTTTATCCAACCAGAAATTGTAGCCGTTGAAGTTCCCATCCGGCGCGTCGTTGGGATTTCGGCGCAAGTAACCGAAGTACTGCATCAGCACAAAGGCGCGGTTGAATTCGGCCGCAACAAGATCTGGATCTTCGGCCACTGCTCGCAGCACTTGTGCGCGCGTCATCGCCCCACTCGACAAATCACTTACCAAGTGATCACGCTCCGTCTGTGACAAAACACTGCCGGCGTTTGCGTTAAGCGCGTCGACAAAATCGGCTGCGGACATCGACGGTGGATAGGCCGACGTGAATCGCGGGCGTTGGACGAATTCATTTGCGAACGTTTGCTTGTTGCTCTCCAGAACGGTCCGCCAGCCAGCCTGATTGACGACCACATCCTGACCAATCCGCGGCGCGTCGGAGCCAAAATCGCTGTAGGTCAGGGGCACGGGTGCGCTCGGCAAATTTCCGTAGGCGACCTTATTTAATCGATAGAGCAGATAACCCGTCTCCTGAAATTCGATCGACAGGAAGAACGCGCCAGAATCGTTTATGCGTTTGGCCTCGATGCACTGTTGGTCCAAACCACACGCGAAGATTTCGCCACTCCAGAAATTTAACCCGTCTGGATCGGCCTCGCGGTTGAGAAAATCTCGATACTGCTGCCTCACGAAGAACTGCGTGTCGTCTATCGGGTTGCTAGCAGAACTGCTGCCGGAGTCGTATAGCTCGGCGCTCCGAAGGATCGTCGGAGGATACGTTCCGCCGTATCCTCCGACGACGAGCACCTTCCCGTTAGGCAATAGCGTGGCCGTGTGATTGTAGCGCGGCGTGTTGAGGCTGGAGGTGATGCTCCAACCACCGGCGGCAGGGTCGTAAAGTTCCGCGGCACTGGCGATGTGATAAGGATCATCATAGCCCCCGGCGACCAAGACTTTGCCGTCGGCCAGAAAGGTTGCCGTGTGGGAGTCGCGTCGGGTGAGTGGGCCGGTAACGCTCCATGAGCCTGTGGCCGGATTGTATCGCTCCGGATTGTATAGCTCGTAGCTCGCAGAATTTCCAAAATCGCCTCCGGCCACAAGGACACGACCGTCGGGTAACAGCGTCGCCGTATGCCTTACGCGCGGCGTGTTGAGCCTGCCGGTGACGCTCCAAGCCCCGGTGTTCGGGTCGTACAACTCGCCGCTGTCCAGGGGGTCATCATCAAGACACCAATCCTCAAGACAACCGCCCGCGACGAGCACCTTGCCGTTCGGAAGTAGCGTCGCCGTATGAAAGATGCGCTGCGTGTGGAGTTCGTCAGCGACGCTCCACAACCCCGTCGCCGGGTCGTACAACTCCGTAGTGGTTAGTCTGGAAATACTAAAACTGCCGCTCCCCTGGTCTATATACTTGCCGCCGCCTGCGATGAGCACCTTGCCGTTTCGGAGCAGCGTCGCCGTGTGGAGCAAGCGGGGTTCGTGGAGAGTGCCCGTCAGCCTCCACGTTCCTGTCGTCGGATCGAATAACTCCGTGGTATTAGGCGTATTAGGATCTCTGCTCACTCCCCCAGCGACGAGGACCAGGCCGTTGGGTAGCAGCGTCGCTGTATGATCGTAGCGCGACATGTTGAGGCTGCCAGTTATGCTCCACGTCCCCGTTGACGGATCGTATAGCTCCGCCGTGTTAGTACCGCTACCATTCGGCGTAAAGTTATTGATTCCTCCAGCGACGAGCACCTGACCGTTAGGCAATAGCGTCGCCGTGTGTTTGTAGCGCGGGGTGTTGAGGCTACCGGTGTAGCTCCAACCTGGAGTCTGCGCGTAGGTCCATAGACCGCCGCAAAGAAGCAGCGTGAGAAACATAAGCCCGTGAATTGAGAGTTTGAGAGTTTTCGTTTTCATGATTTTGTCCTCGCTCATTAACGCGAGAAAGCTAACCTAAGTCTCTAAGCTCGGTTCGTTGTCAGACTGGGATTTGAGTTGAAGTGTAAAAGGTTCCTAATGTGCGTCGGGATTCCGCACAAAAAAAGGGAGCGACCGAAGCCGCTCCCTCAAGGCAAACTTCTCC
>JACXTT010003815.1_pt1 | contig 22832 bp, 19 predicted proteins | sample 9270951 | NCBI WGS metagenome assembly JACXTT01 (sample SAMN15532306, study PRJNA645909) | rock metagenome | isolation source: weathered quartz diorite | place: Puerto Rico | collected 2017-06-21
TATGTGATTCTTCCCGAAAGCATCAGCACCGAGCATTTGGCGCTGGGCCTGAAAAAGGGCGAGGCCGGCATGAAGGCCGTGGTCGATGGCGTGCTGCGCGACATGGAAAAATCCGGCGAAGCCAACGCCTTGTTCATGAAGTGGTTTGGTCCGACCACCAAGATGAAATTCCCGACACGTACGTTCAAGATTGAAACGGACAAGATCGACGGCTAAGCGACACTGTCCCGACGGCCTTGTGCCGTCGGGGCAGCCTGCACGCGCGATTCCTCTCTTGAATCCATGCTCATCCCTTCCTTTGATCTCCCGTTGCTCCTGCACGGTCAGTACCACGACTGGTTGACTGCGGGTGTCTTGCTATCGCTCCAGTTGGCGGCGGTGACCTTGTTTTTTGCGCTGCCACTGGCGGTGGGCGTGGCCTTGCTGCGCATGGCGCCGTCCCGGGTGCTGCAGTCGCTGGGTTTTCTGTATGTGGAAGCCATCCGCAATGTGCCCTTGCTGGCGCACATGCTGTTTTGGTACTTTGCAGCTCCGGAGCTCCTGCCCGATGCCCTCAAAAAGTGGCTGTATGCAGGGAACATCGAAGCGGCCAGTGCGGTCGTGGCGCTGATTCTCTACACCTCTGCCTATATGGCCGAGGACATCCGTAGCGGCATCCGTGCGGTTCCCAAAGAGCAGCTCGAGGCGAGCCGGGCCATAGGCTTTTCATTTTTGGCCAGCATGCGGCTGGTCGTGTTGCCGCAGGCCATGCGCATCACCATCCCGCCCCTGATATCGCAGACCCTCAGCCTGTGGAAAAACACCAGCATTGCCATGGTGATTGGCGTCGCCGAGTTGCTGTACCAGGCCCAGCAAGTGGAAAGCGCCACCTTCAAGAGCTTTGAGGCCTTTGCCTTTGCTACGGCTGCGTACCTGACGGTCTCCTTGTGCATTACCGCGTTGGCCGCCTGGTGCGACCAACGGTATCCCGTGCGAAAGCTCTAAGCATGATCCAGATACTGCAAGACTTCGGAATCTATTTCTTGATTGGTCAATACCCGCACGGCCCCCTGGGCGGGCTGGTGCTGACCATCTTTCTCGCGGCCTGCGCACTGGTGCTGGCCTTCCCGCTGGGTGTTCTGCTGGGCTTGTGCCGCGTCAGCGAGGCGCGCATCCTGCACTGGCCCGCAACGGCGCTGGTCTACGTGGTGCGCGGCACGCCCCTGTTGATGGTGGTGTTCTGGGCCTACTTTCTGCTCCCGACATTGACGGGACACAAAACAGACCAATTCAGCACCATGCTGGCAGCGCTGGTCGTGTTCGACGGCGCCTATCTGGCAGAAATCATCCGGGCAGGCATTCAGGGCATCCCCAAGGGACAAATGGAATGCGCCCGCTCCCTGGGGTTCGGCTACGGGCAGGCCATGCGTTTTGTGATCCTGCCGCAGGCCGTGCGCAACATGCTGCCATCGCTGGTGAACCAGTTCGTCTCCACCATCAAGGAAACATCGCTGGGCTACATCATCAGCCTGTCCGAGGTGTCCTTCGTGGCATCGCAAATCAATGCGCAGCTGCTCACGCGACCGGCCGCAGTGTATGGCCTGTTGGCATTGACCTATTTTGCGATGTGCTTCGGCCTGTCGCGGTTCGCATACTGGCTGGAGCGTTATCTGGCCAACAGCAACAAAGCAAGGGTGACAACGTGATTGAAATTGAAAATGTGAACAAATGGTATGGAAACTACCATGCCTTGGTGAACGTGAATGCGTCCGTGCGCAAGGGTGAGGTGGTCGTCGTCTGCGGCCCATCGGGCTCCGGCAAATCGACGCTGATCCGCACCCTGAATCGGCTGGAAGAAATCCAGTCAGGCACCATCCGCATCAATGGCCAGGACATCCATGATGCCAAGCTCGACATCAATGCCTTCCGGTCCAAAATGGGTTTTGTGTTCCAGCAATTCAATCTCTTTCCCCATTTGACGGCGATTGAAAATTGCACGCTGGCGCCCATCCGACTGAACGGGCTTTCCGTGGCAGCGGCACGCGAACAGGCGATGGCCCTGTTGCAGCGCGTGGGCCTGGCCAACAAGGCCAACGCCTATCCCAGCGAGTTGTCGGGCGGGCAGCAACAGCGCGTGGCCATTGCGCGTGCACTGGCCATGCAGCCGCCCATCATGCTGTTTGACGAACCGACCAGCGCGCTGGACCCGGAGATGGTGGGCGAGGTGCTGCTGGCCATGCGTGACCTGGCGCGTGACGGCATGACCATGGTCTGTGTCACCCACGAAATGGGTTTTGCCAAGGAAGTGGCGGACCGCGTCATTTTCATGGACGCCGGAAGGATTCTGGAAGAGGGCAAGCCCGACGAATTTTTCAAAAACCCGACGCAGCCCAGAACCAGGCAATTCTTGTCTGACATCCGCACGCCGTTCCCGGTCGCGGAAGCCGCGGCCCCCATGCTCGCGGCTGCGTAGGTGCCGGGGCGGGGCGCACGCCCCGCTAAACTCTGGTCATGCAAATCGGCGCCAATCAGCTCACCAACCACCTGCAGCGCGGCCTCAAAAGCCTGTACACCCTGCACGGCGATGAGCCGCTGCTGCAGCAGGAGGCATTGGATGCCATTCGCGCTGTGGCACGCGAACAGGGCTATACCGAACGCACTTCCCACACCGTGGCTGGCGCCCACTTCGACTGGAGCGAGGTGCTGGCCGCAGGCGGCAGTTTGAGCCTGTTTGCCGACAAACAGATTGTCGAAATCCGCATCCCCAGCGGCAAGCCCGGCAAGGACGGTAGCGTGGCGCTGCAGCAGCTCGCCGAAGGCGCGCAGGGCAACGACTCGCTACTGACCATCGTGCTATTACCACGCCTGGACAAGATGACCAAGTCCAGCGCCTGGTTCGCTGCGCTGGATGCCAATGGCGTCACGCTGGAAGTGAGCCCCGTGGAGCGTAACGCCTTGCCCGCCTGGATCGCCCAGCGCCTGGGTGCGCAGGGCCAGCGTGTCGAGGCGGGTGAAGCAGGCCAGCGCACGCTGCAGTTTTTTGCTGACCGTGTGGAAGGCAACCTGCTGGCTGCGCACCAGGAAATCCAGAAACTGGGCTTGCTGTTTCCCGCCGATGCGAATGGTGGCGTGTTGATGTTCGAGCAGGTGGAAAGCGCCGTGCTCAATGTCGCGCGCTACGACGTGTTCAAACTCAGTGAGGCCGTGCTGGCCGGCCAGGCCCAGCGCGTGCAGCGCATGCTTGACGGCTTGCAGGCTGAAGGCGAAGCCGAGGTGCTGGTGCACTACACGCTGGCCGAAGACATCCGTGCCCTCAAGCGCGTCAAGGACGCCATCGCCGAAGGCCGCCCCCTGCCCATGGCCCTGCGCGAGAACCGCATCTGGGGGCCGCGTGAACGGCTGTTCGAGCGGGTGCTGCCCAGGCTGTCCGAGTCCAAGCTGTCCGAATTGCTGCAGTCCGCGCATGTAGTGGACGGTATCGTCAAGGGCCTCAAGCAGCCGGACTGGCCGACTACGGGGTGGCAGGCGCTGCACCGGCTGGCGTTGCAGCTGTGCGGTTTGTGTGCGGTGGCACCGGCGGGTGGCGGGAATTTCCAGACCCGTTCTCGTTGAGATGTTGACGAAAGGCGGGCAACGCAAACGAAGTGTCGCGTAGCGTAGTTTCCGTCCGAACGAGCGCCTTGTTAAAGGGCATTTATTGCAGCGAATTTGACTTGCACAGCGAGACAGCTTGGCCAGCAGTAAGTCCGAGTCCGCCATCGTCCGGATGGGACCACGCTTGTACAAAACAAAGAGTAGTCTTGGTAGCGTTGTTTGTCCCACTGCACAGAGTGACAGCTTGTCCTGCTGTTAGCCCCAATCCCGGAGTGTCCTTGCTCCCCCACACAATTTTGTAGCATTTAACAGGCTCACTTTCGGGAAGAGAACCCATTTTGTCTTTGACTTCACCAGCCGTTGTCGGAGCGTTGACTAACAGTAACCCGAGAAGAGGAAAGAAGGAATATTTCATCGGGATCTACTCAGTAGTTGACGAGCTCTAACCTAACGTATAGGGCAAAACCTGCTTGATTTCTGGTCATCGGATCTCCCTTGAAAACCGCATCTGTTTCCCCGGATTTTGAAGCCGAAGATCGTGCTTTCATATCCCCCAAACGGGTGAATTCGTTTGTTAGTGGCTCCGCCCACTCGTTCGCAAGAAATACCCCCAACACCAGAAATTGCCAATCTGCGAAAATCCCCCCATGAACGCGACCAACATCACTGAATACACCCACACCCTGGGTTCGCAGGCAAAAGTGGCTTCTGCCCACATGGCGCGTGCGCAGGCAGCTACCAAAAACATAGCGCTTCGCACCCTGGCGCGGCTGCTGCGCGAGAACACCGAGGCACTGCAGGTGGACAACGCCAAGGACATTGAGCGGGCGATGGCCAACGGCCTGTCCGCGCCCATGGTGGACCGGCTGAAATTGACGCCCAAGGTGCTGGAAACCTGCGCGCAGGGCTGTGAGCAGCTGGCGGCGATGGCGGATGTGATTGGCGAGATCATTGGTATGAAGCAGCAGCCTAGCGGCATCCGCGTCGGGCAGATGCGCGTGCCGATTGGCGTGTTCGGCATGATTTTCGAAAGCCGCCCGAATGTGACCATTGAAGCGGCCAGCCTGTCGATCAAGAGCGGCAATGCCTGCATCCTGCGCGGCGGCTCGGAGGCGATTGATTCCAACAAGGCGCTGGCTCGGCTGGTGCAGCAGGCGCTGGTGGAAAGCGGCCTGCCGGCTGACGCGGTGCAACTGGTGCAGACCACGGACCGCGAGGTGGTGGGCCAGCTCATTGCCATGCCGCAGTATGTGGACGTGATCATCCCGCGCGGTGGCAAGGGCCTGATCGAGCGCATCAGCCGCGACGCCAAGGTGCCGGTCATCAAGCACCTGGACGGCAACTGCCACACCTATGTGGACGACCCGTGCGACATCGCCATGGCCGTCAAGGTGGCCGACAACGCCAAGACCAACAAGTACAGCCCCTGCAATGCCACCGAAGGCCTGCTGGTGGCGCGCGGCGCGGCGGCCGAGTTTCTGCCGTTGATCGGCGCGGTCTACGCCGCCAAGGGCGTGGAAATGCGCTGCGACGCCGAGGCGCTGGAAATATTGAAGCAAAAAGTGCCTGTAGCCCCCGTGGACAGTGCGCATGCAGCTACCAATTCAATAGCAACTGCGACGCCCAAGCTGGTGCCCGCGCAAGAGAGCGACTGGTACGAAGAGTACCTGGCCCCCGTCATCAGCATCAAGGTGGTGGCCGGCCTGGACGAAGCCATTGCCCACATCAACCAGTACAGCAGCCACCACACCGATGCCATCCTCACGCGCGACCACATGCACGCCCAGCGCTTCCTGCGCGAGGTGGATTCGGCCAGCGTGATGGTCAACACCAGCACGCGTTTTGCCGACGGCTTTGAGTACGGGCTGGGCGCCGAGATCGGAATCAGCACTGACAAGTTCCATGCCCGCGGCCCGGTGGGTATCGAGGGGCTGACGTCACTCAAGTACGTGGTGCTGGGCGAGGGTGAGGTGCGCGCCTGAGGCCGCGCGTGGGCCAAGTGCCTGTCTGCATCTGCACCGTGCGTCACGGTGGGGCTTGAATTTCGGCGACCCGCAGCCATGTAGATGCGACCCCTAAAATGGGCACCTCTACTTGAAAGCGCTGTATGGTTCCGCACCTCGTCACCGCCCTTACCGGCCCCATCAATGAGCTGGAGCAGCGCGTTCTGGACTCCATGCCGGCCATCGAACGCTGGTTCCGCCTGGAGTGGATGGAACACACCCCGCCGTTCTACAGCTCGGTCGATGTGCGCAATGCCGGCTTCAAGCTGGCGCCGGTGGACACCGTGCTGTTTCCGGCGGGCTGGAACCACCTCACGCCATCCATGTTGCCGCTGGCGGTGCAGGCCGCCATGGCAGCGATTGAAAAAATCTGCCCCGAGGCGCGCAACCTGCTGATCGTGCCCGAGAACAACACGCGCAACACGTTTTACCTGAGCAGCCTGGCGCAGTTGCGCCGCATCTTCCACATGGCCGGCCTCAACGTGCGCATTGGCTCCATCAGCCCGGATGTGAAGAAAAGCACGGTGATAGAACTGCCCGGCGGCGAGACCATCACGCTGGAGCCCGTGGTCCGCACCCGGGGGCGCCTGGGCGTCAAGGATTTTGACCCCTGCACCATCCTGCTCAACAACGACCTGCATGCTGGCGTGCCCGGCATCCTGGAAGAGCTGCACGAGCAGTTCCTGCTGCCACCGCTGCACGCGGGCTGGTCCACCCGGCGCAAGAGCACCCATTTCAAGTGCTACGAAGAGGTGTCCAAGCGCTTTGGCAAGCTCATCGGCGTGGACCCCTGGCTGGTCAACCCCATGTTCGACAAGTGCGGTGATGTGGATTGCAGCAGTGCCGCCAGCATGGAGGCCCTGAGCGACCGGGTTGATGCGCTGCTGTCCAAGGTGCGCAAGAAATACAAGGAATACGGCATCAAGGAAAAGCCGTTTGTCGTCGTCAAGGCTGACAACCGCAGCAATGGCTCGGGGATCATGAGCGTGCGCGATGCCAAAGAGCTGTCCGCCTTGCGTGACAAGCCTGGCGCCAACGGTGGCAACCAGGGCCCCTGCGAGCTGATCCTGCAGGAAGGCGTGCTGACGCACGAACGCATGAACGACGCCGTGGCCGAACCCGTGGTCTACATGATGGACCGCTATGTGGTCGGCGGCTTCTACCGCGTGCATGCCGAGCGCGGCGAGGATGAGAGCCTGAACGCCCCAGGCTCCCACTACGTACCCCTGGCATTCGCCGAGAGTACGCACTTACCTCAGCCGGGTGTCAAACCCGGTGCCAGCGCACCCAATCGCTTCTACATGTACGGCGTCATCGGTCGCCTGGCCATGCTGGCCGCCAGCTACGAACTGGAGGCGACGGACCCGGAGGCCGAGCAATACGCCTGAGGGACTGTTGCGATCTGCGGGCGTTCAGGCTTCGTGGTGGAGCCGGTAGCCCACACCCGTTTCGGTGAGCAGGTAAACCGGTTGCGTGGCGTCGGCTTCCAGCTTTTGCCGCAAATGGCCCATGTAGATGCGCAGGTAGTGGCTCTGCTCGGCGTGGGCCGGACCCCACACCTCGCGCAGCAACTGCCGGTGCGTCAGCACCCGGCCGGCGTTGGCGATCAGTACGGTCAGTAGACGGTATTCGATTGGTGTCAGGTGCACCTCGACGCCCTGGCGCCGCACCAGCCGGGCCTTGCGGTCCACCTCCACGGTGCCAAAACAGAACAGGGTCTCGGTGTCGGCGGTGGCGTTGCCTTGCGCGTCGGTCAGGGCGGCGCGGGGGCGCCGCAGGTTGGCGCGCACCCGTGCCAGCAATTCGCCCACGCCAAAAGGTTTGGTGAGGTAATCGTCGGCCCCCGCATCCAGCGCGGCAATCTTGTCGCCTTCCTCGGTGCGCGCCGACAGCACGATGATGGGTACTTGCGACCAGCTACGGACTTCGCGAATCAGATCCAGCCCGTTGCCGTCGGGCAGGCCCAGATCCACGATCAGCAGATCGGGCTTGCGCGTGCCGGCGTCGAGTACACCGCGCCGCACAGAGTCCGCCTCAAAGACCTGCCAGGCCTCGCTTTCCAGGGCGCTGCGCACAAAGCGGCGGATCTGTGCATCGTCCTCGATCAGGATGGCAACCGGTGCAGACATGTGGTGTGGGTGGGGGGTCAGGAAACTTCGTCCTGCGGCGCGTCCGGCATGGGCGTGCGCGGCAGGGTGATGGTGAATTCTGCACCACCGCCCAGCGCAGTGCCTGCTGTGATGCGGCCACGGTGGGCCTCCACCACGGCCTTGCAGATGGCCAGTCCCAGGCCGACGCCGCGGGTCGAGGATTCGGATTGCCCGCGCGTGAATTTTTCAAACAGGGTGTGCTCCTGCCCGCGGGCCGCAGCCGGCAGTCCTGGGCCATGGTCGTGCACCCGCAATTCCAGTGTGGACGGGGTGGCACGTGCGTTGACGGCGATGGTGGCCGGTTGGCCGGCCGATGGCCCCCCGTACTTGGCGGCGTTTTCGAGCAGATTGACCAGCACGCGCTCCATCAGCACGGCATCACATTCGACCAAGGGCAGATCGGGCGGCACGTCCGTGTGCACTGTGGCCTGTCCCAAGGCATGGCGTGCCGCGCGGATGGCACTGCCGACGATCTCCTCCACCGATTGCCAGTCTTTGCGCAGCTGCACTTCGCCACTTTGCAGCCGGGCCATGTCGAGCAGGTTGGTTACCAGGGCATTGAGCTGGCGTGCCTCGCTGTCGATGGCGCGTGCCGATGCGGCCTGCGCCGCACTGAGCGGAGGCAGGGAGTGGACCAGCGATTCCGCCTGCCCCACCAGGGCCGTCAGGGGCGTGCGGACATCGTGCGACATGGCCGCCAGCAGGGTGTTGCGCAGGCGTTCCGACTCCATTTGCACCACGGCCGATTGCGCGACTTCCACGTAGTGCACACGCTCCAGCGCAATCGCAATCTGGCGTGCCAGGGTTTCCAGTTGCTTGACCTGCTCCGGGATCAGCAGCCAGCGGGCGTGCGCCGGCTGCAAGGCCAGGACGCCCCGGGTGCGCATCGGTGCCTGCAGCGGGATGTAGTGCCAGGTGCTGGACGGTAGCGTGGCCGTGGCCAGGCCGGCGCGTTGGCCGTTGTGGAAAGTCCAGTCAGCCACGCTGGTGTCCAGCGTGGCGGGCAGGTTGCCCACCAGTGCCAGCTGGTCGTTGGAATTCATCAGCAGTACCTTGGCGTGGCCGCCAAAGGTGCGTTGCACCGCGGCCTCTCCCAGCTCCACTACCTGCTCGGTTTGCAAGGCGGCCGACAGGTCGCGCGTGAGCTCGAACAGCGCCTGTGCACGCCGTTCGCGGCTGGCCGATACGTTGGCAGAAAAGCGCAAATGGGCTGTGAGCTGGCCGATCAACAGGCCCACCGCCAGCATCACGGCAAAGGTCAGGAAATACTGCACGTCACTGACGGCGAAGGAAAAGCGCGGGGCCACGAAGAAGAAGTCAAAGGAGGCGACCGACAGCACCGCCGCCAGCATCGACGGCCCCCGTCCCAGCCGCACCGCCACCAGCACCACGCACAGCAGAAACAGCATCACGATGTTGGCCAGGTCGAACAGATTCACCAGCGGCAGGGCCGCCAGAGTGGTGGCAATGCAGGCGCCCACCGCCCAGGCATAACGGGGCCAGTCGTCGAGCCGGGATGCGGTGTCATCTTCGTCAGTCCCCTCGCGGGGAATGGTGCTCTGGATGCGGCGCACGCTCTTGGTGGAACCGATTTCGATGATGTCCAGTGTCGGTGCCAGGAGGGCGAGCCGGCGTGTCAGCGTGGGACGCACGGCCCGCCAGAGCCGGTTCCAGCGTCGCTCCGCAGGCCGCCCCAGCACCAGGGTGGCGCAATTCAGGGTTTGGGCGTGGTCCAGCAGTGCGCGCGCAATGTCGTCGCCTGTCAGCACGGCTGTGCTACCCCCCAATTCCTCGGCCAGTTTGAGCACGGCCAGCGTGCGGTCGCGCATGGCGGCTGGCAGCCGCTGCAGGGAGGGTGTTTCGACGCAGACGGCATGCCAGCGCACATTGAGCTGGCCGGCCAGCCGCGCCGCGCTGCGTACCGCATGCTCCGACGTGGCGCCCGGTCCCACACAGACCAGCATGGTGCCCGAGGTGTTCCAGGCCGGCGTTCCCGCAGCCGGGTCGTGCCGTGCCAGGGCCAGTTGCTTGGCGCGGTAACTGCGCACATCGTCTCCGACGTGTTCCGCCGTGCGCCGCAGTGCAATTTCACGCAATGCAAACAGATTGCCTTTGCGAAAGAAATTCTTGCTGGCCCGTTCTGCCTGCTGCGGTACATAAACCTTGCCGGCCTTGAGCCGTGCCAGCAGTTCATCGGCCGTCACATCCACCAGAATGACTTCGTCTGCGCCATCCAGCACGGTATCCGGCACAGTTTCGTTGACGCGGACGCCCGTGATGGCACCGACCGTGCCGTTCAGGCTTTCCAGATGCTGCACGTTCAAGGCGGTCCAGACATCGATGCCGGCGTCCAGCAGCTCTTGCACATCCTGCCAACGCTTGAGGTGGCGTGAGCCCGGTGCATTGCTGTGCGCCAGTTCGTCGACCAACAGCACATCCGGCTTGGCCGCTAGCGCGGCGTCCAGATCCAGCTCCATCAATACCTGGCCCCGGTAGGGCACTTTGCGCAGGGGTAGCAGCTTCAGCTCTGCCATCAACTCCATGGTTTCCTTGCGGCCGTGTGTCTCGACGACACCCACCAGCACGGATTGGCCGGCGCGTTGTGCGCGTTGCGCGGCACTCAGCATGGCGTAGGTTTTCCCCACGCCGGCGCTGGCGCCAAAGTAGATGCGCAGCTTGCCGCGCTCCAGGGTGGCCTGCTCTTCCTGCAGTTGGGCGAGCAGGGCGTCCGGGTCGGGGCGCGAATCAGTGGCCATGGGAGTTCGTGTTCGCCCTAGTGTGCATCAAGTGCCAGGTTGAGTTGCAGGACGTTGACCACCGGCTCTCCCAGAAGGCCCACCACGGGACGCTCGGTGTTCTGCACCACCAGGGCTTGTACCTGGGCTACGGTCAGGCCCTTCGCTTGGGCCACGCGCTTCACCTGGTATTGCGCCGCCGCAACGCTGATGTGCGGGTCCAGCCCGCTGGCCGAGGCCGTGACCAGGTCCACCGGAATAGGCGCTGTATTGCCGGGGTCGGCAGCGCGCAAGGCTTCCACCCGGGCCTTGACGGCATCGGCCAACGCCGGGTTCAGCGGGCCCAGATTGGAACCGCTGGACGCGATCGCATTGTTGGGTTGCGGGCCCGTGGCGGAGGGGCGACCCCAGAAGTGGCCGGAGGCGGTGAAGTTCTGCCCGATCAGGGTGGAGCCTACCGGCTTGCCGTCGCGCACGATCATGCTGCCGGCCGCCTGGGCGGGGAAGGCGGTTTGGGCTATGCCGGTCACTGCCAGCGGGTAGGCCACGCCGGTGAGCAGCGTGAGCACGGAGAAGGAAACCAACAGGGGGCGCATCATGTTATTCATGGAAAACTCCTTAAGCCAGGTGGGCGGCGACCAGCAACAGATCGATCAGCTTGATGCCGATGAATGGCACCAGCAGACCACCCAGGCCGTAGATCAGCAGGTTGCGACGTAGCAGGATGGCAGCACCCACCGGGCGGTACTTCACACCCTTGAGCGCCAGTGGGATCAGGAACACGATGATCAAGGCATTGAAGATCACCGCCGACAGAATCGCCGAGGACGGGCTGCCCAGCCGCATGACGTTGAGTGCCGCGAGTTGCGGGTAGGTTGTCACAAAGATGGCGGGAATGATGGCGAAGTATTTCGCCACGTCGTTGGCAATCGAGAAGGTGGTCAGCGAACCGCGCGTCATCAACAGCGCCTTGCCGGTCTCCACCACTTCGAGCAGTTTGGTGGGGTTGGAGTCCAGGTCCACCATGTTGCCGGCTTCCTTGGCCGCCTGCGTGCCGCTGTTCATGGCCACCGCCACGTCAGCCTGGGCCAGGGCCGGGGCGTCGTTGGTGCCGTCGCCTGTCATCGCCACCAGGCGGCCTTCGCTCTGGTAGCTGCGGATCAGCCTGAGCTTGTCCTCGGGGGTGGCCTCGGCCAGGAAGTCGTCCACGCCAGCTTCGGCGGCAATGGCGGCGGCGGTGAGTCTGTTGTCGCCGGTGATCATCACCGTCTTGATGCCCATGCGGCGCAGTTCGCCAAAGCGCTCCTTGATGCCCGTCTTGACAATGTCTTTGAGCTCCACGATACCCAGCACCACCTCGCCTTCCGTGACGGCCAGTGGCGTGCTGCCGCGGCGGGACACGTCGTCAGACACGTGGATGAGTTCAGCGGGCATCCTGCCGCCCAGGGCTTCGACGTGGCGGCGAATGGCATCGACCGCACCTTTGCGCAGAGCGCGAACGCTGCCATCCGCGCGTTGTACATCGACACCGCTCATGCGGGTCTGTGCGGTAAAGGGCACCTCCAGCGTTTGGCCAACCAGTACATCCGCATAGCCCAGTCGCAGTGCAAGGGCAACGATGCTGCGCCCTTCGGGTGTTTCGTCGGCCATCGATGCCTGCATGGCACAGGTGGCCAGCTCGGTCTGGGTGACGCCCGGTGCCGGCAGGAAGGCCGAGGCCTGACGGTTGCCATGGGTGATGGTGCCGGTCTTGTCCAGCAACAACACGTCCACATCACCGGCTGCTTCCACGGCGCGGCCGGAGGTGGCGATCACATTGGCCTGCATCATGCGACTCATGCCGGCCACGCCCACGGCGGACAACAGACCGCCGATGGTGGTGGGGATCAGGCACACCAGCAGAGCCACCAGCGCGGTGACGGTCACGGCCGTACCGGTCTGGGCCACGCCCACGCTGAATACGGAGTACGGCAGCAGGGTCACGGTGACCACCAGAAACACGATGGTCAGCGCGACCAGCAGGATGGTCAGTGCAATCTCGTTGGGCGTCTTCTGGCGTTTGGCACCTTCGACCATGCTGATCATGCGATCCAGGAAGGACTCGCCAGGGTTAACACCAATGCGCACCACCAGCCAGTCGGACAGCACGCGGGTGCCGCCCGTGACTGAGGAAAAGTCGCCGCCGGACTCGCGCACCACGGGGGCAGACTCGCCGGTGATTGCGCTCTCGTCCACGGTAGCGACACCCTGGATGACTTCACCGTCCACCGGGATCGTGTCGCCGGCTTCGACCAGCACCACATCACCCTTGCGCAAATTTTCTGCTTGCTCAGGTAGCCATGTGGAACCGTATACGGGGTCCTTCAGTTTTTTGGCCCACGTACTTTTCTTCATGTCACGCAAGGAGGCGGCTTGCGCCTTGCTGCGTCCTTCGGCCAGGGCTTCGGCAAAGTTGGCGAACAGCACGGTAAACCAGAGCCAGACCGCCACACTGAAGATGAACCAGGCAGGCGCTTCGCCCTGGCCTTGCATTGCCTGAAAGCCCAGCAACGTGGTCAGAACGCTGCCGATGTAGACGACAAACATCACCGGATTGCGCCATTGCGCGCGGGGGTTCAGTTTGGTAAAGGACGCGACGATGGCCGGCTTGATCAGCACGGGATCGAACAGAGTCAGGGAAGTTTTTGTTTTCATAGCATGTACTTGTGCAAGTGAATCAATGTGCAGGCCAAAGCATCAGGTGTTCGACCATCGGCCCCAGCGCCAGCGCTGGCACATAGTTCAGGAGACCCACCAGCAACACCGTGCCGATCAGCAGCACCACAAACAGCGGGCCGTGGGTGGGCAAGGTCCCCGCAGTCACAGGCAGACGTTTTTTGGCGGCCAGCGCGCCGGCAATCGCCAGTACCGGCACGATCACGCCAAAGCGGCCGAACCACATGGCAAGGCCCAATAGGATGTTGTAGAACGGCGTATTGGCCGACAGGCCGGCAAAGGCGCTGCCGTTGTTGTTGGCGGCCGAGGTCAGGGCGTAGAAGATTTCAGAGAACCCGTGTGCGCCGGGGTTGGCGATACCGGCCTTGCCGGCGTCCACCATCACCGCGACGGCGGCGCCTGCGAGCACGATGATGGGCGTGACCAGAATCGCAATGGAGGTCAGCTTCATCTCATGCGATTCGATCTTCTTTCCCAGGTATTCGGGCGTGCGGCCAATCATCAGGCCGGCAATGAAAACGGCCAGTATCGCGAACACCAGCATGCCGTACAGGCCTGTGCCGGTGCCGCCAAACACCACTTCGCCCAGTTGCATCATGACCATGGGCACCATGCCACCGATTGGGGTCAGTGAATCGTGCATGGTATTCACCGCGCCGCAGGATGCCGCCGTGGTAATCACCGCAAACAGGCTGCTGGCGTTGATGCCGAATCGGGCTTCCTTGCCTTCCATATTGCCGCCCGGTTGTGTTGCCGAAAGCGTTTGGTCTGCGCCCAACGGCGTGAGCAGCGGATTGCCGGTCTGTTCGGCCGGGGTGATGGCGATCACGGCAACGACGAACATGACGGTCATCGCTGCCAGAATCGCCCAACCCTGGCGCTTGTCGCCGACTTCGATGCCGAAGGAAAAGCACAGGGCCGCCGGAATCAGGAAGATGGCGAGCATCTGGAAGAAGTTGCTCAGCGCAGTGGGGTTCTCATAGGGGTGAGCCGAGTTGGCATTGAAGAATCCGCCGCCATTGGTGCCCAGCATCTTGATTGCTTCTTGCGACGCGACCGGACCCATGGGCAGGGTCTGCTTGTCGGTCTGCGCGTCTTCTGTCACTGCAACGCCCTTGGCATCCAGCACGGGGGCACCGCTGGCGTCGACTTTGGGATTCTGGAACTGAGTCACCTCCAGTGTGGTGACATCCCTGTAGCCGTCAAAGTTCTGGATCACGCCCTGGCCTACCAGAAAGACCGCAAATATGAACGACAGTGGCACCAGCAACCAAGCAGTGATGCGGGTCATATCGACCCAGAAATTGCCAATCACGGCGGTAGACCGCGCAGCAAATCCACGGATCAGTGCAAACACCACGGCAATGCCGGTGGCTGCGGAGAAGAAGTTTTGCACCGCCAGGCCCAGCATCTGGGTCAGGTAGCCCATGGTGGACTCACCCGAGTAACCCTGCCAGTTGGTATTGGTGACAAAGCTCAGGGCCGTATTGAAGGACGAGTCGGGAGATACGGCGGCCATGCCCGCCGGATTGAGTGACAAGCTGACTTGCAGACGTTGCAAGGCATACACAACCAACGCGCCCAAGGCGTTGAAGGCGAGCAGCGCCAGCGCATACTGGGTCCATGGCATGGATTGTTCGGCAGACGTACCCGCCAGGCGGTACAAAGGCGCCTCGATGCGTTGCATCCAGCGCGGGTGGGTGCCAGCGCTTAGGCGCGCAATCCATGTCCCCAACGGCCAGGAGGCGGCCAGCAAGACGGATAAAAACAGGGCCAAAAGCCCCCATGCAGCGCTGCTCATCAGAATTCCTCCGCGCAAATCAGCGCATACACCAGATAGGCGAGTAGCAACACGGACAGGACGCCGCCCAGTGCGTACAAAAGGTCCAGCCCGTTCATGCGCGCTCTCCTTTGTTTTTTTCGAGTCTTTGCAGGCCACGAACCATCAAAACCAGCGCGCCCCACAAGAGAACGCCGCCCACAACGTAAGGAAAATCCATGGATTTCTCCGTTTGTAAAGATGGGGTGAGCTTATTTTTGGGCATATAAAAACGGGGGTGAAAGATGCGCTCTTTGCATAAAGAAAGCGTAAAAACGGGCGCAAAATAGCGACTCCGCATCGAATGGACCTTGGCCACACGCGGTGGCTCGGTGAACTTGTGTCAGCTTCAAAATCGTCTCTCGCAGCGCTCACCCTGGGCGCCGTCGGTGTTGTCTACGGCGACATCGGAACCAGCGTCCTGTACGCCTTCAAGGAAGTTTTCGTCAGCGGGCATGTGCCAATCACGCCGGCCAATGTGCTGGGGATACTGTCCCTGTTCTTCTGGGCGCTGATGGTCGTGGTCTCCATCAAGTACGTGGTGCTGATCATGCGGGCTGACAACAATGGCGAAGGTGGTCTGATGGCCCTATTGGCACTGGCATCCATCTCCACGCGCGCCCACCCGCGCATGCGCAGCATCCTGGTCGTGCTGGGGGTGTTTGGCGTGGCGCTGTTCTTTGGCGATGGCGTCATCACACCGGCCATCTCGGTGCTGTCGGCGGTGGAGGGGCTGGAGATCATCACGCCCGCCGCCAAGCCCTATGTGGTGCCGATCTCGCTGTTTGTGTTGGCCTTGCTGTTTTTGGTGCAGCGCCGTGGCACCGGGGATATCGGCAAGTTCTTTGGCCCCATCATGGTCGTATGGTTCATTGCCATCGGCGTGGCAGGGCTGGTGCAGATTGCACAGAACCCCAGCGTCCTGCTGGCCGTGTCGCCCCTGCACGCCATGCGTTTCGGCATTGACCACTATGCCCTGGCCTTTGTGACCCTGGGTGCGGTCTTCTTGTGCCTGACCGGCGCCGAGGCCTTGTACGCCGACATGGGCCACTTCGGTGCCAGGCCCATTCGCCTGGCCTGGTTCAGTCTGGTGCTGCCCTCGCTGGTGCTCAATTATTTTGGCCAGGGTGCCATGGTGCTGGCCGACCCCGCAGCATTGGACAACCCCTTCTTCAAGATGATGCCCGACTGGTCGCTGCTGCCCATGGTGGTGCTGGCCACGGCGGCCACCGTGATCGCCTCGCAAGCCCTGATTTCCGGCGCCTTCTCCGCGACCAAGCAGACCATCCAGTTGGGGTTCTTGCCACGCCTGAGCATTCTGCACACCTCTATCCATGACACCGGCCAGATCTACATCCCGGCGGTGAACTGGGCGTTGATGTTTGGGGTGGCCGCTGCGGTGGGCATCTTCGGCTCGTCGTCCGCGCTGGCGGCGGCGTACGGTATTTCCGTCAGCATGGTGATGATCATCACCACGGCCATGACATTTTTTGTGATCCGCTACGGCTGGGGCTACCCGCTGCCGCTGTGCATTGCGGCCACCGGTTTCTTCTTTGTCGTGGATGCGGCGTTCTTTGCCTCCAATTCCCTGAAGATTGTTCAGGGCGGCTGGTTTCCCCTGGCCATGGCCTTTGGCCTGTACACCATCATGGCAACCTGGAAAGATGGCCGCCGCCTGTTGAACAAGAAGCTGCGCGCCGATGCGCTGGACCTGCCCAGTTTTCTCGAGGCGGTGTTTGTCAGCCCGCCCGCGCGCGTGGACGGTACGGCAGTTTTCCTGACGGCCGAAAAAGGGACCGTGCCCAACGCCCTGTTGCACAACCTCAAGCACAACAAGGTGCTGCATGCCATCAATCTTTTTGTCACAGTCAAGAACCATGAGGTGCCGTGGATTGGCCTGGACAAGCGGATTGAAATCGAGGCGCTGGGCCATGACTGCTGGCAGGTGGTGATCCACTACGGCTTCAAGAATGACCCGGATCTGCCCAAGGCGCTGCAGCAGATGAAGGGGCGCGGCTGCGAGCTGGAAGTCATGACCACCAGCTACTTCCTCTCGCGCGATACGGTGGTGCCCACGCTGGGGGACGGCATGGCGCCGTGGCGCGAAAAGCTCTTTGCCCAGATGCACCACAACGCCAGCGCCGCGGCGGACTTCCTGAATCTGCCCAACAACTCGGTGGTGGAACTGGGCTCCAAGATCGAGATATAGATAGGCCTCCACGCCCCGCCGCTGCTGGCGGCGAAATCCAGGCACCGCCCAAAGGGAATACCTGCGGTGTCACAATGCCCGCATGCAATTTTTCAGGGACGTCAGCCTCTCCTCCGTGACCGCCGGTTTCGTTGCGGTCCTCGTCGGTTTCACCAGTTCCGTGGCCATCGTCTTCCAGGCGGCGCAGGCCTTTGGTGCCAGCTCCGAAATGATCGCGTCCTGGATGTGGGCGCTGAGCATAGGCATGGGTCTGTGCACCGTGGTGCCCTCGCTGTGGCTCAAAAAACCCGTGATGGTAGCCTGGAGCACGCCCGGTGCCGCCGTGCTGGCATCGGCCGGCCTGGCGAGCGGCTTTGGCATGGCCGATGCCGTGGGCGCCTTCATCCTGTGCGCCCTGCTGATCACCCTGGTCGGGGCCACCGGCTGGTTTGAGCGCGCGATGAACCGCATCCCGCTGGCGTTGGCCTCGGCCCTGCTGGCCGGCGTGCTGGCGCGTTTTGGCCTGTCGGGCTTTGGCGCTGCCCAGACTGCCTTGCCGCTGGTCGCCACCATGGTGCTGGCCTATCTGCTGGGCAAGCGCCTCATGCCGCGCTATGCGGTGCCTCTCACGTTGCTGGTTGCTATTGTTTTTGTAGCTTTGGGCGCAGGTTTCAAGCCGACGGACATCGCTTTGGGTATCACCTGGCCGGTGTTTGTGGCACCGCATTTCTCGCTGGCGGCCTTTGTCAGCCTGTCGCTGCCGCTGTTTGTCGTGACCATGGCCTCGCAGAATTTGCCGGGTGTGGCCGCCATCCAGGCCGCAGGCTATGCCGACCGCCGCCATCAGGGCGGCGAGGCGGGCATTCCGGTGTCCAAGGTCATCACGCTCACGGGGGTGGCCACGCTGGTGTTGGCGCCCTTCGGCGCCTTTGCCATCAACCTCAGTGCCATCACGGCCGCCATTTGCATGGGCCCGGAGGCCCACAGCAACCCGCAACGCCGCTACACCGCCGCCGTGTCCTGCGGTGTGATTTATATGGTGATCGGCGTGTTTGGCGCGGCGATCACCGGCGTGCTCACGGCATTTCCCAAAGAGCTGGTCGCGGCCATTGCGGGGCTGGCGTTGCTGGGCACCATTGGCGGTGCCCTCAGTGCTGCGCTTCGGGATGACACCAACCGCGAGGCCGCACTCATCACCTTTCTCGTCACACTCAGCGGCGTGGTCATCGCCGGTGTCGGCTCGGCCTTCTGGGGCGTGGTGGCTGGCGCACTGGCGCTGCTGGTACAACGGGGCGGTAGAGCCCCACTATGAAAGCAAGCATGGACATTCTGTTTGTCGCCGATCCCCTTGAATCGTTCAAGATCTACAAGGACACCACCTTCTCGATGATGCGCGAGGCCCAGAAGCGCGGCCACCGCATCTTTGCCTGTGAGCCACGCCACCTGGTCTGGCAGCGCGGCGGCCGGGTGCAGGCGTTGGTGCGCAGTATCACGCTGACCGGGAACGAAGAGCGCTGGTTCCATGAAGCTCCGCTGGTACCGGAACGTCGCGTTCATGCCCTGTGTGACTTTACCGCCATCGTGATGCGCAAGGACCCGCCGTTTGACAGCGAGTTTTTCTACGCCACGCATTTGCTAGAACAGGCAGAGCGCGAAGGTGCCAAGGTCTTCAACAAACCGCGCGCGCTGCGCGACCACCCCGAGAAGTTGGCGATTCTGGAGTTCCCGCAGTTCATCGGTCCCACACTGGTCACGCGCGAGCCGGATGCCGTGCGCGCCTTCCATGCCGAGCACCGCGACATCATTCTCAAGCCGCTGGACGGCATGGGTGGCATGGGCATCTTCCGCGTCAAGGAAGACGGATTGAACCTGGGAGGCATCATCGAGACGCTCAACAAGGACGGTGCGCAAACCCTGATGGTGCAGAAATTTCTGCCGGCCATTGCCCAGGGCGACAAGCGCGTGCTGGTGATAGGCGGCAAGCCTGTGCCCTATTGCCTGGCGCGCATACCGCAGGGTGGCGAGGTGCGCGGCAACCTGGCGGCCGGTGGCAAGGGCGTGGCCCAGCCGCTGAGCGCCGATGACCGCCGTATTGCCGAAGCGCTAGGGCCCATCCTGGCGGCGCGCGGACTGCTGCTGGTGGGTCTGGACGTGATTGGCGATTCGCTGACCGAGATCAACGTGACCAGCCCAACCTGCTTTCAGGAAATCAGCGACCAGACTGGGTTCGATGTACCCGCCATGTTCGTCGACGCGCTGGAAGCGGCGGTGCTTGCATAGTTACAGCCAGCGTGCACAATGTCCCGCAGCGCTTCTCGCTGTCAGGGTTGATGGCGACGCTTTGTTCAAGGAGACAGGCTATGCAATTCAAATCCACCATCGCCGCACTGATCGGTACCGGCGTGCTGCTCGCGTCGGCCCAGGCGCAAGTGCTGGGGACCATCACCGCCAATCCCATGCAGGCCAAGGTCGGCGAGCCGGTGACTGTGACCGCCAATATTGACGTGCTCAATGCCAACTACTGCGGCTTCGTGGTGGGCTTTGGTGACGGCAGTTTTCGTGACGGCATCAGCGATGTGAGCAACGCCACGCCGCTGGTGGTGACACATACCTACGCCAAGCCCGGCGCCTACCATGTGACGCTGGGCGGGCGCAATGTGCAGAACCATCCGAACTGCGGCGGCCAGGAGCGTGCGGTGGACATCACTGTTACTGGGGCAGAAAAACCGGCGGCCACTGCGATGCCCGGCAAGGCGGCTGCGCCCAGTTGCCCCGATGGTTGGAAGTTGGTGCCCAAATCCGTCAACGCCAAGACCGGTGCCTACAGCTGCTCGGCCAAGCCCGGCACGGCCCTGCCCGCCACCAAGCCAGTGTGCCCGGGCGACCTGACCTACTCCGAGAACAGCAAGAAGGGCCAGCTCGGCTGCAAGCCCTGAGGTCTGACGGGCCAGCGGCCCACTAAACCGCAGCGGAGGCTGCCAGGGCTGTGGCTTTGGCGGCCTCTTCTGCTTCACGCTGGGCCGCTGCTGCGGCTGCCGCAGCAATCAGCGTGGCCTTGCACACGCTGCGGGCGACGGGCTGGCCATCCACAAAGGCCTGCAACTCGCCGGCCTCCATGGCCACCCAGGCTTCGTTGGTGGTCAGCGGTTCGGTCACCACGATCACCAGCCGGTCTTCCGGGCTGTTGTGTTCGGACAGGTCCACCGTCACATCGTCGTCCTTGAGTTGCACCTCGCTGAACGGATGCTGGCGCACCACGTAGCTGAGCTTGGTACTGGCGTGGGCCCACAGGGCCTGACCATTGCTCAGCAGGAAATTGAAGCTGCCGTGGCGTGCAATCCTGGGCACCAACTCGGCCAGGGTATGGGTCAGTTCTTCTACCGAGGGGACCGAGGCGTGCGATTTGTTGAGCTCCTGCAGCAGCCAGCAAAACGCCAATTCGCTGTCGGTCGTGCCCACAGGCTTGAAGCTGCCGTGCAGCGGTGGGTTGAATTCCTTCAGGTCGCCATTGTGGGCAAACACCCAGTAGCGGCCCCACAGTTCACGCGTGAAGGGGTGGCAGTTTTCCAGTGTGACCGCGCCCACCGTGGCCTTGCGCACATGGGCCACTACGTTGTGGCTCTTGATCGGGTAGGACTTGAGCATCTTCGCAATTGGCGAGGTGGATGCGCTCTCCTTGTCCACAAAATGCCGGGCTGCCTTGCCAGGCAGGTCGCCCTCACTCTCGAAGAAGGCAATGCCCCAGCCATCGGAGTGATGGTCGGTGCAGCCACCGCGTTGCGAAAACCCGGTAAAGCTCAGCGTGAGGCTGGCCGGCAGGAGGCTGTTCATCCCAAGCAATTGGCACATGGAGAACAAGTTTAACCGTGCGTGCGCCGGGGCTTGGCGGCTTTACAAAACCGTTGCAATTCCATGGTCTTTGCTAACCACGGGGCTCGGACCATAGCTTGCCGCCGGTCGCCCAGTTTTCCTTGGCGACTTCGGTGATCACGATGTCCACGGCCTCGACGGAGCAGCCCAACACCTCGACCGTGACACGGGTGATTTCCTGGACCAGTTTTTTCTTCTGTTCCTGAGTGCGGCCTTCAAACATTTCAAGGTGGTAGCTGGGCATGGTGCGTCTTTCCGGGCGGTGAATGGGGGGAATCCAAGCCCCGCAGTTTAGACTGCGCAGCTTGTTCAGCTGCTGGTGCCCACCCCGTGCGTTTTTCCCCCGTCCTGTTGACTGCCCCCTGGAACCTGCGTCTGCTGCTGGCGCTGGTGTGCGGCCTGCATTTTGCGTTGGGTGCCGCCGTGGGGCTGTCGGTGGACGAGGCGCACTACGCACTGTATGCCGTGCACCCGGCACTGAGCTATTTTGACCATCCGCCCCTGGTGGGCTGGCTGCAGTGGCCGTTGGTGGCGCTGGACGTGCCGACCGCACTGCTGCGTCTGCTGCCCGAAGTGCTGTGGCTGGGCACCGCCTTGCTGGTGGCCCGTATAGCGGTGCGCCTGTCGGAGGGGGATGCGCGGGCCGGCCTGTGGGCGGTGCTGGTGATGGCGCTGGCGCCGCTGCTGCATGTGCTGGGCATAGGCCTGTTGCCCGACAGCCTGTTGATGTTCTTTACGGCTGCTTTGGTGTGGCAGACGCTGGTGCTGATGGAGGCGCCCGCCGTGCGACAACCGGGCCCCTGGCTGCTGCTGGGTGTGCTGCTGGGCTTGGCCGGCTTGAGCAAATACACCGCCATCTTCATGGCGTTGGGCGTGGCGCTGTGCCTGCTGCGAGCCCATGGTGTGCGTCTGCTGCGCAGTGCTTGGCCCTGGGTGGCCGTGGGGGTGGCGCTGCTGCTAGTGCTGCCGGTGGCGGTGTGGAACCAGCAGAACCACTGGATATCGTTTACCTACCAGGCCCAGCATGGCACCGGTGGGCAATGGCAGGCGATGCATGTCTTGCGCTTTGTGCTGCTGCAGGTCCTGGTCTTCGGGCCGCTGCTGCTGTGGGGTGGCGGCGGGCTGGCCCAGGTGCCGGCCCGCTGGCGCGTGCTGGGGGTATTTTTTGGGTTGCCGTTTGCCGTGCTGGCAGTTACGGCCGGCGGGGGCACCAGCCTGCCGCACTGGACCGCACCGGCCTGGGTGGCGCTGGCACCGTTTGCCGGCATCGCGCTGGCCCGGGCCCGGCGTCACCACATGGGGGTATTGGCGTTGGTACTGCTGCAAGGACTGGCCAGCGTCAGCCTGATGGGGCTGATGGCCAGTGCCGGTGTGCCACTGGTGGCACCGGTGCCTGACACGGCTGGCGATCCACCCAATCCGTTTGCCGACCTGCAGGGTTGGGAGCAGGCCGGCCAGCGCGCGCGCGTGCTGGCGCAACAGCAGCATCTTGAAAGCGTGTCGGTGCAGAACTGGACGCTGGCCAGCCGCATCGGCTGGTACGCGCGGCCCTTGCCGGTGCATGTGCTGGAAGACCGGTTTGACCAGTTTGACCTGTGGGCTGGCGATCTGCCACCAGGGGGCAACACCCTGCTGCTCGATTGGTCGCAGATGGCCTATCAGGTGCCTTTGGGCGCCCACGGCTTTGCCGACTGTACGTTTCTGGACAGCCAGGGTGTGGCGCGGTTTGGGCGTACCAGACGTGGGTTCCGTTTCTATTGCTTGCCCGGGTTGTTCGGG
>JACXTT010003816.1_pt1 | contig 22828 bp, 21 predicted proteins | sample 9270951 | NCBI WGS metagenome assembly JACXTT01 (sample SAMN15532306, study PRJNA645909) | rock metagenome | isolation source: weathered quartz diorite | place: Puerto Rico | collected 2017-06-21
AAGGCGCGTGCCCCTGCGCCGCCCCCGGCCGAGTCCGCCCCGGTCCCGGCCGCGGAGGGGCGACAGTCCGCACCTGCCTCGGCGAAGTTCGTGGAGCCGCCGGCGGGACCGCCGGCGCCCACCGTCCCGACAGCCGGGGCGGTCCAGGCGCCGGACGAGACCGACCGCCCCGTGGCGAAGGGACCGATCGCGGGCCGCATCCTGGTGGTGGACGACGAGCCGGCCATCCGCGACATGGCGCGCGACATCCTGGAGGCGAACGGGTACGAGGTGGTCCTCGCGACGGACGGCGTCGACGCCCTGGAGGCTTACCGCCGGGAGTGGGGACGGATCGACCTCGTCCTTCTCGACATGGCGATGCCGCGCATGGGAGGGCTGGAGACCTTCCGGCGGATCGCCGGCATGGACCGCAGCGTCCGGGTGCTCCTGTGCTCCGGGGTCGCGGAGAACGACAAGGCGCAGCGGGCCCTCAAGGAGGGGGCCATCGGCCTCCTGCCCAAGCCGTTCACGACCACCGAGCTTCTCAGCCGCATCGACAAGGTGATCGCCAGGAAGTAGGCGCCGGGACCATCCCCGAAGTGCTAGACTCCCGCCGGGATTCCGAGGAGGCGAGACCATGGCGCCGGCCGAGCTGCTGTTCTTCCACAAATCCACCTGAACGTCCTGCCGCAAAGCAAAAGGTCTTTTGCTGAAGAAGGGCGCGCGCCTGGTCGAGCGGGACCTGGGCAAGGAACCGATGAGCGAGGACGAGCTGCACGAGCTGTTCGCCGGGCGCGACCCGCGCGACTTTCTCAACACGCGCAACGAGCTCTATCGCAGGAGGAACATGGCGGAGAAGCCGCCCTCGCCCCTCGAGGCGATCCGTCTGATGGCCAAGAACCCGAACCTGATTCGCAGGCCGATCGTCGCGCGCGGCCGGGAGCGGGTGCTCGGGTTCGACGAAGTAGCGCTGATGCGGCTCTTGCGCTGATCTACTTCCCGGGGCCCACCACCGCGCAGCGGTAGACCTCGCCCGTGGCCGAGAGGGTGATCTCGCCGCTCGCCGCCGCGTCGAGGACGTCGTCGTCGCGGGTGATCTGACGCGGCGTGAAGCCCGGGTTGAAGGTGATCTGCACCTCGAGCCACAGCGGGTTGAAGCCGTCCCCCTGGATGGCGTCCAGGACCGCGTCGAACGGCTGGCCTCCCGGCAGGCCGGGGTCGCTCATGTAGATCACGTTGATCGAGCCGTTGTGCGCCATGAGCGCGGCGGCGGCGCTATCCGGCTCTTTCTTGAAGTTGATCGTGAACAGCTGCCCGTCGTAGTAGGCCGGCATGTCGCCACCCGAGCCGTTCGCGCTCCCCGTGGAGCCGGCAGCGCTGCCGGCGGTCGCGCCGCTCGGCCGGGCCGTGGCGATGGTCGTCGTCGCCGTCGTCGTACCCGCGGGGGTCTTCGCGCCGATGACGGAGCAGCGATAGACCTCGCCGGGGCTCGACAGTGCGATATCGCCCCGCTGCGCGGCAGCGGTCACGTCGTCGTCCCGAGTGATCTGATACGGCGTGACCCCCGGCTTGAAGGTGATGTTCGTCTCCTCCCACAGCGGGTTGAAACCGTCCCTCTGGATGGCGTCGAGGACCGCCACGAACGGCGCGCCGCCGGGGAGAGTCTGCTCGGACATGAAAATCGTGTTGACCGACTGGTTGCCGGCGAGCACCGTCTGCTCCGCCGTGGACGGCAGCTCCTTGAAATTGATCAGGAAGAGCTGGCCATCGTAGTAAGCCGGCATGGCGCCGGCGACGCCGTTGAGGCTGGCCGCCCGGGCGGTGTCCCCGAAGACGGGCAAGCAGGCCAGCACGAAGAGAGTGGCGCGGAGAGGCGACTTCATGGCGGGGTCTCCTTATTACTGGTTCAGGACCAGGTAATAGGTGGCCGCCCCCGCGACCGGCACCGGTGTGAACAGATCAGTGAACGTCGTACCGCCGCCGCCCCCGTCAGGCTGGAAGGTGGCGGTGTTCGGGCCCGTGAAGGCCCGGGTGTCGCTGCGAACGACCTTGTACAGGCCGCTCCCGCCGCTCCAGGACAACATCGAGGTGCCGGCCGAATCCTGGACGGTGAGGCTGATGGGGACGGTGACCGTGACAGAGCCGACCATGCCCAGGCCGCAGTGCGGCGAGCAGAAGTAACGGTAGATCGCCGGCGGGTCATTGAACTGTCGATCGAAAATGGTCCCTAGCGTCGCCAGCGACTGGCTCCAGAGGCCGTCGGCGAGGCAGGGGCTTCCGCTGGTTGTCGTATGGATGGAGGAGACCATCGCCGACCAGCGCACGTAGTCGCCCTGCTCGAGGGTCTGCGCGTTCGGGTGGAACGCGAGCGCCGAATCGACGGTCACGATGAGGACGCGCGGCACGGCGATGTCCACGCCGGGATTGATCGCCAGCGCGGCGCCGCAGCCCGCCGCGAGCGCCAGCAGTGTGCTCAGGAGGAGCGGTGTGGAGCGGCAGCGCATGGTCGAACACCTCTCGGGGGCCGACGGGCCCGGATGATTCGCGGCGTCCCGACGGTAGCATCCCGGCACCGCCGCGGCAAGCGCGTGGCCGCGGCGGCGGCCCTTTCCCCGGGCCGCGCGGCAGGACGGCGGGAACGGTTTGTCCGGACGGGGGCAAGTGTACCACGCGAAATCGGTTCGGGACGGCTACTTCCAGTCGAACTCCTGGAGGATCTCCTCCCGCACCATCTCGCGGATCTTCGGCAGCTCCTCCTCGAACAGTCGCCGGCGCTCCGCCTCGTCGGGGTGGAACTTCCTCTCCAGCTCCCCCCAGACCCTCTGCTCGTCGTCGAGGGCCGCGAAGCCCCGGAGCTGCGCGACGAACACGTGCGTGTAGTCGGCGCACGGAGACGCTCCGTGGTACGGGACGGTCAGGAACGAGTACTTGATCCAGATGCCGCGCGCCACCATCGCGTCGAGCATCGGGTGGAAGACCGTTTTGATGAAGTGGTCGTAGTCGTCCGACTTCCCCGGCAAGGTGCGCAGATACTCGAGGTGATAGATGCGACCGCCCATCCCCGGGGTGCTGCCGTACGCGAAGTCGCCGGGCGACGGGGTGGCCGCTGTCGCGACGGTGCAAAGCGCGATGCCGATCCACGCGAGCGCCGCTGTTCTCATCGTCTGTTCCTCCCGAAGTCGATCCATGTCCTGCACAGGCTGACCGGCGCATCGTAGGAAGCGCGGCCCGATGGCGTCAAGGCGCGCGTTCGAGCAGCGTCCGCCGGGGCGACCTCTTCGTCCGGCGCTCGGGCCGACCACGAGAGATCGTTGCCGGTCGTCAGCCGCGGTGCTATCGTGCCGCAGAGGAGGAGGAGATGCGCTCGGTGGGAATCGTCGTGATCGTCGCGGCGGCGCTGGCGACGCCGACGCGGGCAGCGCTCGCCGCGGGGGCCGGTGAGGCCGGCGAGGCGGTCCAGATCACGATCTACAACCAGGACTTCGCGCTGGTGCGGCAGGTGCGCCTGTTGCGCCTGAAGGAGGGGGAGAACGAAGTGCGCGTCGGCGGCGTGCCCTCCCTCCTCGAGGCGGACTCGGTGGTGCTGCGCGACCGGCAGGACCCGAAGGGATTGCGCGTTCTCGAGCAGCGCTACTCCGGGGACACCCTGAGCCAGGCGTCCCTGCTGCGCCGGAGCGAGGGGAAGACCGTGTCGTTCCAGACGATCAACCCGGCGACAGGACGCAAGGAAATCGTCAGCGGAAAGGTCATCCGGAGCGGGTACGGGCCGCCGGGGAGCGCCGGGCAGGGGGCCGCCTCGCCGATCATCGAGGTGGACGGGAAGATCCAGTTCTCGCTGCCGGGCGAGCCGGTGTTCGAGCCGCCCGGCCCTGACGCCCCGCTCGACCCGCAGCTCTTCTGGAACCTGTGGAGCGATCGGGCCGGCGAGCGCTCGGTCGAGCTGTCGTACCTCACGGGGGGCATGGGGTGGCAGGCGACCTACAACGCGGTGACCACCGGCACCGGCGTGCGCCTCGATCTGACCGGATGGATCACCCTGACCAACGGCAGCGGCGCCGAGTTCGCGGACGCCCGCGTGAAGCTGATGGCGGGCGAGGTCAACCGGGCGCAGCAGGCGCCCCGGGCCCGCGCCTTGATGATGGAAGCGGCGGCGGCCGCGCCCCTTCCCGGGCCGGCCGAAGTCACCGAGAAGACGTTCGATGACTATCATCTTTATACGCTGCCGCGGCCAGTGACCATCGCCGGCCAGGGGACCCAGCAGTTCGAGCTGTGCCGGGGCGGGGATGTGCCGGCGGAGCGGCTGTACGTGTACGACGGTTCGGAGCGCGCCATCTACGCCGGCTGGACCCCGGAGATGGCCCGCACGCGGCCCGATTACGGAACGGAAAGCAATACGCGCGTGACGTCGATGCTGGAATTCACCAACGGCAGGACGTCCGGTCTCGGCATCCCGCTGCCGGCGGGCCTCCTGAGAGTCTATCGCGCGGACGAGGACGGCTCGCGCGAGCTGGTCGGCGAGAGCGCCATCGGCCCCGTCGCCGCGGACGAGAAGGTCCGCGTCTCTCTGGGCGGCGCCTTCGACCTGGCCGGGGAGCGCCGCCAGACGAACTACCGGGTCGACACGACCCGGCAGAACGCCGATGAATCGTTCGAGATCAGGCTGCGCAACCACAAGAAGGAGACGATCGACGTCCGGGTTGTGGAGCATCTGGCGCGCTGGTCGGCCTGGAAGATGGTCGACTCGTCCGACCCGTACCTGGCGACCGATGCCCGGACCATCGAGTTTCGCGCGAAGATCCCGCCCGACGGCGAGAAGGTGATCACGTACCACGTGCGCTATTCGTGGTGAGCGAGCTCAGACGACCGACAGCTCCCGATGGGGCGCTCCCTCGAGCGTGTCGGCCACGGTGCGCAGGGCGCTCTCCAGACGGTCGGTCGTGCGCGCCGCGCCGAGGCAGAGCCGCACGGCGGCCGGCGCCTTGCCGCCGCCCGCCAGGAACACTTCGGCCGGGGTGACCGCCACTCCGCGCTCCCGCAGGCGGCTGGCGAAGCTCTCGCCGCGCCAGGGCTCGGGGAGCGGCAGCCACACGTGGTAGCCGGAGGGATGGGCGCCCGCCCCCGAGGTCTTCAGCAGTCTCGCCGCCAGCCTCTGCCGTTCCGCCGCCAGCGCGCGCTTCTTCCTGAGGATGGCGTCCGCCGTCCCGTCCTCGATCCAGCGGGCGGCGATCTCCGCGGCCAGCGGCGAGGCCATCCAGGTGGTCGAGGCGATCGCCGGGATCATCCGCTCGAACAGAGTCTTCGGTGCCCACAGGTAGCCGATGCGGAGACCGGGCGCCAGGGTCTTCGAGAGACTCGTGACGTAGACCGTAATCTCGGGCGCGTAGCGGGCGAGGGGCAGGGGTCGCTCCGCCGGCAGGAGACCGTAGATGTCGTCCTCGATGATCGCCAGACCGTGCGTCCGGGCGATGGCGGCGATCCGCTTGCGCCTCGCCTCGGGCATGACGCACGCGGTCGGATTCTGGATCGTCGGGATGCAGTAGAGAGCCTTCGCGGCTCCACCGCGGCAGGCCGCCTCCAGACTGTCGGGCACGATCCCGTGCTCGTCCATGGCGATCCCCTGCACCTTGAGGCGCTGCAGGGCGGCGAGCGTCTTGAACACCGGGTAGGTGAGATTCTCGGCGAGGACGAGGTCGCCCGGCGCGGTCAGGGCGTGGAGCGCGATCGCCAATCCGTGCTGGGCGCCGCAGCAGACGACGACCTGCCCCGGCCGGGCCTCCAGGCCGGAGCGTCCGATCCATGCGGCCCCGGCCTCGCGGTGGCGCGGCATCCCGGCGTGCGGCAGGTACTCGAGGAGACGCGCCAGATCGCGCATCCGGCCCAGAGCGACGAGCGTCCTGGACAGCTCCCGGTCCTCGAGGTCGCCGACCGGGAAGTTGAGGCTCAGGTCGACGAGCGGCGCCTCGCCGCGCGCCGGCATCTCGAGATCGAGACCCCGGGAGCGCTCGCGCCGGACGAACGTTCCCCGCCCCACTTCTCCGGTCACCAGACCGCGGCGCTGCGCCTCGGCGTAGCCCCGGCTGACGGTGCCGACGGTGACGCCGAGGGCGGCGGCCAGGTCCCTGTGGGTCGGAAGACGCGCCCCCTCCCGGAGCGCGCCCCGCGCGATGTCGTCGGCCACGGCCTCCGCGATGGCGCGATAGCGGGGCCCGCGGCGCTGTCTCAGGTCGGGCGTCCAGATTGTCATGGTGACAATATATAGATTGACATTTGAATCGAGTCAAGTATTTTATGTAAGGTGACAATCGTCTCACAGTGAAATATTGTATCGATTCAATGTCGGCCGGGCGGGCGTGCCGGCCGGGAGGGACGTCATGGTGGAGCGGGAGATGGAGGGCGCGGAGACCGCGATCCTGAAGGACCTCGATCGGGCGCTGCGGCGGACGGCGGCCCGTCGGGCCATCGATGCCCTGGTCGTCCGTCTGGAGAAGGATCTGGCGGCGCGGCCCCGGGCCGCGATGGTCTGGGACACGCTGCCGCTGTCCTTGTTCGAGCCGGAGCCGCCGGGCGGGATCCGCTCCGCCTGGGTGTTCATCCTGCGCGCCGGCGCCACGACCGGAGCGGAGCGGCACCCCAACAGCCGCCAGCGGACGATGTCCTGGCGCGGCGCCGGCGACCTGCAGGTATCCGCGCCGGGCGGCTGGCGCTCGCACCTCCTGTCGGGCGGGCACGGCGCCCCGGTCGAGCGGCGCTGGGTCTCGATCCCGGAGAACACCTGGCATCAGGTGGTCGTCGGCGATCGCAACTGGGTCGTGGTCTCCTTCCATACGGCGGCGGCCGACCGGCTGGTCGAGGAGCGCCCGCGGCCCGGCGATCCGGGCGCGAGCGTGCGGCGCCGCTATCTGGACGACCGTCCCTCCGGGGCGGCGACCCGGGGCACCCCGTGAGCGCGGAGGAGGTGGAACGTCTGACCGATGCGCAGGTCGGCGACCTGCACGCGCTGTACCAGGGGGAGTGGTGGACGAAGCAGCGCGCGCTCGCCGACCTCCCGGTGATGCTGCGCCGCACGGACCACGTCTTCGGGGTGCGCGAGCCCGAGTCGGGACGCCTGATCGCCTTCGCGCGCGTCCTGACCGATGGCGTCTTCAAGGCCTTCGTCTTCGACGTCATCGTGGCGCGCGAGTTCCGCGGCCGCGCGCTGGGGGCGCGGCTGGTGGGCCGGATACTCCATCATCCGGATCTGCGGGCCGTGCGGCAGATCGAGCTCGCCTGCCTGCCGGAGCTGGCGCCGTTCTACCGCCGCTTCGGGTTCTCCGAGGACGTCGGAGGGCTGATGCTGATGCGCCGCGAGGCGACTACGCATCCAGGCGGGTGAGCCGGACACGGTCCCCGTCCCGCACCCGCGACAGACGCGTGGCGTCGCCGGTGATGCGGCCGAAGACGTTCACGGGCGAGGCCGCCGCCGGCGCGGGGCCGGTGCTGGCGGGGGTGGGCCCGAAGAAGATCGCGACCGCCGGGCCCTGCGGCCAGTATCCGAGGTCGCCGGCCGCGACCTCGGTCCGGGCGGAGGGCTCGAGGGGCATCACGAGCGGGACCTCGAAATAGACTTCGTCGCCCCAGCGGCGGCCGGGTCCCTCGAGCGGCAGCGCCTCCCACACGGCGTCCGCGGTCGGGGTCGCCGTCAGGACGGCGTAGACACGCACGCCGCCGGCCTCGATTCGGATGGCGCGCTCCGCGGCCATGAGCGTCAATAGGTTTCGCGCGGCGGCAGGGCGCGGGCGGCGTCCATCCAGCGCTTCACGAACGGCTGCGCCAGCACCGCCTCCATGTAAGCGGGCGTCTTCGGCGCGCGCGCCGTCGGCACGCGGAAGGAGGTCAGGCGCACGATCGCGGGCGCGTACATGATGTCGGCGGCGGTGAACGGGCCGAACAGGAACGGACCGGGCTCCGAGCGGCGCTCCAGGGCGTCCTGCAGGAGCGCCAGCATCTCGGCGGCCTCTTCCAGCGCCTCGGCCGTCGGTTGCGGCGGTTTCGGGAGGAAGCAGAGGTGGAACGACATCGACTCGCGCAGCCGGGTGAACCCGGAATGCATGGTCGCCGCCAGCCAGCGCGCGTGCGCCCGCCCGCCGGCGTCGGACGGCCACAGCGCCGGATGCTCCGGCGGAGGGAAGGTCTCCTCGAGGTACTCGATGATCGCCAGGGAGTCGGGGATCACCCGCGCCCCGTGGTGCAGCACCGGGACCCGTCCGGTCGGGGAGACGCGCCGCCGCCGCGCCCGGTCCTTGTCGGTGCGCAGCTCGATCGTCGTCTCCTCGAACGACAGGTTCTTGGTCCGCATCGCCAGAGAGGCGCGCATCGACCAGGAGGAGATGTTCTTCTCGCCGACGTACAGCACCAGGTTGTCGCCCATGGGATCCCTCTAGAGAGTGGCCGGAGGAGGAACGGCGGTGCGATCGTAGAACACGAGGTTCCAATGCCTGCGGACCAGAACGTCCTTCCGCCCATCCCGCTCGCCCAGCTCGTAGATCAGGAGCGAGGCGGGCCGGGCCTCGTCCTGCCGGTCCAGCGCCAGAATGTCCTCCTCGTCCATGCGCTCGAGGAGCTTCCGGAAGGAGAGGAGAACGACCTGATGGGTGATCACGAGCACGCGCAGCCCGGGATGCTCCCGCACCAGGGTGCCGATGACCGAGTGCACGCGCAGGTTGACGTCGGCGTACGACTCGCCGCCGGGAGGGCGGTAGAAGTACTTGCCGACGCGCTTCCGGCGCTCGTGCTCCTCGGGATGGCGGTGGCGGATGCCGTGCTTCGTCAGGCCCTCGAGGATGCCCCATTCCTTCTCCCGGAGACGCTCTTCCTTGATCACGGCGGGGCGCCGCTGCAGCTCGCCGAGAACCTCCTCGGCGGTCTCGAGCGTCCGCCGGTAGGGGGAGACGTACAGGACGTCGAACGGCCCCCAGTCGTTCAGGCGCGCGCCCGTCAGGCGGGCGTGCTCGCGCCCTTCGGGGGTCAGGGGCACGTCCACGTCGCGCATGTCCAGCCCGAGGTGGACGTCGGTCGAGTGCATCTGCTCGAGATGCCTGCGCCGTTCGGTGGCCAGGCTCTCGGCGTGCCGCATCACGACGAGCCGGGAGGGCCACTTGGAAGCTGAGACGACGGCCACGAGGACATCCCCTCCGGACTCCGCGGACGGATGCGGCGATTCTACACGAGTCGTCGCGCCGTGTAACTCCGCCGCTCTGCTAGAATCCCGCCCCGCCATGCGGAATCCCGCCGAGGCCGCAGCCGCCGCGGAGCGGCGCCGCAGCTTCCTCATCGCGCTCAATTTCGCCGCGGTCTACGTGCTCTGGGGCTCGACATACCTGGCCATAAGGTTCGGCGTGCGGGACCTGCCGCCGGCCCTGATGGCGGGCACGCGCTTCACGATCGCGGGCGGGCTCCTTTTGGGATGGCTCCTGTGGCGCCGCGTGCCGCTGCCGCCGCGCACGCTCCTCTGGCCGATCACGCTCACCGGTCTGCTCCTGCTGTGCGGCGGCAACTGGCTCGTCACCTGGTCCGAGCTGACGGTCCCCTCGGGCATGGCGGCCGTGATCGTGGCGAACCTGCCGTTTTTCGTGGCCGGTCTCGAGGCGGCGCGCCGGGACGGGGAGCGGCTCTCCGGCTTCGGCGTGATCGGTCTTCTGGTCGGGTTCGCCGGGATGCTCGTCCTGATGTGGCCCAAGCTCCAGGGTCTCGGAAGCGGCCACAACGGGCTGGGCGACTTCAAGGGCGAGCTGGCCCTCCTGGGCGCCAACCTCTGCTGGGCGTGCGGGTCGATCTACTCCCGCCACCGCATCCGGGGCATCGCGCCTTTGATGGGGGTCGCCCTGGAGATGCTCATCGCCGGCGTCGTCCTGACCGCGGCCGGGGTGCTGCTCGGCGAGATACCGCGGTTTCATCCGACGCTTGCATCGGGGCTGGCGGTCGTCTGGCTGATCGTCGCCGGGTCCCTGTGCGGATACTCGGCCTACATCTGGCTTCTGCACCACGTCCCCGCGGCCAAAGTGTCCACCTACGCCTACGTCAATCCGATCATCGCGGTCGTGCTCGGCTCTGTGGTGCTCGGCGAGACGCTCGACTGGAGGATGGCGGTCGGCACCGGCGTCATCCTGGGTGGCGTGGCCGTGGTCAACGCCGCCAAGGTCCGATCGCGCGCCTGATGGGTGATAACTCCCGTCGAATGTGCAGGTTCGCGCCCGAAGTCCGGGAGGCCGCCCGCCTGACCGCCTGGCGCTTCCCTGTCCGGTGCTGAATCGGCGCCGCGGCAAATCGATCGAGCCGCAAGGTTCGTTGATGCAACCCGCGGCGCTGCGGTATATTCCCGCCAGACATCCGCCGGGACCATGCGGGAGTTGCGCTTCCGAACCCCGCCCTGTCCGGGGGGTCCAGTCAGGCGGAGGCGGAATGGAATCGGTGGGCCAGCCGTCATCGTCCCCATTACGGATCCGCCCGCGCCTCATCCTGCTGTTCTCGACGTTGGTCGTCTCGCTGCTCGCCTCCGGGTCGCCGCCGCTGTCCGGCGAGGCGAGCGCGCCGGCGCCGGCCGCCAAGCCGGGGAAATCCGCGAGCGCCCAGGATCGTTTCGTCCCCGGAGAAGCCCTGGTCAAGTTCAGGTCGGGCACGGGGAAGCCGGAGCGGGACTCGGTGAGATCGGGCCTCGGGGCCCAGAAGCTGCACGAGTTCAAGAGCCACGCCGAGCACTGGAAGCTGCCGCCCGGCCTGAGCACCGAAGCCGCCATCGCCCGGTTGCGCCGCAATCCGCACGTCGAGTACGCCGAGCCGAACTACATCGTGAGCGCGACGCTGGCTCCGAACGATCAGAGCTATTCGCTCCTCTGGGGTCTGAACAACCGCGGTCAGACCGGCGGCCTCCCCGGTGCCGACATCTCCGCCGAGGCCGCCTGGTCGATCACCACCGGCGACCGCGCGGTCCGCGTCGGCGTGGTCGACAGCGGCATCGATTACACCCATCCCGACCTGGCGGCCAACATCTGGACCAATCCCGGCGAGATTCCCGGCAACGGCATCGACGACGACCACAACGGCTTCGTGGACGACGTGCATGGATGGGATTTCTTCAACAACGACAACGATCCGATGGACGATTTCGGACACGGCACGCACGTCGCGGGCACGATCGGGGCGGTCGGCAACAACTCCATCGGCGTCGTCGGCGTCGACTGGCAGGTGTCGCTCGTCCCGCTGAAGTTCCTCAATTCCTCCGGTCACGGCGCGACCTCGAGCGCCGTCGCCGCGATCGACTACGCGTCCAGCCTCGGGGTCGACGTCCTGAACAACTCCTGGGGGAGCTACGATTTTTCGCAGACGCTCATGGACGCCATCAGCGCCGCCGGGGATTCCGGAGTGGTCTTCGTCGCCGCGGCCGGGAACGAGGGCGTCAGCAACGACCTCGTTCCCTTCTATCCCGCGAGCTACGGCCTGCCCAACGTGATCTCGGTCGCGGCCACGACCAACTACGACAACAAGGCGGGTTTCTCGAACTTCGGGGTGAGCACGGTCGATCTGGCCGCGCCCGGCGTGGATGTCTTCAGCACGCTCCCCGGGGGCGTCTACGGGCCGCTCAGCGGGACGTCGATGGCGGCGCCGCTGGTGAGCGGCGTGGCGGCGCTCATCCGCTCCCTCTCGCCCGACATCCCGGCGCTCCAGGTGAAGCAGAAGATCGTGGACGGGGCCACCCGGATCGGCGGGCTCGCGGGCGTGGTGCGGAGCGGGGCGCGGCTCAACGCCTTCCTGCCGATCGCCGCCCGCGATGACACGCCGCCCGGACCGATCGGGGACCTCCGCGTGACCGAGTCGTTCAGCAATTCGATCGCGCTGACCTGGACGGCGACCGGCGACGACGGGACGATCGGTCAGGCGCTCAGCTACGAGCTGCGCTATGCCAACCATCCGATCGACGCGTCCAACTATTCGGGCGCCTCGATCGCGCCCGGCCCGCCCGTCCCGGGGCCGTCCGGGTCGGTGGAGACGATGGAGGTCCGGGGGCTGACGGCCAGCACGTTCTACTACTTCACCGTCAGGGCCCGGGACGAATGGGGCAACGCCGGCCCGCTCGGAAACGTCGCCTCGGGCGGCACGCTCCTGCCGCCGACGTTCGCCTCCTCGCCACCGTCGTTCACGGCGGCCCTGCGCACGGGCGAGTCGACCACCCGCACGCTGACGATTCAGAACGTCGGCCCGGGCACGCTCGACTGGACCGTGCCGGTTCCCGCGATCAGCGGGCGCACCGCCGCGTCGGGCGCCTCCCCGGGCCCGGGTGCCTCCGCGTCGTCGGAGCCGGAGCCCGCGCCGGCGGCCGTCGGGTCCGGAGGCCCGGACGCGTTCGGCTATCGCTACATCGACAGCGATCAGCCGGGCGGGCCGGTGTTCGAATGGATCGACCTGACCCAATCGGGCAGCGGCATCATCATCGACTCGCTCACCAGCGACGACCAGATCAGCGAGGCGATCGCGCTCGGATTCCGCTTCCCGTTCTACGGACAGACGTACGACAGCGTGCGTGTCAGCACCAACGGGTTTCTGACCTTTACCGGCAACGCGGCCCCCTACGCGAACACGTCCCTGCCGAACTCCAACGCGCCGCCGAACCTGATCGCGCCGTTCTGGGACGATCTCAAGTTCGACTACAGCTCCCGCGCCTACTACACACGGAGCCCGGACAGCTTCACGGTGCAGTACGCGGGCGCCCTGCCCTATACCGGCATCGGCAACGTCACCTTCCAGGCGACCCTCTACAGCACCGGGGAGATCGTCTACCGCTACAAGTCGCTGACCGCCGACACCGGCAGCGCCACGGTCGGGATCCAGGACGGCACCCAGACCATCGGTCTGCAGATCGCGTTCAACTCCATCTATCTCCACGATCAGATGGCGATCCGGATCTACGACGTGCCGCAGTGGCTGCAGGCCGCGCCGACCTCCGGGCGCCTGCGATCGGGCGACAGCACGGACATCCTCCTGTCGATCGACGCGACCGGACTGGACGGTGGCTCGTACGTCGGGACGGTGTACGTGGCGAACAACGATCCGCAGCAGCCCCTCGCCGCGCACCCGGTGAGCCTCGAGGTCACGCCGGTCCCCTCGATCGCCGTCGATGCCCCGGTGCTGGACTTCGGATCGGTCTTCGCGGGCTTTTCGCACGCCCTCACCCTCACGGTCCGCAACACGGGGACCGACACACTGAGCGTGAGCGGGGTCGACGTGGGCGATGCCGCGGTGAGCGTGTCGCCGTCGGTCTTCTCGGTGCCGGCCCGCACGAGCCAGGGGATCACCGTCACCTACGCGCCCGCGGCGCCCGGCCTGCTCGATTCAGGCCTGGTGATCCACAGCAACGCGTACAACAATCCCGCGTTGAGCGTGGCGGTCGTCGGGGTCGCGACGCCGCCGCCGCAGATCGGCGTGAGCCCCGGCTCCTTCTCCGAGGCGCTGCACACCGGCGCGGCCGTCAGCCGCACCCTGCACATCACGAACACCGGCGGCAGCAACCTCGTCGTCGATCTCTCGGTCGATCTCGCCGGCATCGTCCCGTGGCTGCGCGTGTTCCCCACCGAGCGCACGATTCTTCCGGGCGACAGCGGCGACATCACCGTCACTCTCGACGCGGGCGACTTCGGCACCACGGTTCTGACCGGCGGCGTGCTGATTCAGACGAACATCCCGGGTCTGGAGCCGCTGCGCGTGCCGGCCACGGTCAGCGTCACCGGGGCGCCCAATATCGCCATCTCCGACGAGCCGGTCATCGTCACGTCGCAGCAGATCTTCAATACCTACGGGGCCCGGACCGTCCACAAACTGCCGGTGCCGCTCGCCCCGGCGGCGGGCGCCACCATCGACGTCCAGGTGGAGGGCAACTTTGGCCTCCCGCTCGAAGTCGCCCAGGTGTCGGCGGAGGGCGTGCCGCTCGGGAGTCTGGGCGCCAGCGGAAACGAGTGCGGCAGCGCGGCGCGCACGTTCACGCTGGATCCCACGCAGTATTTCGGGATGGCCCTCGACGGGCTTCTCGAGGTGGCGGTCGAGAACTCTCCCTACGTCGACGTGTTCTGCCAGCTCAACCGGCACACCGTGCGTCTGACCTACCAGGGGGCGAGCACGGCGCTCGATTTCGGGTCGCTGTTCCTGGGGCTGCGCCGCACCCTGGCCTTCAGCATCCACAACCGGGGCAGCGAGACGCTGAAGGTCCAGTCGATCGCGAGCGACGAGCCGATGTTCGCGTCCTCGGTGTCCGCCCTCAATATCCCCGCGCGCACGAGCGCCACGGTCACCGTGGTGTTCACCCCGACGTCCGCCGCGTCGATCGCCGGGACGCTGACCATCCTGAGCAACGATCCCGACACGCCGGTCGTCACCCTCGACCTGCGCGGCCAGGGGCTCGTCGCGCCGGTGATCCGGGCGCAGCCCGGGCAGCTGGGGGCGACCCTGTTCAAGAGAACGCGCGACACGCAGACCCTGAGCGTTTCCAACACCGGCGGCAACGACCTCGATTTCTCGGTGGCGCTCAAGGTGCAGCCGTCCGCCAAGGAGCCGGCCTCCTGCTCCGCCCTGGCCTACGTCTCGGAGTGGAAGGGAGGACGGATCTCCGCGATCAATCTCGACACGGGCGCCACGAGCATCGTGTCGTACGGTCTGTACACGCCGCAGGAGAACGTGGTCATCGACGCCTCCGGCACGACCGCCTACGTCGACGAATCGGATCCGGGGACGCTCGCGGCGATCGATCTGGCGACCGGGCTGGTGACCCGCATCGCCCTCGGCTTCAGCTTCCCGGTCGGTCTGACGTTGAGCCCGTTCGGCAACACGATCTACGTCGGCGAGGCGCACAGCGGACAGATCACCGCGGTCAACCTCTCGACCGCCGAGAAGACGGTCGTCGCCACCGGGCTCAGCTCGCTCGACGGCATGACGCTGAACAACGCCGGCACGACGCTCTACGTGTGCCAGCGATTCGTCGGCGTCCTCACCGCCGTCGATCTGAGCACGGGCGGGTCGACCCCGATCGCCACCGGTCTCGAGGATCCCGGCAGCGTCGTGCTCAGCACCGATCAAACCAAGGCCTACGTGACCGAGACGACCGGCGGCCGCCTCGTGGCGATCGATCTCGCGACGGGCGCGGTCGGGACCATCGCCGGCGGTCTCGACGGCCCGCAGGGTGTGACGCTGAACGGCCTGGGGACGCTGGCGTACGTGGCCGAGCTGCACCACACCGACCTGACGACCATCGACCTCCAGAATGGGACGGTCAATCACGTCGGGTACGGGCTCAACGGTCCCGCCGGTGTCGCCATCCGCGCGCCCTCCGGCTGCACCTCGGATTTTCTGACCGTCACGCCCCTGTCGGGGACCCTGCCGCCGGGTGGCTCGACCGACCTCACGGTCCAGTTCGACAGCGGCGACCTGTTCGGCGGGGCCTCGGAGACCGACATCGAGATCAGCAGCAACGACCCGATCACGCCGCTCCTGCGCGTCCCGGCGATCCTGACCATCAATCCGGTCTGCCTCGACCAGGACGGTGACGGCTACGCCGTCTGCACGGCCTCGTGCGCCCTGGCCGGCGGAGACCGCTGCGGGGACTGCGACGACACGAACCCGGCCGTCCATCCGTTCCTCGCCGAGACCTGCAACGGCCTGGACGACAACTGCAACGGTCTGATCGACGAGGGCACGACCGGGCTGGACAGCGACGGCGACCTGATCGGCGACACCTGCGACAACTGTCCTCTCGTCTGGAACCCCAACCAGGAGGATGCCGACGGCAACGGCACGGGGGACGCCTGCGAGCCGCAGGCGGTCTGCTCCCGATCGAATTTCGACACCACGGATTTTTCGGCGACGCGCGTGGACGGCCTCGACCTGGCGGTCTTCGCCCGCCTGTTCGGGAACTGCCCCGATCCGGGCACCCCGCCGGGCATCGCGAACCTCGATCTGCAGCCGGTCGGGCTGGGCGCCTGCGTCGACCTGGCCGATTTTCACCTGTTCATGAGCGCGTTCGCCTCCACATGCGGCGGGAACTGACATGAGACGATGGGCGTTCGTCATGGCCTGTCTGTTCGGCGCCGCGGGCCTCGCGTGCGGCGGGAAAAGCGGCAGCAGTACCGGTGTCGTGAACCCGCCCCCGGGGCCGACGGCGATTTTCAAATGCAGCGACTCGTCGACCGTGGCCGACCGGGTCGTGCTGCAGTGCGGCATGAGCGTCGCCCCGGACATCTGGATGATCAACATGGTGATCGGAGTTCCGACGACGTCCAACAACATCGGCGGGTTCGCGTTCGACGTCGTCTTCGATCCGACGGTTCTCGCTTACATTGACGGGAGCGCGGTGATGGGCAATCTCTTCACCCAGTACCCGGCGGGGACCTACCTGTTCGCCGCCAAGACGACAAGCGATCCGGGCCGCCTGGTCGTCGGCATCCAGCCGGTCAGCACGCCGGGCCTGGCCGGCAACACAGGTCACGATCAGATCCTGAGGTTCGAGCTCAAGAACCTGTCGCTGTCGAACTGGGGGCCGGATCTGGTGCGTATCGAGAATTTCCGGGTGACGGATTCCTCCGGTCTGACGATCAGCGGCATCACAACCAATGACCAGCTTCTCCTCTCGATGCAATAGCGCCGACCGGACCGGTCGCGCCGCTCCGGGCGCAGCGGTCTTCCTCCTCTGCGTCTCGGTCGCCTGCGCCTCGGCCCCTTCCACCGGCGGACCGACCGCCACCTCGGCGCCGTCGGCCGGCCCGGGAGGGCAGGGGCCGCAAGCCTCGACCGAGGCGACGCCCGCTCCCCAGCCGGACCCGGACACCGCAACGCCTCAGGGCGCCACCGGGCGGGGACCGCAACCCGCCGACGCGACTGCGACGCCGGTGCCTCCCGCGCCGTCCGGCGGGTCCGCGACCAGCGGGGGCGCCTCCTCGGGCGCAGGGCTGTTTCTCGCCACGCCTCCCGCAGCATCCGAGGCGGCAGGCGTCGACTCCGGTGGATCGCATTCCGAGAACCGATCGCCCGCGCAACCTCCCGGGGGAGGCTCCGCTCTACCCGCTCCGCGACCCAAGGACGGAACGGCGTCCGGCCGGTTGTCGCTTTCCCTCGTGGCCGACGCGGCCGCTCCGCCAGTCAGAAGCTTCGTGACCGTCACGGTGCTCGCGGCCTCCGCGTCGAGGGTGGTGGATGCGCCGCTGCATCTGATCTACGACCCGGAGCGCCTGCGTTTTGCGGACGCGTCCGAGGGGGACTTCCTGGGCAGGGACGGCACCGGCACCGTCTTCCTGGTCAACGGCCACTCGCGGCCGGGCGACGTGGTGGTCGGCATCGGCCGATCGAATCGCTCCAGCGGCGCGACCGGCTCGGGCGTCCTGTGCCGCATCCGCTTCGAAGTGCTCGCGCGCGGCGTCACCCGTGTCACCGTTGGCGATGCCATGGCCTGGGGGGACGACGGAGCCCCCCTTGCCGTCTCCGGCGGTTCGATCGACCTCTCTGTCCCCTGAACTTCGCTTCCCGCCCTGGGGGAGCGGGTCCGCCGGCGGCGCGGGGCACGCCCGCGCGCGCAACCGAAGTTCGGTGGATCGGCGCGCGCGGGCTCTGCTCGCCTGGCTCCTGCCCCACGGAAGAACGTGGGGCCCCGTCGCCGGCTCGAAGGCCCCGCGCCGCCGCCGGCCCCGCTCCCCCCGTCGTCCTGACGAGGCACTACCGACCGTCTCGCGCCTCGCGCGGATCGAGAATCGCCGCCGTCGCCGGTTGACACGCGGCCCCGCCTGGACTACGTTCGCCGGCTCTCGGGGGACCTGATGGCCACGCCGCCGCCCGCGATGCGCGAGAGGCTCCGCAGGGGGCTGAGTCGGAGCCGGCACACCTGCTGGGTGCTGTTCCGCGTGACGGTCCCGACGTTCGTCGCCATGGATCTTCTCGGGCGCCTGGGCGCGATCGCGGCGATCGGACGCCTGTGCGCGCCGGTCATGTCGCTGTTCCGTCTTCCGGGCGAGGCCGCGATCGTGGTCGTGCTCGCCTACCTGGTGAACGTCTATTCCGCCGCGGCCGCGTTGGGAAGCCTGGGTGCGACGGTCGGGCAGGTGACGACGCTCGGTCTGATGCTCGGGACGGCGCACGCGCTCGTGGTCGAGACGCTCGTCCTCAGGGCGGCCGGGGCTCGGGCCGGGCGTCTCCTGCTTTACCGCCTGGCCCTGTCGGTCGTGGTCGGATGGACCGCGTCACGTCTGTTCATCGGTGCGCCGCGATGACCGGCGCCATCCGGAGGAGGAACCGGGCGTGAGCCCGGTGGCGGACTCGCTCCTGGCGGCCGCTGGCGGAGCGCCATCGGTCGGGCAGGCGATCCTGGGGTCGGCGCTCGCCGGCGCGCTGTTCAGCCTGAAGGTCGCCGCCGTTCTGGTGCCGGCCCTCGTGCTCTACGATCTGATGGCGCCCGCGCCGCTGTTCGCGCGCTGGGGACGCGCGCTCGCGCCCTGGCTGGGGCGTCTCGGGATGTCCCCCCCGTGCGTCGTGCCGCTGGTGGCGGGCATCTTTCTGGGGATCATCTACGGCGCGGGCGTGATCCTGCCGATCGCGAAGGAGAAGACGATCGGGCCGGACGAGCTGCACAGCGTCGGTCTGTTCCTGTGCACCTGCCACGCGGTGATCGAAGACACGTTCCTGTTCGCCTGGATCGGGGCCAGGGGTCCTCTCGAGGTCGCCGGCAGGATGCTGCTTCTGGCCGGGGTGCGCCTGACTCTGGCGGTGGCGATCACGGGCGGCCGGCACCTCTGGCTTGGCCGGTACGGCGTCGGCGCCTGCTAGGGCGGACGACGCGTCACGACGGCGACGCGAGCCTCAGATCGTCCACCACCTTCAGGATCTCCTCCGGACGCGCCCGCACGATGAACGACTTCGAGAGGTTCACCCACCTCACCGTTCCCGTGGAGTCGATCAGGAATTCCGCCGGACGCGAGATGTCGGTTCCCCCCGGCCCGCCGCCCGCATGCTCGAGGTCGTAAAGACGGATCACCTCGGACTTCGTGTCCGACAGGAAGGTGTAGGTGTACCCCTGCGCGCGGCAGTGGTCGCGATTGATCTCGGGAGGATCGACGCTGATGGCGACGAGACGCACGCGGCGGGCGTCGAACTCCGCCAGGCTGTTCTCGAGGCTCCGCAACTCGGAGTTGCAGAACGGTCACCAGTACCCGCGGTAGAAGACCAGGAGCACGCCGTTCGGGCGATCGGTGCCGGGCGCGGCCGGTTCGAGGAGCCGCGAGAGCGTCACCTGGTTTCCGTCCCTGTCCGGCAAAGTGAAATCGGGGGCCTTCTGCCCGACCTTCGGCGCGCCGGGGGAGGCCGGCAGGAGACGCGGATAGTACTGGGTCCCGTAGCAGAAGAGCCCCAGGATGCCGACTCCCAGGATTCCCAGGATCGGTCCGGCGATCTTGCCGCGATAGAGATCGGGCCGGCGGAACGCGCGTCGAAGACCGATTCCGATCAGCGCCAGACCGGCCGCGAACAGCGACAGGTTGACCCATGGAAGGTCGCGGGTGACGGGGAACCGCGCGAAGAAGAGCGGAAAGCTGATGAACGCGGCGAGAACGATCGAGAAGCCCGCCCAGATCGAAAGGTTCCAGCGGCGCTGCATCGTGATGTCCTCCGAAGGCCAACGAAGTATACCCCCCGCGCGCGGGCGCGGGTGATCGAAACCCGGGCGCAGAACTCGCAAGACGCCCGTTGACGTCGGCTCGAAATCGCAGTACATAGGCACTCTGTCGACTGCGCCCCGTTCGGCCGAAGACTGGAGGAGGACTCACCGATGCCGCGGTCCCCTCCGGCACGACGCTCCTGCCGAACCTCCACAATCAGGGCGATATCACCACCAAGAGGAGAATGCCGCATGAGACATCGATCGATGGTCGTACGGTACCCGGGAGCCGTATGGCTCCTCCTGATGTTCCTCGTTGTGACGACTTCGTACGCCGCCGACAGGACGATTCCCAAAGCGCTCGGGGTCGCCGAGATGCCGGGGCACGTTCAGACGGAGGGGATGACCTATGGCGATTATCGCGCGATCCAGGCGGGTCTGATGACGATGCTCGTCGGCTCCGTGCCGGCGTCGGCGATGCATCCCGGTCTCCGTGTCGAGGTGAGCCAGGCGGAAATCGACGCCGTCGACCGGGCGCCGCGTCTCAGCGGGACGCCGCTGCAGATCGGCCTGGTCAAAGGGCTGACCCCCAGGTTCAGCCTCGACGGTCTGCGGACCGACCCGGGGGGCGCGGGCCCGGGCCGCGGCTCCCGAGGGGTCGCGACGAAGACGGCGGGCGGCTACGCCTGGGCGATGCCGGTCGCCTCGTCCCGCGCGGGCTCCCTGCGCCTCCACATCGAGAACATGGCGCTCGCGCCGAACGCGGCGCTCTACTTCTACAGCCGCGCCGGCGAGGCGTTCGGGCCGTACGTCGCCAGCGGGCCGAACGGCGACGGCGATTTCTGGACCGACACCGTGTACGGGACCGAAGGGATCCTGCAGCTCCAGGTCAGCGGGGCCGCGACGGCCGATGACCTGTTGCGCAACATCCTGACCGTGAGCGAGGTGGCGATCGTCACGCCGCGCTTCGTCGGTCAGGTCACGCCGCAGGAGGTCGTCTCGTGCGGCGATCCCGCCTGTCTGGTCGATGCGAACTGCTCCAACAACACGCCGGCGGACCCCGCCAAGCTCGCGGTCGCGAAGATGGAATGGTCCCAGGGGGCGTTCGTCTACACCTGCAGCGGCGGCCTCATCTCGGACAACGATCCATTGAAGAGCAATTACTTCCTGACCGCCAACCACTGTCTCAGCAAGACGAACACCGCCCAGAGCGTGCAGTTCTACTGGCGCTTCCAGACGTCGGGCACCTGCATGAACTCCACCTGCCCGAGCAACACCGGCTGGCTCTACAAGACGACGGGCGCCACGGTGGCGGCCACCGGAAAGAAGGGCGACTTTACCCTGCTGCACCTCAATGCCGACCCGCCCGCGGGCTCCGTCTTTCTCGGTTGGAGCACGATCGCGGTCGCCAATACGAACGGGGCAAACCTGTACCGCATCAGCAACCCCGATTTCGGGCCACAGGTCTACTCGCAGCACAACGTGGACACGGCCTTCAGGGCGTGCGGCGGCTGGCCGCGCGGGAACTGGATCTACAGCCGCGACATCACCGGGGCGATCGACGGTGGCAGCAGCGGCTCTCCGATCCTCAACAGCGGCTCGCAAATCGTCGGACAGCTCAGCGGCACCTGCGGCGGCAGCCCGAGCGATCCGTGCGCCAGCGGTCCGGGTGAGGCGAACGCGACGGTTGACGGAGCGTTCACCGCCGACTACCTGGTGCTTCAGCCGATTCTGAATCCGTAGGGTTCCGGCCGGTGACCGGCCGGATCGCGTGACCGGTCACCGGCCCGTGCTTCCGCGACAGGATCGCCCCCGGCCGTGTCTCAGGACGGGGAGGGGAGGGAGGTCACGCTCAGCCAGAAGTCCTGGATCGATCGCACGATCTGCGCGAACTCCTCGAGACCCATCGGCTTGACGATGTAGCAGTTGGCGTGCAGATCGTAGCTTCTCTGGATGTCCGCCTGCGCGCTCGAGGTCGTCAGCACCACGACCGGGATGCGCCTCAGATCCGGGTCCTGCTTGATCTCGGCGAGCACCTCGCGCCCGTCCTTCCTGGGAAGATTCAGGTCGAGCACGATCAGCGCCGGTCTCGGGGCGGCGGCGAAGCGGCCGCTGCGCCGCAGGAACATCATCGCCTCCTCGCCGTCGCGCGCCACGCTCAGGACGGTCGGCACGCCGGCCTCCTTGAAGACCTCGCCCAGGAGGCGGGCGTCGCTCGGGTTGTCCTCGATCAGAAGCAGATCCAGGAGAAGTCGCGAGTCGTCCTGGCTCACGGGAATCTCCTCCGGCTTCGCGGCCAGCGCGTCGTGACGCGCGCCGGTCGAAGCCTCGAGCTGCGCGGGGTGCGGGCGCGGGGCCGGCTGGACCGTCCTGCGCCAGCGCTCGATCGAATCCTTGATTGCCCGCAGGAGCTGCTCGGCGTCCTCCTCGCCCTTGACGAGGTACTCCTGTGCTCCGAGGCGGGCCGCCTCCAGGGGGAGGTCCTGCTCCGGGAGGCCGCTCAGGACCACGATCGGAACGCTCGGCGCCGCCTTGCGCACGCGGTCCACCGATTCCGGGCCGAAGGCGTCCGGCAGCCCCAGATCGAGAAGGACGACGTCGAAGTGCTGGTCGTAGAGAACCCGCAGCGCGGCGGCGAGACTGTCCACGCGCTTGTACTCGAACTGGCGGAGGCTCCTTTCCTTGAGCATCTCGTGGACGAGACGCGCGTGCGCGGCGTCGTCCTCGACCAGGAGCACCCGGGTCAACGGGGAGCCTCGCGCCGGGCGTGCGCTCGAAGGACGTCCATGCCCACTCCTGCCGCGACGAGAACGAAGGATGCGGGGAGTCTAAACCGCGCTGCGACCGAAGTCAACGAACCGCGCGCGCGGGTGATGGTTCACGGGGCCGGCGGGGCCAGGGCGTGCTACGATTCCTCGATGCGACGATACGCGGCGTTCCTCGTGGTCCTGGCGTTCGCCTCCGCGCTGACCGCTCCGCTCGCGGCCTCGGCGCGGGACGGGTGCGCGCGCTGCGGGGCGGCGATGAAGTGCTGCCGCGGGCCCGCGGCGGGACAGGAACGCTGCGCTCTCAGCCGGGCCTGCTGCTCCGGGAGCGATTCCGATCGGCTGACCGCGCCGCGCGGCGCCGAGTCATCGACCGCGGCGGTCGCGCCGGTCGACGTCCGGCCGCCGTCGCCGGCCGGCCCGGTCATCGCGG
>JACXTT010003817.1_pt1 | contig 22827 bp, 18 predicted proteins | sample 9270951 | NCBI WGS metagenome assembly JACXTT01 (sample SAMN15532306, study PRJNA645909) | rock metagenome | isolation source: weathered quartz diorite | place: Puerto Rico | collected 2017-06-21
CGTCGGGAGACCACGACGGATCGATGTTCGCCGAGCTGTCCCGGAAAACCTGCTTCGACGCAGTCGGTGAGACCGTCCTGACTATAATCGCCGCGCGCTGATTGTCGTGGTAGACGACGGCATCGCCGGACGGAGTGACGGCGCCCATCCATAAATACTTGCTGCTAGCGTCGGGAAGCGCCGAAGTCGTTCCCGATTGCGTGTCGAGGAGCCAGAACTTCTTCGCGCTGGCAGCGATACTCCTGCGATCGCTGTAGATCAACGAGCCGCCAGGGCCAACGGTGCTCGTTTCCTTCTTCGCCGCCACGTCGTAGAAGACCACTCTCCCATTCCGCAGAAATGCGAGGCGGCTGCCGTCGGGAGACCAGACAGGCGATTGACCGGCGCCCACGTCCATCACTTCGCCCCCTGTTGCGCGAACGATCGAGACATGTAACTCGTCACGCGCATCGATTAGGCCGTCGCCGTTCGTGTCATGCTCCGACTCGAACACAATCCAACCGCTCGCGCCCCAGCGGGGGTGCCGTGCACCATCAGCGCGAACAATGGCGCGATTCCGCGTCCCGTCGCGGGCGATGACCCAGAGCCAGCGCTCATTCGGCATATCGGGGCTCGTACTACGCACTAGGAAATCACTCATCCGGTCGATCGTCCGTTTGAGGCCATCGATCAAAGACGGCTTCTCGGGTGGTGAAGGTGGAACCCACTGGATCAGCATCCCTGGTGGCGGCGCTTCCTGTGCATGCGCCACGCCTGCGACTAGGAGACCGGCAAGAAGTTGCGCTGAGATCGAGCGGCGAATCATTTATGGCCCTCCCTTCTGAAGCTCGAATTCCTTCAGTTTCTCTGTCGGAATGGCGATCGTTCCAGATGGAGTGGAGCAGGACAGAAGCGTACGGGTCGGCCCCATCTCTATCAGGCGCCACTCCGAGCAGACACGTAGCGAGCGGAGATAGGTCGCTGCAGCACCGAGGGGCCGGACGACGGGGTGAACACGTACGATCGCGAACGTCCCGCGGAGGTAGGGCAACAGCAATACCGAAATGACCACGAATCCCAGGAACGGAAGACGGACGACTACCGATGGGCGTGGCTTGTCCGAATCCGGCTGGCGCTCGAGCAGCAGGAGCGTCGTGATGGCGCACGCCAGCCCGGCAGTGAAGATCTCGAAGAGTACGATCCGGTTTTCGGGGAAAAGATGCCACGGACCAACCGCCAGCCGTTGCGCGGTGAGATCGGCCAGAACGAGCGCGATCCAGACGCCATACACCGAGCCGGAGACGGCGATCGCAGTTGCACGGCTGAACTGAAACCACCGGACGGCAACGATGACTACGATCACCGCCACCACGCACCACCAGCAATACACGATCAGCGCGATCAGTCCGAGAAGAACGCTTGCGGGTAGCGCGGCAAAGAAATTGCCGCCGGTGAGAACGTACTCCGTCGGGTTGGCATCGAATGCAGAGCGCGGCACTCCGAGTGTCGCCAGATACGACGACTCAATCATGTAGCCGCAGGCGCTGAGAATCGCGGTAATCCCGGCCAGCGCCGTACCGACCCAGACGACAGCCGCCGCAGCCTTCTTGACGGGCGACGCCGATCCGGCAGTAGTGGTCACTTCATCGAGCGAAGTCATCGAATCCCATGATGATAAATGGTGCCCAGTCGAACGGCGGCCGACCGTCGCTACGAAGTTTGTTGCGTGTCGCGTGCAGCGCGGTAGCCGGACCTTCTCCCGACGCCAGCCTTCCGTAGAACATCGTCATCGCCTCAAGCGACCCGACGTCGACATCCCACAGCGTGACGACAACCATTCCGGCCCCTGATGCGAGCAATGCGCGCGGAAGGCCGAGCACTTCATCGCCGCTCCGGAGTTTTCCTTCGCCAGTGCGACATGCGGCGAGCGTCCACAGGCCGCTTCCAAGATGCGGAGCCGCGAGGAGCTCGGCCGCGGTCAGCTCTGCCGCCTTTCCATCTCCGGACAGTTTCACGTACGAGGTCATCGGATCCTGCGGAAGGAAATTCGCATGGGCGTAGAGCAGAACGTTGTCCGCTCCGGCATTGCCGATGAACTGCGCTGGTGTCGTCGGCTCCTGCCAATGAACGACGGTGCCGTTCCACCGCTTCAGCGTCTCTTCGAATGTCTTGCGCAGATCAGGATCTGCCGAGAGATACGCATCCTGTTCGCGTTCCAGCGCCGGATTGATGTACGCGACCGAACTCGATCCGCGCGCGAGCCGCGGCCTCTGGCGAAGCAGCAGAGCGGCATTCGGCAGGTAAACGATATGACGGTCGTCTCGCTCGTCGAGGTATCTGCCGTCGCCTCCGATCAAAACGGAAAACGGCAGCAGATGAAGTTTCCCGGTGGGGATGACGTACAGCGTCTTCTCGCTCGACGAGCCGTCGTAAACATCGGTGGGAAGAAGCGACTTCGTTAGGGCAGCGGTCTCGGTCCGGCTCGCGTCGTCGAACGGCTCCCCGCTGATGCAGAGCGCGCGGATACTGTCGACTCCTTTTTCGATATCCTCGTTCGTGACGTCGAGCTTCACGAATGAAGCCGCGCTTCGCGTCACGTCGAGGCGAAGGACATCGGTGCCGAGCGCGTAGTACTCCAGAATTCGTCCGCCTACCGGGAGGTGCTGCTGTACCTCGACCAGACTTACGTTCGAGGCGCGTTCCTTCCTCGGCGCCGACTCAAAGACGAGTTCCGTCAGCGCGCGGCTCTTCCCGGCTTCGATGGCCGTGAAGATATCTCCGAGGCGGGAGGTGTCGCCGGAATCGAACTGCTCTTTGAGCGCCGCAACGAGCAGCGGGATCGCGACCGCGCGCTGAGAGCGGTAGCCGATCTTGCTCGTGTGAGACGCGATGTTCTCGGATTCCGACTCCAGCAACGCGACCGATTTGCGATACTCGTCGATTGCCACCGGCAGCGCGTGATTCGCCTGCGCGACCTCGCCCAGTTCCCGATGAATGGCGATCTGTTCGTCAAGCGCGCCCATCGCATTCGCGACCTTCAGAGCGCGCTCGAGCCGTTCCTTCGCGGCGTCGAGTTTATTGACGTGACGGTAGTAACGGCCAAGAAAGATGTCCATCCGCACGGCATTGCGTGCGTCGAGCTCGGGAAACTCCGGAATCCGCGGCGCCATCCATTCGAGGCGATCGATGAGGGGCTGCTGATCGGCGCCGGTCGCCATTTTCAGTTCCCCCGCACGGATCGACATCCCGACCCAGGTCTCGAGGTCGACGGCGGGATCGAGGTCCGTCAGCAGCGGTGCCAGCGCGGCGAGGGCCTCGTCGTTATGTCCGGCAGTCGCCTCGACGCCGGCGACGTCATCGAGCACGGCCCGCGACGCCTCGACGAATTTGACGTTTTGCACCGCGGTCTTTTGGAAGGCACTGAGGGCGCGCTCGCGAATGCTGTGCACCTGCTCCATCCCTTCCTTTTCCCTGCCGCGTCCGATGAGCAGGCGTGCGTGCAGGAGCAGGTCCGCGTCTTCTGAGTGATCGCCGAACGGAGCCGGCGTTTTAAGCTTCTCGATAAGCCGGCGTTTGTCCTTCGCCGTCATCAGAGCCTCGGCTCGATCGTATTCTTCGATCTCGATGAAGCCGCGAGCCAGCTCTGCTTCGAAGGGTGCGGCCCAGTTCTCGCCCGACGCCGCACGTGCAAGTTTCTCCAACTCGTCCGCCGTCCTAATGAACTCCGCGACCGCGCCGCGACGCTGTTCGATCATGGCGAGCGTTCGCAGTAAATCGATGTCGCCCGCGCGCCCGAATCGCCGCGCGTTCTCGGCCCGGATTTCGCGCGCGAGTGCGGCGGCGCGATCTGCATCGCCTGTCTGCGCCAGCAGTCCGACCAGCGTCACGCGGATACTGTTCCCCAGAAACGTGTGAGGGTCGAGCTCCTTCACAAGTGTCTCGGTTCGCGTCCGTGCCTGGCTCGCGTATTCCGATTCAGCGATCTGCTTCAACTCCTCGAGACGCTGCGTGTCCCCAGCGTAGCGGCGCATGATCTCATTCGCGTGCGCCTCGTCATCGGGCGGAAGATGCAACCCTGCGGCTGCCTCGTGATGAAGTTTCTGAACCGCGTCGTAGATGTCGGTGCGACCGAAGAGCTCGTTTTCTTCGAGGAGAGCGAGCAACCGGGTCGTCGTTTCGCGTGTCTTTGACCACTGCTTTGTCTTCTCATACAGGGCCGCCAGATTGACCTCTGCTTCGAACACCTGAGCCTTGTCACCGATCGACTCGTACTCGTGAATCGCATTGATCAGGTTTTGTTCTGCCTGCGCAGGTTGATTGATGCCGAGGCTATTTTCTGCTTCCTCCACGAGGGTACTCGCGGCGCTCGCGTGGTCGCCGGCTTTGCGCGCTTCCTCGCGCCAACGCTCTAATTCCGCGAGCGTGCGCCGCACCCCTTCGACTGTGAACCATTCGACGTCCGCCGCAACATCGTTCTCCTTCAATGCGCCACGCGAGACGAGCAGACTCAGAGCACCAATCGCCGTGACGGCATCGGTTCGCGCCAAGACCGCGAGCGCCGTCAAGTCACGCTCGCCGGGAAACCGACCGTATGCGCAGCCAGTAAACTTCATCTTTCCTTCGGCAAGATCACCTTCGACGCAATCAGGTAGATCCGCACTGTCGGGATATGGCAACGCGTCGAATGCCAGCGCCTCCTTGAAAAACGGTGTCGCCAGTCGAAGATCATCAACTGTGATCTGGTTGTTCTCGGCCCTCATGAAAAAATGCCGCACCCACTCGGCCGCGCGAATCTTCGCTTCAAATACATCGCGTCTCGTAGACGAAGCGGGGAGCGCGTTCCAGATCGAAAGCGCGTGCTGGATGAGCGGATGCGCCATCGTCTCCGGCATCCAGATCGGCGACGGGCCGAGCGCGATGGCGAGATCTTTCGCCGTCTCGACCCGATTCGTCTCCTTCCGGCTCATCAACTCCGCCGACTTCTGCAGTCCGAGTTGAAAGTACTCAGAACCGAGCTCCTTTAGTTTGTCGGCGGGCGTGAAGGACTGGTCGAACGGAATGTGTGTGAGGAACTCTCCCCAGAGCACGAGCTCGGCGGCACATCGTGGGGTGAGCGTGGAGATCAACCCGCCGCATTTCTTGAGATGTTCGGCTGGCGTGTCCATGGAGTCGAGGCTGATAGGCCGGCCGCTCTCGATGAGCAGCGTGTAGACGTCCTTGATGTCATGACGCGGATATGAGCCCGAGCCGCCTGGCGGATTGAACCCGCCCTCCAGCTCGATGACCTCATCAACGCCTCGCCACTGGACTTTGAAACCTTCCCACGTCACCTGCCCGATCTTCTCCCTCGCCTCGGTGTGCGTGCTGTAGTTGCTGTACGAGATGCAACGCACGCTGAGGAGGATCGCGAGAAAAACGAACGACCGTCTCATCGACTCGCTCCCGTTTTGGCCAGCATCTCTTCGTCGCGCGCAAGCAACTCGCGCTGCGCCTCGGGATAGAAGATCGCGAGCTTCCGTCGAGCGCGCACGATGAACGTCAAGTACTCCGTCAGCGCCTGTCGCTCTGCGGCGTCGCGCGGCGCGAATCCGGCGAGAAGGGTGGTGCGGTCCGATCGGTCGAATTGTCCGAGGCGGCCGGCGAGGCCGGCAACGTCACGGCTGCGCGCTGAGTCACCGAGTGCCGCGCGTTCCTGCTGCAGCGCGGCGATCAGAAACCCGCGCCAGCGGTCTTTGTCGGCGTCGTGGTTTCGCAAAAACTCGGCCCAGATCAGAAGGTGTGATGCCAATCGGTCAACGCTGTCGTTGATCGTCGGCTTTCCCTCCTCCTTCGCACCTTCCCACGTCGTCTCCATTCCTACAGGCATGCATCGGGCGTACGTCACCGGTTCGGCGACGACGACGAACCTCCGGTTCCGATCCACGAACTGCTGCGGCGTCTCGCCCGGCACGAGGAAGCTGCCATCGATGAAGGTATTCGCATCCTCGCAGAATCGTCCGAAGGCGAGATAGGGACGCTTGACGGCGTCGATCGGATCGACTTTGACAATCGCCCCGTCCCGTACTTTGAATCCGACGACGTGAACCTTGCCCGGATCCTGGTCGACGATCGTCTGATCGACCGTGCTCTGCGCTGCAGCGGCCGCTACCTGCCGAGCCATCTGCTCAGCAGTTGGCTCATTGGAAGCCAACAAAAGGGCAATGAGAAGAATCCCGGCCATCATAGTAGGAGTGTCCGAATCTTACTTTTCCCCTACCCGTAGTCCCAATCGATTTGCACGTCGCAGTACCTGGACCGAGGCGGGGCTTGACCTCTCTGATTTCGGTAGACGGACGCTCCTCGCGTTTTCTGCGGAAGAACCATTGGGAGGTCGAGCGACATGCAGTAGCGCCTGAGGCCTGCCTTCCGGGGTGGGATTTCTCGGCTCTGCGTTACTCTCATCCTTGAAGTTCAGATCAACTCTTGCTTGGAGGCGCATGCCATGTCCGAACCTGTCGTCCACTCCCACTGGCACCAGTCCATCTCAGGGCTCTCCATCACCCCCACCGAGTTCTACGAAGCTGTCGGCAAGGCGATCGAGACCAAGAACATCCCCGGTATCAAGATCGAAGGAAAGTATTACGCCGAAGGCATGGTCGGCTCCGCCCAGCGGCTCTACCTGCGGGCGAAGCGGAACGAGTACTACTTCGACATCTGCGGCGCGCCGTTCGCAGACGGCTCCTTCGTCTCCTGGTGGCTCGCCGAGGATACCGGCTGCATGCGCGGCTGCCTCATGGCCCTGCCCATCATCGGCTGGCTGCTCCTCGTCCTTATCTACCGGGAGACCTACTACAAGGTGGATACGCGGCTCATGTTCCAGGACGCGATCCACTCCGCCGTGCTCTCCGTGGTCGACGAGTTCACGACCGCGAAGGGTCTGCGTGCTCTCTCGGAGGCGCAGCGGACACCTACTATGATGAAGCTCATCAGGTAAGACTGTCGGATGCTGCCGTACGAGGAGCTGACGCGCCGTTTCTACGAGTGGGAAGCTCGCGGTCGGGGTGCGCTCCAGTGGCCGATGGGTGTCCGGCTGGAACCTCCATTCCGTCCGTTCCAAGGTCACTTCATCACCTCGCGCCCTGCGGTCGAGGACAACGGCCGCAGGCACGGAGTCTTCAGTTGGCTCGGCATACAGCTTACCAGGCCGATCGGAGCACCCGCCCTTCCGCCGCAAGAGGAATCTATCGAAGAGGCTGAACCGCAGCCCGAAGAGGACGAAGGTGGTCAGGAGACCGTCGAGTTCGCGCTGGCCTTGAAGGAAGGCACGCGCGTAGATCGCGAAGGAGCGGAAGCGTTTTTGCTTGCGCTCCGCGCCTGCCGCGAGCCCCTCGCCTTCGAGATCGTCGCGACCGCGGAGCGCGTCGTCGTGCAGTGGGCGGCGCGACGAAGCGATGCCGGGCTGCTGCGCGAAGAGCTGCGCGTGTTCTTCCCGGAGGCAGGAGTCGCGGAAACTACCGACTCGCTCCTCGCGACCTGGAGCGAGCCGCCCGGCACAATGGCGATCGTCGAATGCGGCCTCGCCCGTGAGTTCATGCTGCCGCTTCGCACCTTCCTGCGCGCTGATCCCGATCCGCTCCTCGCGAGTTTCGGCGCGCTCTCTGATCTCGCAGCGGATGAAGTGGCGGTCATGCAAGTGCTCTTCGAACCGGCGCGCGAGGACTGGACGGAGAGCGTGCGGCGCGCAGTCACGGACGGCGAAGGCGGCGCGTTCTTTGTCGACGCGCCGGAGCTCACGAAGCTCGCGCTCGAGAAAGTCTCGCATCCGCCCTTCGCCGTCGTGCTGCGCCTCGCCACGAGTTCGCCCATCAAGGGTCGTGCGGAAGCGATCCTCCGCTCACTCGCGGGCACGCTCGCGCACTTCGGAAGAGCGGACGGCAACGAACTCACGATCGCGATGAATGAGCGCGGCGTCGCGTTGGAGCGCGATCTGCTGCTTCGCACCTCGCACCGCAGCGGTATGATCTTGTCCGCCGGAGAGCTCGTGGGCCTCGTCCACCCTCCGGGAGCATCGGTCGTGTTACCGAAGCTCATGCGGCGCGTGCGGCGCACGAAACCCGCGCCGCAATCGAGCGTCGGTCATGCGCTCACTCTTGGCACAAACGAGCACGCCGGCGAAACAAGAATCGTCGGACTCACTTCCGAAGAGCGCATGCGACATATGCACGTGGTTGGTGCCTCGGGCACCGGCAAGAGCACCTTCCTCCTCGACCTCATTCTCCAATCCATCGCGCTCGGGCGCGGTGTGGGCGTTCTCGATCCGCACGGCGATCTCGTGGATGAAGTGCTCGCGCGGATTCCCGAGGGTCGCGAGGACGACGTCGTCCTCCTCGATGCATCGGATGCCGAATACCCGGTCGGTCTCAATCTCCTCGACGCCCATTCGGAACTGGAAGGGACGCTCCTCGCCTCGGACCTCACCGGCATCTTCCGCCGTCTCTCGACTACCTGGGGCGACCAGATGCAGACGGTCCTCGCGAACGCGATCCAAGCATTCCTCACGTCGAACACCGGCGGCAGTCTCCACGATCTCAGGCGTTTCCTGATCGAGCCGGACTACCGCCGCGAGTTTCTTCTCACCGTCATGGACGAGGAAGTTGTCTACTACTGGACGAAGGAGTTTCCGCTTCTCGTTGGGAAGCCCGCCGCGCCGATCCTGACCCGTCTCGACGGCTTCCTGCGTCCGAAGCCCCTCCGCGCCATGTTCGCGGCCCGCGAGAGCCGCCTCGATTTCCGCGAGATCATGGACGGCGGCCGCATCTTCCTCGCGAAGCTCGCCCAGGGCGCGATCGGCGAAGAGAACGCCGCGCTCTTGGGGAGCCTCATCGTCGCGAAGTTCCATCAGGCGGCGCTCTCCCGGCAGGAGCTGCAGCGCGAGTCGCGAAAAGATTTTGATCTCGTGATCGACGAGTTTCAGGATCTCGTGACTCCCTCCGTCGCGAAGATTCTGGCCGGTACGCGCAAGTATCGGCTTGGCCTTACGGCGGCCCACCAGTCGCTCCGGCCCGTGTACGAGGCGGACCAGAATGTTGCCGCGGCGCTTCTCGCGAACGCGGCTACTCGGGTCGTGTTCCGCGTCGGCGAGGATGACGCGAAGAAGCTCGCGGACGGGTTCACGTCCTTTGATGCGCAGTCTTTCGTTTCCTTGGGCGTCGGCGAGGCGGTCTGCCGGATCGACCGGGCCGACCATGACTTCAACTTGAGAACGCGAGTACCGGCAGCGGTCGACGCCGCAACTGCCACAACGCGACGCGCGGCGATCGTCGCGAAGTCACGCGCGAAGTATGGATCGCGAGTGGTTGCGACCTCGCGTCAGCAGCCGAGCGCTCCACCACTGCGAAGTGATGAGAAGCCAGCAGCCAAGGCTTCTCCGCAGCGAGAGCCGAAGCCGCCGCGACGATCGCCGGCCGACGAACTGAAGGCGCTCCTTCGCACTACGCAAGACCCGGCTGACACCTCAAAGGAAGAGTGAATCGCTCCTCGGAGAGTGTGGAGACAAAGTGTGGAGACGTATCCACAGTTTGCGAGGAGCGGAAGCGCTTACTTTCAAGGAGTTAGCGGAAAGTGCCTGCCCTAGGCTTATCGCGATAGCGATCGCCATCGTTTTGAACGAAAGAAGGTGCTTCGTCCATCGGTTAGATGACAGGCTGCTTTCAGGATTAGGGCTTAACGTCTCTTCTCTGAATTAAGGAGTGGTCCCTTGTGAAGACAATCACGAAAGACAACTGGTTGGAGGTGGACTCCATCATTGCAAGCGGTGTCTTCGCTCGCTTCTCGATGACTGATGCCTCCGTTCAACCGCTCACGGCGAGCGATTGGGTCGAACGCTTCCTCACTCCGAAGCTCTCCCCGAACGTTCCGGACGACGTCCGGGAACTCTTTGAGGTCGCGCGCGGATCGATGCTCTACGGCGTCTGTTTCTATCCGCTCTTTACGCTCGGCCTGGAACAAGCCTTCCGGCTCATGGAAGCTGCGGCCAAAGCGAAGGCGACGTCGCTCGGAATTTCGATGGTCAAGACCAAAGGCGGCTACCGCTCGTACCGCGCGATTCTCGCTGACCTATTCGCGAAGAAAGCGCTCACCAAAACTGAATACGAGTGGTGGTCGAACGCGAAGGAGTTTCGAAACGAGACCACTCACGCGATGAGTCAGGCAATCCTGATGCCGCCGCAAGTCGTTGGCGCGCTCACCTCGATTACCGAAGCGATCAACCGACTGTTCGAGTAGCTTTACAAATCCGCCAGGAGCGAGCGGAACTCCAGAATCCCTTCCCGCGAGCCGGAAGCACTCGGAAGCGTGAAGGGCATCACGGAAATCGACGCTTCGCAAGCGTGGCCTTCCAACAGTTCGACGCGTCGGCTACCGCGCGTGAAGACGACGATTCCCGCGCGATCATCTTCGGCCGCATCGTTCAAGAGTTCGCGCAGCCGTTCGAGCTTGGGAAGAAAGACCGTAGCGAGTCTTTCGCATCCGAGATCAATCTCGCAGGCGAGGAGTAGGCCGCGCGCTCCGGCTCCCGCACGCCACCGCGCGAGAAGATCAGGTATCGCTGGAGCAGAGGAGAGGCGTCGTTGCAAGTGCCACGCGGGTGAGATGAGTGTCGGCGGTTTCTTGAGCCCCAAGAGCGCGACGCGCAGATCGTTGATGGCAAGCGTGTGCGCGACATCCTTCAACGCTACCGCCTTCGGCGGCGCGAAGAGTTCATCGTCGGCGATGCCGCAATCAACGAGGAACTGCCGTCCGCGCCGGGTGAGCCGCAACCGGTTCATGCCGATGCCGCCGAGGCGTTCCGTGACAATGAATCCGCGTTCCACTGTACGAGTCACGAACCGGGAGACCACGTTTGGCACGCGCAATGTGAAGACAGCCTCGTGCAACTGATACTGCGCAACTTCATAGCCTCTGCCGATGAAGGCGAGCGCCTCGATGTCTCGGTCGCGCAGTCGGGTGCGCGACGCTCCTAGCTGCGACGCCATGTCGCACTCCGCGAAACGCGAACCGCGCGGCGGGGGCGTTTGGTTGGCGGTAGATGCGAATGCGTTCTCCCAAGGTCAACGCGTGCGTGACTGCCCTCGGCCTCTTCCACCGAGCGCACACCCATGCGGTAGAACCGCGGATCGCGCTCGATGCCGAGATAGTCGCGACCGAGTTCCTTTGCTACGACGAGGATGCGCCCGGAGCCGAAGAAGGGATCGAGCACCAAGTCACCCGGCCCGCTCGCGTGCTCGATCGGGCGACGCACGAGCGCGGCGGGCTTCACTGTCTCATGATGGAAGTCGTCATTCTTCGGCTGCCTCGTCTCCCTCTGGATGTGCCAGAGATCGCGGTAGCTGTCGTCGCCGGTCCGCTTGTTGCGCGGAAGGAACCTGCCCTTCACGGCGAAGATCAGGAACTCGTGGGTGTAGGCATAGTTCTGGTAGTTCATCCCGTGCACCACCTTGTCCCACACGATCACGTTCTTGAGCCGAAAGCCGGCGCGGGAAAGTTCCTCGAGCCAGATGCCGAGGCTTTTCCAGTTGATGAAGACGTAGGCGGCGCGATCCATCCTCAGCACGCGGAAGAGTTCCCGCGCGGTCGTCGCCACGAGCTCGCGGTACTCGGTCGGTGAGAGTGCGTCATCGAAGAAGTTACGGAAACGGGTACCGGACGGCGAGCCTTTGATGCCGGTGTTGTAGGGCGGGTCGGTGAGGATGAGGTCTACGCTTTCGTCAGGGATCTCGCGGAGACGTTTCGTGGAGTCGCCAAGCAGTAGTTGATTTCGCATGCGCGGCAAGATGAAGCAGCGCTCGTCGAAGAGATAGAGGGGGCGCTTCGTTTGCGGAGCTTGCGAGGTTTGCGGAAATCGAAGGCTACCCAAAGTTCACATGCGGCCCACGATTAGCGTCAGACGACGAGTGGCCGCCGCCCGACAGGGTGCCTACGTTCAGCGCCCGTAGGCGGGGCGTGTCACTGGAGCAACTACCGTCATCCGGTTCTGTACACGAAGGGCGACCTTCCCCGGTATCCGAACGTTCCGATATGTCCGCCGACCGGTCGCCTGCATCCGAAAGACCAGGGTTCCCGGTTCGTTCACGAACATTCTGCGGATGGATTCGGGTGACATGTTCCAGAGAAAAGCCAGTTCCTTCACCGTGTAGCAGTAGTTCGAATCGAGAGTGGACGTTTGTTCCATACTGAACCTCCGTGCGGGCAGGTTCAGTGTCCCCGCTGTTCCCGATCCGAGCGGGTAAGCCCGGACCACTCCAAGCGGGACGAGGATAGCACCGACATTTGCGCGTCTACGCGACCACCATCCTCGATCAGCATCCGTTAGCGCCCGTAGGGGAATGTGTCCGGCTTCGTTTCCAGCAACTCGACGATGAACGCCGCCAAGCTCCAGACGTGAGGCGCAAACTCGTCGTTCAACACTTGCGGAACTCGCCCCAGAGCTGCGGTTGGACCAGGATGCACTCCTTGTACTCACCGACCACATCCATGAAACGGTACATGATGCGCACCCGGTCGAGGAGCGGGGCAATCTCGTCGAACATGTCGCGTAACTTCTGCTGATCGCTCATACTGCCTTCTCTCTGAATCCGGTGCATCCGCACAGGTCGAACTCTTTGCACTTGTCCCTTCGTGTGCGTCTTCTTCCCATACCCACAGCCGCACATCGGTACAGGCGCGTACGCGCGGCAGCCGCAGTAGCAACAGGGTCCCAGCGGGTTCTCCTTCGTGTGCCAGTGCTCGTGCTTCTGGTGAAGGCAGAAGCCAGATGAAGGTGGGGCGGTAGTTGATGAACCGCCGGCTCATGGTCATTCCAGGTCGAAAACAGTCGAAAACGGTCCGAGCCTTTCAAGAGTTCGGCCGTGACGACATCGACTCTTCGAGAATCCGGTGCGCCTTCGTGATATCTTTACGTCTTCCAAAGCAGTGAACGAAAGCGTCAAAGCGTGACGAAGAATGATGGCATCAGCGCTATGGTGCACACGGGTACGACCCGCATCGGTAACGTTCCCGTTCTGTGTCACGCGGTCGATGCGCGCTCCCTGGCGGACGGCATCCAAACAGTCCAAGGCACATCGACGCGCCCTCTCTCTTCCCCATACGGCTCTCGCCCGCCAGGGCAAATCGATACACGCGGAGGTGAAACTTGAACGCTGAGACTGCGGTCCCCAAGTGGAAGCTGGCTCCAGGCTTCCGTCGAGTAGATGCCGACGTTGGTATCTTTGCGTACAACTCGATCCTAGGGAATCTGGGGCAACTTAGCGATCGAGAGATCCAGATCATCGCTGCGGTCGAGTCAGACACATATCTAGAGAACGCGGATGACCGGGCGCTCATCGAGCGCCTGCGCGAAGCAACATTCATCCAACGCCCTGACGAACCTGACGAGTACCACATCATCGAGCCACGAATTGCGGGCTACTACGAAAGACTGCACAGTGGCGAAACTCTGACAAAGCTACTCCTCATTGTTACTGAGGACTGCATGTTACGATGCTCCTACTGCTATATGTCCGACGCCCCAGGCGCCGGGACCGTATCGTCCGGGCAGGGACATCACACCCCGACACCTGAGATTCTAAATAGCAATGTCTACAGCCAAAAGCTGGTTGCCCTGCCGTCGAGCCAGGAGCTGCGCACAGGAGCGTCCACGACCTTCCGCTCCGTTCCAGGTAGAATGTCGTGGGATATCGCCAAGCGTTCGCTTGATTTGTTTTACGAACTGATCGCAAAGTATGGGACCCGAGAGGTTCATGTTAGGTTTCATGGCGGCGAACCGTTTATCTGCTGGGATCTGATCAGGCGCTCGATTGAGTATATTGAGACGGAGTATGGCCATCTGGATGTCCGCACCATGTACCGCTTTAACTCAAACGGCGTGCCGATCAGCGAGGAAGTCGCGGCCTTTCTCGCGAAGCGCGAGACATACGTCGAAATCTCTGTGGATGGTCCTCGCGAGATCCACAACAAGCTTCGACCCTACCTAAACGGCAAGGGCAGCTTTGACCAAGCAATCACTGCCATCAAGCGTTTGCTAGACGCTGGGCTACCGGAGGAGAACCTAAACTTCGCAGTCACGCTCAATCGGGAAAATTACCAGTGCTTCCGCGAGCTCGTCGATCTGACCGTCGATCTAGGGATGTCTCACCTGGAGATCAACGTCTTCTACTTCCAGCACAAACTCGACCTCCTTCGCGATGACTCCGAGGTGAAGACACGTGTCGCCGTCCTCATCGACGCCATGTTATACGGAGCCACGAAAGGCGTCGCGCTGGACGGGAAGCCCTATAAACTCTTTTCCCGCCTCGAAAATCCGGTCATCAATTATTGCGGACGCTTCGGCCAACAAATCGGCGTTGATACCTCGGGAAACATCGTTGGCTGTTCGGGCCACCTTGAGCCTCTCGGCCACATCGACAACTACGAGGAATTCTTGCGGAACCCACGCTACGAAAAGGCGACGCGGCGGGTGCTAGGGACCATACCCGATTGCCGTGGTTGCGACATTGAAGGTATGTGCGGAGGAGGTTGCATGGCCGAGGCCGACCGTTCGTATGGTGACTTCTATTTCGCCGATCGCAAAGAGTGTGACTTCCGACGGTTGATGGTGAAATCCATGATCGAACGGATCGGGCAGATCAAGAAGGAGGGTATCGAGACGCCAGAAGTAGAGGGATCCTATTACGCCAGATTGCAAGACATGAAATAGAAAGATGTAGTGCGGTTCGTCTCTTCTACGTGACTCTGCTATCCCGACAGCGCCTTTCGCCAGAATTCTCGCTCTCGCTCCTCGCGTCGCTTTTTCGTCAGCGCCTTTGTCCTTCTCATTCGCCCAATCTCGGGCAATCGCGCAGCAGGAATGTCCAGAACCTTTGGCACATCCTCATAATGGATTATGTAATACACAATTCCTAGATCCTCAAGCCTACGAATGAACTCAGGTCGAGCGTATGCGATTGCAGAGACGTTGACACCATATTTTTCGCATACCGCAACGGCTTGCTCTAGCATTTTCAAAACGGCAGGATGCGATGGATCATAGAACTGGCTAAACCGATATGTACCAAGAACAAGGGCGGTAAGAGTCTCCACACCCAAAGTGACATTGGACACGCCAAGGTCCATGAACTGCTCAAGCTGTAAAATCGACGAAGGCGTTTCTGCCTTTATGCCAAAGGGTACTTTCAGACCAATCGATGAGATCACCCCCAACGTTACTTCTACCTCTTTAACATCCCAGGCGTAGGGCAAAAGTATCTTCAAATTATCGTGCCGACATGCCAAAGCGGCCACCATTTCGACCTCTTTGCGAAAAGTATCGGGGAACCGGCCGGCGCGCCTCAGACCTCGAAGACCGTAGTGAGACCACTTCTCCTCGATGACTTCTTCCACCCCTTGCAGCGAATTCGCTTCGATGGCCAATATGTCTAGGAATTTGTACCAGACGTCCCTTCCCTTGAAGTGAGTGCAAACATTCGAGACATATTCCGAAATATATTGCCGACACGAATCGAGCGCGATGCTCTCCTCGCGCTCCCGACACAGGTATTCGGTTCTGCTTTGACCAACACCATCCAGCCGATCGTCGATCGTGGAATCGATCGGTTCCCCTGACAGCCCTAGGCGAAATTTCATCGTGCGCTTCCTTCGTGAGCGAACAGCTCACTTCACCCAAACCCTAGAGTCGCATAATCTCCCTCACCAAAGGGGCTGTCAAGCGCGTGTCCTAACAGGTTCACGCCGAACCGCGTCGTTCCCAACCCCGCATCCTGAAAGGAGAGGGTGAAACACGATTGCCGAAGTTGGAAGCCAAAACCAGCGACGGCCTTCTCGGGGACTTATCTAGTGACACCACTGCTGAGTAACTTTGATTTGCCGATGGGTAAGTGCTAGCCTCTCCGTGAATCGTCTGTTCGACGGAACCGCAAGTGATCGATCATCTTCACATTTCCGTCTTCTCACTGTCCCGCGAGGGGCAGTGGCCTGAGCCCGCTGCGGAGGGCCTCTCGATATCCGCAGACCGATTGCGGCTGGATGTTGTCTCGAAGTCTCAAGCATCAGCACTCAGCGCCGCTGTGGTCGCCTGGCCGCCTCGATCGCGCCCGTCATCCAAGCGATCGACTTCCCGCTGTTTGTTTTTCCGTTACCCTCGCGGCTCGTCCGTTGCGTCGGCCCCTGCGCCACGAGACACCGCGACTTTCCCCGCAGATCTCCTTCCCCTTCAAATCGCCGCGAACTCCACGAGACGAGCGATAAAGATATGTTTGCGCACGTCAGGTACGGGGTGGACTTCCGGTGCCCCTCATGCGCTCGGCCAGATGGAAGAGGAACCTACGTACGTCAAGCACGTCACTCTGGCAGGTCACCATGAAGTCTAGAGAGCCGGAACCCCCGATGCTTCTGCTTGGCCTGAACTCAGTCAATACCCTCTGGCAGTCAGACCCTGCTTTACTCGACGCGCTGGCAGAGTATTGGGAGGGCTCACTGGAACGAGTTTTCTCATGCACTACAGAGCCTGGTGATGGAACATGGCACGTGCTTTTTCGGAAAGCGTTAGACGGTGTACCCACATTTTACAAGACCGACCCTTCGACTCGGGCGATTGACTGCATCTATGCTTCGGAATCGCCCCTGATTGAGGCAATTAGCCTTTCAAGAGAACTCATAACCAAGGCGGCATTGCTTGAAGGAACGGTATGGCTTCATGCTAGCGCATTCCGGATCTCTGGACGTACATTCCTCGTCATTGGTCCTAAGGGCGCCGGCAAGACCACGTGGCTATTCGTTGCACTTCTAGTCGCCGGCGCCGAGTTTATCTCTAACGATCAAACTCCTCTTGACGATGTTGACGGCAGCCTCGTGGTGCGGCGCTGGAGACCCGACATCAAGGTCAGGCGTCCCACATTGGCCTTGCTCGACGAGTCGTTCACGCCTGCTATCGATGATTCAGCGCGTCTGCTATGGCATGCTACGCTCGGCGCTCGCCGCGTCCTTGATATTCACGCTTACGCACGGGCGCGTGGCGAAAGACTTGTAGCCCTCGATGGGCCCCCGCCCCGGTTGGCGGACCTCGGCCCTCATCGCGTTGATGCAGTTATCTTCATCCACCCAGATGGCCCAGTTCGCGTGAAGCCAACTTCGTCAAAGCAGGCGGCTACCCTATGGAGATCATTGGCGGACGATCCCGATATGTTCTTCCCCACTGACTTACAGCATTGGGATTCTCGACATTCATTCTGGAGAACCAGAATCACTGGCCTAGCCGCTTCGCGTGTCAGTTGCGCTCGCGGCATTGCCAGCATGAAGCATCTTCAAACAAGGTATCCGCTGTATCATGCAAACAACCGAACAGCGCTCTCTGAGATCCGCTCGTTCTTAGGAGATTTCGCATGACGCCATCCACCGAGGCTCTAAGAATTGCTAGAGAGGAGTTCACAGACTTTCTGGAGCCTGAAGGAACGCTTGCAGTGGCTGTGGGCGGATCGGTCGCGCGTGGCGAAGCCGCAGTCGGTTCCGACATTGACCTTCTCGTATTCTCAAGTAGAACTCAGTTGTATCGCAAGGACCGTGCAATTACGCAGGGGTGGCGATTGGAGATTCACAGGATTCCAGAACTCCTGCCGGTTCACCTGGCGAAGAAGGTATCGCCGTTACTAGAACCAGCCGCCGTGCTGAATTTCGCGGTAGCCAACTCGCACCTCGAGGGCGAGAAGTCCTGTCCGCTGTCTCCAAGACCCACGACAAGCTCCCTGCTCGGTGCTTGGCGCGAGCTTCGGAAAATGCTCGACGCAATCCCGCTCATGCAAGAGTTCGGCTGGTTTGATACCCTTCGAAACCAACTCAAGGATCTACGGGGAGAGCACACCGCATTTGCGATGCAGTTGGCCACTCTCGGCACGGGTGCTGGGGACCTCGGTGCCGCCGCAGTTACGGCGCTAAAGCTGGACGCGCTCCGGAGAGGAACGGTTTTCTCCAAGGCTCTTTGGGCCGAATCGTATCTCCAGACACGTGACTCTGTTGGCCTTACGCTGCACTTCTCTACCACCGTACTCGGCGCGGAGAGGAGCATCGCTGACAAGGCTGCGCACCTGGCTTGGCTGGAGACGATGCTCCCTCCGATTTCAACCTATGTAGCCGCCGCGGAAGCGACCCCTCTCAGCTGCGAAGTATGTCAAGGGCTACCTGCTCGATGCAACACGGTGCGCTGCGCCAACGACTACTTGAACGATGCCAAACTCGCAATCGACCGGGGTTGGCCGCTGGGAGCTACCCTCTCACTTCGATCAGCGGTCGAGTACTCAACCGCGCGCCTCGCGCATAGTTCGAACGCGATTGAGGTCGCTCCCGAATGGAGCAAGTTCTGGGAAGACGGGACCGGCGCCCGTCGACGAAGCCTGCAAGCATTGCTCGCCACCATCTTGGAAGACGGAACGTCATCCAATCCCTGCCAACCCCAACCTTATAATAGTAGCGTCTGACATTGGCGGCTTCCAAAACACCGCTATCGACATGCGCGAACAACAACATAGGAGGCCCAGATAATGACAAACCGAGCGACAACTCGAAAGCCCACCGTCCATCGAACCGGTTCCGCAAAGGCCCGCACGGATGATCATCTTGACGTGGGAGCCGCAGCTGACCGAGCCCGCAAGCTCATAACCTCGGTAGAAGCTTATGTTCAGCAGATGGAGTCGCCGACCGCGAGCGCGGCTTCTCGCTTTTTAGCCGCGGGAAAAGTGTACGAGTTAGATTCCCACTACGTCGGCGCCGTTGCCTTTTACAAGCGCGCCCTTTTGGTAGACCCTGAGTGTTCGGAGGCGCTCGCTCGCCTTGCCCAGACCCTCGTGAAGGCCTCATCGCCTGCCGAGGCTCTTCAACATGCGACGGCACTCGTCGCTGTCAACCCCGCGTTCCGGTACGAGTCACTGACGACGAACCGTCCTTCCTCTGCGATGACCGTCCTTGGCGAAGCGCTTCGGGCGAGCGGATACCATAAGGAGGCTGCGGAGGCGTTATCGTCAAGCCCTTGTGCTTGAGCCAGCAGATACCTACTCTGCCATGCGCTACGGTGGCTACCTGTTCGCCGAAAGACGTTTTCAGGAGGCGCGGGAACTCCTGTCCGGTGTACCGGGCCTACGGTTTATGGGATCAGTGGCACGTGCAGCTCTCAAGGATGACCGGACACTTGAGCTCTTAGGAGCGGGGATGCTCGCCTCAAGAATTATGGAACATAGCTGATCCAAGTGGTCTGCTCAACTCGAACGCCGGTGCCTAGCCGGCGACTTCGGCCGTCTCGCCGTCGCGGAATCGATGCCAGTGTACGACAACGAATCAGCGCCATCGCCGGGCCGTCGACCCTATCGTGAGATGAGACAAACAAAGTGAGTCAGGTCCAACTCGACGGCATTTCAACCTACTACGAAGTTATCGGCACAGGTCCGCCGCTGCTTCTCTTCGCTCCAGGCGGATTTGACGCAACGATAGACAAATGGTCAACCGTCGGCGTTTGGAAGAGCGTCCGCCCACTTGAGACTCTCCCTGCACATTTCACCTGTATCGCCTACGACCGTCGCGAGAGTGGCCGTTCGGAAGGCCGCGTTCAGCGTCTAACTTGGCGCGTCTACGCAGAGCAGGCGAAGGCTTTGGTCGATCATCTCGGGTATGAGACTGTTTTTGTGTTGGGCGCTTGCATGGGCTGCTCGGCGGCGACCGCCTTCGTCACCGCATTTCCTGGGTGTACAAACGCTCAAGTTCTCCATTGGCCGGTTGGCGGTGCCGAGTGGTGTCGGATCGCGCGCACTGAATGGTTCGATGTGCATGCCGCGTTCGTCGAGACGGCCGGTCTCAGAGCTGTAGCTGACCTAGCTATCAAGACGCGTTCGTTCATGAAGGACTTCCGTGCCGGACCATGGGCATCCGTTCTTAGTCGCGATGCCGCTTTCGCGGAACATTTCATTTCACAGGCTACCGCTCCGTACCTAAGTATAGTTAGTGAATCCGCGTCTTCGCTCTTTGATACAGATGCTTCACTAGGCGCGACGGAGGAAGCCATTCGGGCTGCGGCCGTGCGCACTCTCCTGATTCCTGGCAACGACATTTATCACTCCCCGCAAGCGGCAAGACGATTTTGCGAGGCGCTGCCCGAAGTCCGAGTCTGGGAGGCATCCAATGATAGCGGCGATAGCCGAGGCTTTCGCGAGGAGCTACTTTCGTTTCTCCTGGCCGCGACTAGCAATACTAAGGAGCCAGAATAATGACAAATGCGCTAATGCACTGCTTCGGCACACGAACAACGCCGCCGGTTGATGCGCCTACCGCTGCACGTATGCTTATTGCGTCCGGGCTCCACGAGGTGCCCGTGAATACCCACTGCATAGATGAAGTGGACGATTGGCGCGACCTTCCTCTCGGTTTTGGCTCTGCCTCGTGGCGAACGGTATCCAATATTCTTAACCTCAGCTCGCATACTCCTATCTGGAACATCAACCACGCTGCCACAGCTGCCGAAGCGATCGCGCGAACCACCGCGGTACTCCGATTGGGCGGCAGGCAGCCTATAAAGTTGGAAGTGTTGGACACCTCTCGTCGCTGGTCTGATGACAGCGCGGTAGTCGCCGCGGTCGCCGCGCTGCGTGAACAGGATTCAGCCCTCGACGTCTGGCCGCTCGTCTCGCCCGATCCCGTTACATTCAGCATGCTCCAACGCCTTGGTTGTCGACTCGTTCGCGTCATGGGCTCGCCGATCGGCTCGGGCCTCGGTCTAGCGACCGAACACATGCCTAGTGTTCTAGCGGTGTTGGCGGCGCGCAAAAACGAGACTTTAATGCTCGATGGTGGAGTGGGTGAATGGCAACATGTGGAGAATGCGTTCCGCCTAGGATTCGACAGGGTGCTTCTCAATAGCTGTTTGTTCGGCAAGCACAGCGCGCCTGACGAGTTGCTCCAGGACTGGTGCGCCCGCGCCGTGCCAGCATGAATCCCGTGTCGGGTCCTTTTCATATCCGCGCGCTACCGATGTAGAAAGGTACTGCATGAGCGAGATCCGCGTTGTCCCACCGCCCGAGATTCTCGACGAGCGACGTGCAGGGTTTTTTCTTCTTGATGACGGCACGCCCGCTCCAGATCCGTCGACCATAGTGAAGTATTTGGAAAATCAAGGGTACACGGTATGCACGTTGTCGCTGCAAGGCGTCGCTGTTCTCTTGTCAAACCGGCTGATCTCCATGCTTGCGTCTTTGGACATTTCGACGCTCGTCTCTCTGGGTGATGGCGGCGCACAGTTCCTCGCCGCGCTGTCAAGCGCTTCCTGCGACCTTCCCGACCATCTCGAAATCCTTAGAATCCGCTGGTCTCGCACTTGGCGCGACGATGTAGAAGGAGAGTTCGAACACGACCTTGATAGATTCTCATGGGATGGCCGGCGCGTCCTTCTAGTGGAGGATGTCGTTGCTAGCGGACGAACGCTGGAAGGCGCGCAAAGCGCACTGTTCGAGCGAGGCGCAAACGTCGCCGCCGTCGCCACCGCAGTTGCGCTTGGCACGTCTCCCTGGCTTCGGATGGCACCCGTGCCGCTCTTGGTCGGTTTAGTCGCACATGGCGTTGACCGCGTGCCGTTTGAGCACGGTCGCAGTACAGATGATCCGCACTGGTTCCCTCCTTTCTACTCGTCACGGCATTTGTTTTTTGGTGACAGAGATATGCCGCGCTTCTATGAGCGGCTTGCGGCCCTCTACTTTGGAGGAGATGACACGATTCAGCAACTTGTTCTAACGCTGCGTGGCGAGTAAGGCGCCCCAGCCCGTCCGGTGAGGCATTATTTACGATGCCAGCGCACACGCGGTCCTCAACTCCCAGGCCAGCACGGGCTCGGAAAGCTGATTCTGTGTTAGGGCCGCACTCGCGACAACACGCTCTAGGAAATGAAAAGCAAATAGGGGCCGTTTACCAGCCGGCACCCGATCACAGATCACCTTCTCGAGGCGCTTGGCGAGTGCTAAACGCTCGATAAACTGGTGTCCGAGACTGTTGTATAGTCCGGCGAGATCTACGACGGGATCGAGAGTCGTAGAAGTCTCCCAATCGAGTCCCATCCACTTGCCACGAAAGGACACCCAGTCGTGCGCAGACGTGTCTCCGTTAACCAAACGCACATCAGACAGCCCAACAACATCCGTGTCACAGAGTCGTTCTGCGGCTGCCACGAGGTCTCTTAGGCGAGAGCTGAGCGAGAGGTTGTGGAGAAGTCCCAAGCGGGTCATACCCATACGCTCGGCCAATTCTCCCGCTATTGTCCGGAGTCGCATGTCGCGTGGAATCTGCGCGAGCAATGTAGGCGGCGGCGGGAGCCTCCAGAGCGCTTCCAGCCCGTCTAGGATCGCAGGTAGGGCATTGTCGACAACGTGATCGGGAGTTGCTCTATACATGGTCATCAGTGAATCACCGGGAATCCATTGCCGAACCACTACTCCAAAGACCTCCGGCTGCTGGCTCCTGGTCGCATGATCTACAATTGGCACATCCACGGAGAGATTTGAGGGCAGCACCCCGGTCGTGAACAGCCGTTCGGCTTCAAACCTGCGATTGGCCGACGATGACTGCACGAAGACTTTCACGGCGAAATCTGGAAGTCGGCTTTTAGAGTGCGCCCGAAAGACGACATTTCGCCACATGAGACGCGACACCAGAGTCAGCCGCCAGTGCGTTCGGGGGGCAACTTCGCGGAGGGCGGCCCGCGCAGCCTCCCTGCATTGCTGAATCTTTGACTTCGACAGCATAACCGGCGATTTCCCGGCCGTTCCGGTCCGCCCTGGCCCAACCGTTGATCCC
>JACXTT010003818.1_pt1 | contig 22819 bp, 20 predicted proteins | sample 9270951 | NCBI WGS metagenome assembly JACXTT01 (sample SAMN15532306, study PRJNA645909) | rock metagenome | isolation source: weathered quartz diorite | place: Puerto Rico | collected 2017-06-21
GGATCGCCACCCGCCGAGATCGCAAACCCGACAACTACCTCGCCTTCCTCCAGCTGGCAATGATCCTCATCCTCGTGAGGTCATTCTGAGATCAGTTCCAGACCTTCCGGTCTGACCCGATCCTGAACGGGGCCGCCCGCAGCCCGTGCGCAGGTCGCGGCTCCTCGCGGAGCCGCTCCCGCCCAGTGCTCACGCATCGCTGGGCGGCCGCAGGGCCGCGAAGGGATCAGTGATCTCCAGCGTCCGTGTCCGGAAGCGGAAGGTCTCGGCGGGGCGCCCGCCCGCGCGGCCCGATGTTCGTCGCTGACCAGTCGGCTCGAGCACGTCGCGGCGGAGAAGAACGCGCTTGAGGTTCGTCGCCGAGACGTCATGCCCCAGCGCTGCGGCGTAGACGTCGCGCAGCTCGGCGAGGCTGAACGACTCCGGCGCGAGCGCGAAACCGATGTTGGTGTAGGAGAGCTTGCCGCGCAAGCGCTCGCGTCCCGCGAGCACCACCGCGCCGTGGTCGAACGCCATGGAGGGCAATGAACCAACCGGGTGCCAGCTCGTGTCGTCCGGAACGTCGGGGTCGACGCCGAGCGGGACGATGCCGAGGTACGCCGTCGCGAGCTCCCACAGGTCGGGGTTGCGGGCCGGGTCGCTGAGCGTCGTCAGCTGCTCGAGGTGCGCGACCTCGCGTACGTCGACCTTCGTCGCCAGGTGCCCGAGGATCGACTCCTCCAGCGTCTCGCCCGGTGAGAGCACACCGCCGGGCAACGCCCAGGCGCCCGCGAACGGCTCGCGCGCGCGCCGCCAGAGGAGCGTCTGCAGCTGGCCGTCCCGCACCTGGAGCACCACGGCGAGGCTGGAGTGCACCGGTCTGGTAAACTCGCGCGTAGGTTTACGACTCACAGGCTAAAACTAGCGAAAGGCGCGGCACATGACCAGGAAAGTGGGGGCGATTCTCGCGGCGGGCGTGCTGGCGGCGGTAGCGGTTCTCGCCGGAGCGAGCGTGAATCATGCCTCCGCAGCGGCGACCAAGACGCTCAAGGTGGGACTGTCCGCGGACCAGGGCGAGCTCAACGATCACGGCTTCAACCAGCTCGCGTATGAGGGCCTGAAGAAGGCTGAGCGCGAGCTCGGAGTGAAAGGCCGCGTGGTCGAGGCGGCGTCGCCCGCCGACTACATCCCGAACATGGTTGCGCTCGCGCGTCAGGGCTACGACCTGATCATCGGGGTCGGCTTCGCGCAAGGCGACGCCATCGCCGCCACCGCGAAGCGGTTTCCGAACACGCACTTCGCGATCGTCGACGTCGACGAGCGCGATCTCAAGGGCAAGCCGAAGAACGTGGTCGGTCTGCTCTTCAAAGAGCAGGAGGTGGGCTACCTCGTCGGCTACCTCGCCGCGCTGTCCGAGAAGCGCCACGGCGGTCATGCGATCAGCGCCGTCGGGGGCTTCAAGCAACCGCCCGTCGACCGCTACATCGCCGGCTACAAGGCCGGCGCCCAGAAGGCGGTGCCCGGCATCAAGGTGACCTGGGGCTACTCACAGGACTGGGACAACACGGCGAAGTGCAAGGAGCTTGCCCTCTCCCAGATCGCCCACGGCTCGGGTGTCGTCTTCCAGGTCGCGGGCGGCTGCGGCCTCGGCGCGCTCGACGCTGCGCGCGAGAAAGGCGTGTGGGGGATCGGGGTGGACGCCGACCAGTCGTTCCTCGGGCCGTACGTGCTGACGAGCGCGAAGAAGGGCGTCGACGCGGCCGTGTTCCTGACGATCAAGTCGCTCATCAGCGGGACCTTCCGCGGCGGCAAGAACAGCGTGTTCGGTCTCGACCAGGACGGCGTCGGTCTCGGCACGGTGAGCCCGCGTGCCGCCAAGGCCGACGTGCGCGCGACGCTTCAGATCGAGCGGCAGATCATCAGCGGGAAGATCAGCAAGATCCCGACAGTCCTGAAGTAGGGCTCTTGTAGTGCGGAGCGGCCCAGAGGCCGCTCCGCACTACGAAACCCTGACCGAGTACACCGGCGGGAGGTGCGTGGCGGCGGTCGACCACGTCGCGCCCGCGTCGCCCGAGCCGAACACCTCGCCCGAGGTCGCTCCGAAGTAGAGCTGCATGCCTCCACCGGCACCGGTTGCTCCGAACGCCTGGCGCAGGATGGTCAAGTACGCGTCCTCGGCCGGCAGACCGTCGCCGCGCGACGTCCACGACGACCCGGCGTCGCGTGTCTCGAAGACACGCACACGGCCGTCCGGCGTGACGCGGTCCATGTCCGCGGTCAACGGGATCACGTACGCGTTGTCGGGATCGTCGGGGTCGACGACCAGAGGGAAACCGAAGTCGGACGGCAGACCCGCGCCGATCTCGTTCCAGCTCTCGCCCGCGTCGTCGGAGCGGTACACGCCTCCGTGGAATTGCATGAACAGCCGCTCGGGGCGCTTCGGTGCGCGATGCATGTTGTGCACGCAGAGCGCGATCGACCCCTCGCGCGACTCCTCCGGCAGATAGCGCGCGACAAGCCCCTCGTTCCCGTGGCGCCACGTCTTGCCTGCGTCGTCCGAGAGCCAGACGCCGACCGCCGAGATACCGAGCGCGAGCCGTGACGGGTCGCCCGGCCAGGTCGAGATCGTGTGCAGACAGAGCCCGCCGGCCCCCGGTCCCCAGTCGGGCCGGGTCGGCTGCTCCCAGAAGGGCATGTTGAGCTGCCAGTGGAGACCGCCGTCACGGCTCTCGAGGAGCACGCCCGGGTCACCTCCTGCATAGAGCAGGTCGTCCTCCTCGCCGGGGACGATGGTCCAGATCCGCTTCAGGGAGTCCTCGCCCCCTTCCGGGAGCGCGACACCTTCGGCCTCCTGCCACTCGCCCGCGGGGTCGTCGGTGAGCCACAGCTTGGGGCCGTAGAACGCGTTCGTGGTGGCGGCGAAATAGCGCCCGTTGCGCGGATCGCGCATCGCGAATTCGACCGCCTCGCCGGCGAACGCCCGTGCGGCGAGCTCGAACGGTGCGCCTGGATCGCCCTGCAGGGCGAAGAGACCCTTCTTGGTGCCTACGAGAACCTCGGTCATCGTTCCTACCCTCCTGAGATCGCGGGGAGGACGTGCACGCGGTCGGTCGCGTCGACGCGTGTGTCCTCCCTGCCATGCTCGCCGTTGACGAAGATGTTGATGTGCTCGCGGATGAGCCCCTGCTCGTCGAGGATCCAGCCCTCGACGGCGGGGTGGGTCGACTCGAGCTCCCGGAGTAGCTCGACGACGGTTGCGCCCTGAAGCGCGTGCGTGCGCCCGCCACACATCTCCGAGAGCGGAGCGCGCAGGATTACGCTGGCCATCGGGTCATTGTCGCCCCATCACACCCTCTACGACTCCGGTGACGCTCGTTTCTCATCGGTCTGACGACGAAAAGGTCTACGCGAAATCGACACCGAGGACGGGCGCCTACACGAGTTCGAGCACGCCGTGCGGCGAGCCGTAGACGCCGAGCAGATCCAGGAACGGCATCGGGTCGAGGGCCTCGGGGCCGAGCACGCCCGATCCCTGCCATGCCCCTTGCGCGATGAGCTCGAGCGCGATCACCGGGTTGATCGCGGTCTGCCACACCACGGCCTGCGAGCCGTACTCGCGCATCGACCACTCGTTGTCGACGACGTGGTAGAGATACGTCCGCCTGGGTGAGCCGTCCTTGCCGCGACCGGTGACGAGCGTGCCGGCGCAGGTCTTCCCGGTCATCCGCTTGCCCAGGGTGGCCGGGTCGGGCAGGGCGGCCGCCACGACGTCGCGCGGAGCGACCTCCACGCCCTTGACGCGAATCTTCTCCTTCCCGTCGAGCCCCAGCTTGTGCAGCGTCTGGAGGACGTCGATGAACTCGTCGCCGAGCCCGTATTTGAAGGTCACCCGCTTGCAGTCGATCCAGCGCGGCACGAGGAGCACCTCCTCGTGCTCGACGTTGACGCACTCGACCGGACCGATCCCTTCTGGGAATGTGAACACCTCGGGCTCTGAGAACGGCGACGTCGTGAACCAGCCTTTGCCTTTCTCCCAGATCACGGGCGGGTTGAGGCACTCCTCGATCGTCGTCCAGATCGAGAAGGTCGGCGCGAAGTCGTACCCGTCGACGACCAGGTTCGCGCCGTCTCGGATCCCCACCTCGTCGATCGACGAGAAGAGATGATCGGCGGCGAAGCGCGCGAAGACGTCAGCCGCGCCCGGTTCGACGCCGATCCCCACCAGCGCCAGCTGGCCTTTCTCGGCCCAGGCGTCGGCCCGATCGAATTGGTAGTCGCCGAGCTTGACGCCGACCTGCTCGAACGGCCGCTCGTGGTGAGGCTCCGAGAGCGTCATCGCCATGTCCAGATACGTGACCCCGGCCTCGAAGCAGGCGTCGAAGATCGGGACGTTGAACAGGGGATCGACCGCGTTCAGGACCGCGTCGGCCCTCGTCTCCCTGATCAGATCGAGAACGCCCGCCACGCTCGAGGCGTCGACCGCGTGTGCCGAGAAGCGGCCGTCGTCCAGCTTCGTGACGAGCGCCTCCGGCCGGCTTCGGTCGTAGTCCGCGAGCACACAGTGCTCGAAGAACTGACGACGCCGGGCGATCCCGGCGAAGGCCGAGCCGACTCCACCTGTGCCAACGACGGCGATTCGCACAGGGCGGTTTCTACCTGACCACGCGGTCAGTGCGCTACGCTCGTGCCGATTTCCAGGTCGATCGGAGAGTGGAGGTCGTCGTGAGCGTGTCAGTCGTAGAGGGGAAGAACTTCATCGGGGGCGAGTGGACCGAGGCATCGAGCGGCGAGACGATGGAGGTGCTGAATCCGGCGACGGGAGAGGTGATCGCCGAGGTGGCGCGGAGCACCGCCGAGGACGTCGATCGCGCCGTCGACGCCGCGCGGAAGGCGTGGGTGGAGTGGCAGACCAAGACGCCGAAGGACCGGATGGAGCTGCTGAACGCGCTCGCCGACGTGATCGAGGAGAACGCGGACGAGCTGATCGAGCTCGAGTCGCGCAACGTCGGCAAGCCGCTGTGGGTCGCGCGCGACGAGCCGGCGGTGATGGTGGACAACCTGCGCTTCTTCGCGGGTGCCGCGCGCATGCTGGAAGGAAAGGCCGCCGCCGAATATGTCGAGGGCTACACCTCTCTGATTCGGCGCGAGCCGCTCGGCATCGTCGCCGGCATCACACCGTGGAACTACCCGTTGATGATGGTCGTCTGGAAGATGGGCCCCGCGCTGGCGGCGGGGAATGTCCAGATCATCAAGCCGGCGGAGCAGACGCCCCTGACGACGCTCCGCTTTGCGGAGCTCGCGCAGGAGGTGATCCCGCCCGGGGTGCTGCAGGTGGTGACGGGCGACGGCGTCCCGGTCGGCGACACGATCGTCAAGCATCCGGGCATCCGCCTCGTCTCGCTCACCGGCGACGTCTCGACGGGCAAGCTGATCGCCCGCAACGCCTCCGACACGCTCAAGCGCGTGCACCTCGAGCTCGGCGGCAAGGCGCCGATGGTCGTGCTCGACGACGCGGACCCGGCGGCAGTCGCCGAGGCCGTCAAGCTCGGCGGCTACTTCAACTCGGGTCAGGACTGCACGGCGGCGTCACGCATCCTGGTCAACGAGCGGATCTACGACGACGTGCTCTCGGAGACGGTGAGTGTCGTCGAGGCGATGAAAGTCGGTGACCCGGCGCTCGGCGAGGAGATCGAGATGGGCCCGGTCATCTCCGCCGACCAGCAGGCGCGCGTCCTCGGCTTTCTCGACCGCGCGGTGAACGCGAAGGCGACCATCGTCACCGGCGGCGGGACGCTCGGCGACCGCGGCTTCTTCGTCAAGCCGACGGTCGTCACGGACGTCGCCCAGGATGCGGAGATCGTCCAGAACGAGGTGTTCGGCCCCGTTGTCACGATCCAGCCCTTCGGCTCCGACGACGACGCGATCGTGATGGCCAACGACGTGCGCTACGGCCTCGCGGCGTCGGTGTTCTCGCAGAACGTCGGGCGCGCGATGAAGGTGGCGGCGAAGCTCGACTTCGGCTGTGTCTGGATCAACGAACACCTGTATCCGCTGACCTCCGAGATGCCGCACGGCGGGTTCAAGGAGTCGGGGTACGGCAAGGATCTCTCGCTGTACTCGATGGAGGAGTACACACGCGTCAAGCACGTCGTCGTGAAGCTGGCCTAGTGCGTTGGGCGGCCTACGGCCGCCCAACGCACCATTGACGCGATGCGTTGATACGTGGTAGGAAGGGCCTCGCATTGCGAGGCGTACAGGCCTTTGGTCGGGAGAATGCGCAGCGTCGCCGCGGCGCGGTGGTCAAACCGCGAAGGATCGACTCGGTCGACAAGGGCATCATCGAGGCGCTGCAGCGCAACGGGCGGGAGCCGTTTCGCCGCATCGCGGACAAGCTCGGCGTGTCGGAGGCGACCGTTCGCGCCCGCTACACCCGGCTCTGCAACGACCACATCCTGCAGGTCACGGGGGTGACGAACCCGCTCGGTCTCGGCTTCGAGTCGCAGGCGATGATCGGGGTACGGACCTCGGGCCCCCCGGATCCCGTCGCCGACGAGATCGCGCGCTGGGACGAAGCCGATTACGTCGTCGTCACCGCCGGGCAGTTCGACATCCTCGTCGAGATCGTCTGCGGCGACCGCCGCGATCTGCTCGGCATCACGAACCGCATCAGAGCCCTTGACAGCGTCATGTCCACCGAGACGTTCCTGTACCTCGAGCTCTGGAAGCAGCTCTACGACTGGGGCGCGAAGGAGCTCGACGGAGACGGCGTGAACGATGTCGCCGCGAACGCGATAGTCGGTCGGAAGGTGGGTGTCTGATGGCATCGACTGCACCGGACGTCCGGCTCGAGGAGGTCGTCAAGCGCTTCGACGACGTCGTCGCCGTGGACGGCATCTCGCTCGAGATTCCGCGCGGCAGCTTCTTCGCGCTGCTCGGGCCGTCGGGCTGCGGCAAGACGACGACGCTGCGGATGATCGGCGGCTTCGAGCAGCCGAACTCCGGTCGGATCTTCCTCGGGGACAACGAGGTCGAGGGTCTCCCGCCGTACAAGCGCGACGTCAACACCGTCTTCCAGAGCTACGCGCTCTTTCCGCACCTCACCATCTTCGAGAACGTCGCGTTCGGGCTGCGACGGCGGGGTGTCGACAAGCAGGAGACGAAGACCCGTGTCGCCGAGGCGCTCGAACTGGTCGACCTGACGGGCCGGGAGCGCCGCAAGCCGACCCAGCTCTCGGGTGGGCAGCAGCAGCGAGTCGCGCTCGCACGCGCCCTCGTCAACCGCCCGCGGGTGCTGCTGCTCGACGAGCCGCTCGGTGCACTCGACCTCAAGCTGCGCAAGCAGATGCAGCTGGAGCTGAAGCGAATCCAGCACGAGGTCGGGATCACGTTCGTCCACGTCACGCACGACCAGGAAGAGGCCATGACGATGGCCGATGCGATCGCCGTCATGAACGCGGGGCGGATCGATCAGCTCGGCACGCCGTCCGAGCTCTACGAGCGGCCGCAGACGGTGTTCGTGGCCGGCTTCCTGGGCAAGTCGAACCTGCTCCAGGGCACCGTCGAGGCGGGAGGCGTGCGTCTCGGGGACGGGACGCTCGTGCACGTGGAGACGGGTTCGCGAACGGGCGGCGTGGCGATCGGCGTCCGACCGGAGAAGATCCGGTTCGGCGTCAACGGCGGCAACAGCCTGGCCGGCACCGTCCGCGAGGTCGCCTATATCGGCGTTGCGTCGGAGGTCATCGTGGACACCGCCGCGGGCGGCATCACAGTGTTTCACCAGAACGCCGAGGCGGGGACCTCGGCCCCGTCGCCCGGCAGCGAGGTGACCGTCAGCTGGAGTCGGGAGACGACCTTCGTCGTCGACCACGATCACGAGGAGGAGCTGGAATGAACGGTCGGCTTACGCGTCGAGATCTGCTCAAGCGTGGTGCTGCTGGGGGTGCGCTGCTCGCGGTGCCGGGCTTGCTCGGCGCCTCCGACGCGCTTGCAGAAGCGCTGGGAACTGCAGGCGGCAAGTCGCTGACGATCTCGAACTGGCCCCTCTACATCGATGTCAACCAAAAGACCAAGCGCCGCCCGACCATCGACCAGTTCACGAAGAAGACGGGCATCAAGGTCAACTACATCGAGGACATCAACTCGAACGACACGTTCTTCGGGAAGATCCAGGGCGCGCTTTCGCGCGGGGCCTCGACGGGGCGGGACATGATCGTGATGACCGACAACTCGCCCTATCCGGCGCTGCTCGTGCAGAAGGGGTGGCTCGAGAAGCTCGACAAGAAGCTCATCCCCAACCTCAAGAACCTCCAGGACAACCAGAAGCACCCGTCCTGGGATCCCAACCGCGACTACAGCCTGCCGTGGCAGTCCGGCATGACCGGCATCGGCTACAACGCCAAACTGACGAAGCCGGTCACCACGATCCACCAGCTCCTCAGCGACCCGAAGCTGCACGGCAAGGTGACACTGCTCGACGATTTCCCGGACACGCTCGGTCTCGTGATGCTCGAGAACGGCGACGACCCCCTCAAGGTCACCGACGCGTCCTTCAACAAGGCGCTCGCGATCGTGCAGAAGGCGGTCAAGTCGGGGCAGGTCCGCCAGTTCACCGGCAACGACTACTCAGGTCTGATGGCCAAGGGGGACATCATCGCCGCCGTCGTCTGGTCAGGCGACATGGTGCAGCTCCAGGCCGACAACAAGAACCTCAAGTTCATCCTGCCGAAGGCGGGCGGGATCATCTGGACGGACAACATGCTGATCCCGAAGAAGGGCAACGCGGAGCTCGCGTCGACGTTCATGAACTTCGTCTACGACCCGAAGATCGCCGCTCAGATCGAGGCGTACGTCAACTACATCTGCCCAGTGAAAGGCGCCGACAAGGTCCTCTTGAAGTCTCAGCCCGAGATCGCCAAGGACCCGCTGATCTTCCCGCCGGCGGCGATGCGGGCGAAGCTCCACCAGAACGACCCCAAGTCACTCTTCAACGGCGACTACAAGACAAAGTGGCAGAAATTGCTCGGAGCGTGATGGCTCCGAGCAATTTCTAATCGGGGCATGGGTTTTCTGCACCGCAACCGCTGGCTGACGCCGTACCTCCTGCTCGCGCCGGGGCTGGTCTGGCTGGGCATCTTCTTCGTCGCGCCGCTCGGCTTTCTCGCGTACCAGTCGCTGGAGCAGGGCGACATTTTCGGCATCGGCTACAAGTTCACCTGGGCCTGGCACAACTTCTGGGACTCGATCTCGACCTATCACCCGCAGCTGATCCGGTCGTTCGAGTACGCCGGCATCGCGACAGCTTTCGCCCTCCTGCTCAGCTATCCGCTCGCATACTGGATCGCGTTCAGGGGCGGCCGCTGGAAGAACCTGCTGCTCCTGTTCATCATCGCGCCCTTCTTCGTCACATACCTGATCCGGACGCTTGCGTGGGAGACGATCCTCTCGGATAACGGAATCGTCGTCAGCGTGATCCGGCATCTCCACCTGCTGGGCGTGCTCGGTGACGGCGGTCACGTCCTCGCCAGCCCGACCGCGGTCGTCGCCGGCATCACCTACAACTTCCTCCCCTTCATGGCACTGCCGCTCTATGTCTCGCTGGAGCAGATCGACCACCGCTTGATCGAGGCAGCGGGTGATCTCTACGCCAGCAAGCTGCACGCGTTCCTGCGCGTGACGCTCCCGTTGTCGCTGCCGGGCGTCATCGCCGGGACGCTGCTGACGTTCATCCCCGCGGCGGGCGACTTCATCAACGCGCAGCTGCTCGGCACACCACGGCAGTACATGATCGGCAATGTCATCCAGTCGCGGTTCCTGGAGATCACCGACTACCCGACCGCGGCGGCGCTCTCCTTCATCCTCATGGCGCTGATCCTCGTCGCCATCTTCGTCTACGCCCGGATCATCGGGACGGAGAAGCTGACCGGATGAGTGTCGCCGCCGAGAGGCTGCCCGTGCGTGGCCCGGGTCCAGGGGCGCTCACCCGTGTCGTCAGAGTCGCGCGGCGCCAGGTGCTGACCGTGTACTCGCTGCTCGCGTTCGCCTACTTGCTCGTCCCGATCGCGATCGTGATCCTGTTCTCGTTCAACCACCCGGCCGGGCGCTTCAACTACACCTGGCAGGGGTTCACCTTCAACAACTGGAAGAACTGGGACGGCGTCCCCGGGATGCGGAGCGCCATCGAGCTCTCGCTCGAGATCGCCGCGCTGTCGAGCCTCTGCGCGACCGCGGTCGGGACACTGATCGCGCTGGCGCTCGTCCGCTACGGCTTCCGTGGCCGCGGGGCGACCAACCTCCTCATCTTCCTGCCGATGTCGTCGCCGGAGATCGTGCTCGGCGCATCGCTGCTGACGCTCTTCCTCAGCATGAGCAGCATCTTCCCGCTCGGTTTCGGGACGATCTTCATCGCGCACGTGATGTTCTGCATCAGCTACGTCGTCGTGACCGTGAAGGCGCGCCTGATCGGCTTCGACCGGCACCTCGAAGAAGCGGCGATGGATCTCGGGGCGAACGAATTCGTCACCTTCGCGAAGGTGACGTTGCCCCTGATCGCTCCGGCGATCCTCGCCGGACTTCTGCTCTCGTTCGCCCTCTCGATCGACGACTTCGTGATCACGAACTTCGTGGCCGGCTCGAAGGTGACGTTCCCGTTGTTCGTGTGGGGAGCGGCGCGTGTCGGAGCGCCGCCGCAGGTGAACGTGATCGGCACCGCCATCTTCGTCATCGCTGTAGCTGCCATGCTCGGCAACGTCCTCATCCAGATGCGACGCTCGAAAGGAGCCAATTGATCATCGCCGTCGATCTGCAGCAGTCGGCCAAAGATCACCTGTGGATGCATTTCACCCGCATGGGCGGGTACCGCGACGGCGACGTGCCGATCATCGTCCGCGGGGACGGGTGCTACCTCGAGGACATCCACGGCAAGCGCTACCTCGACGCGCTCGCGGGGCTCTTCTCCGTCAACATCGGCTACGGCTTCGGCGAGGAGATCGGACAGGCGGCGCTCGAGCAGATGCGCGAGCTGCCGTTCTACACCAACTGGTCGTACGCGCACCCGCGCGCGATCGAGCTCGCCACCGAGGTTGCCTCGCTCGCGCCGGGGGATCTGAACCGCGTCTTCTTCTGCTCCGGCGGCTCGGAAGCCGTCGAGTCCGCCTGGAAGCTCGCTCGGCAGTACTACTTGGCGCGCGGTGAGAAGCGGCTGCGGGCAGTTTCGGCCGAGCCCGAGACGTATCACGACGCGATTGTCGGCTCGGTGCGCCCGCCGAGGCGCACGAAGGCGATCGCGCGGCAAGTTGCCTACCACGGGACGACGCTCGGGGCGCTCTCGCTGAACGGCGTGTCGGCCATCCGGACGCCGTTCGAGCCGCTCGTGCCGGAGGTGCGGCATGTGCGGAACACGAACCGCTACCACCGCCCGTCCGGGGAGACTGAGGAGGAGTTCACGCGGTTCCTGCTCGACGATCTCGAGCAGGCGATCGTCGCCATGGGGCCGGAGACGGTGTGCCTCGTGCACATGGAGCCGGTGCAGAACGCCGGCGGCTGCTTCACCCCCCCGAGCGGCTACTGGGCCGGGGTGCGAGAGCTCTGCGACCGCTACGACATCCTGCTGTCGGCCGACGAGGTGATCACTGCCTTCGGCCGGCTCGGCTACTGGTTCGGCTCGGAGCGCTATGACATCCGACCCGACATCATCACCAGTGCCAAGGGGCTGTCCTCGTCGTACGCCGCGATCGGGGCCGTCATCGCCACCGAGCGCGTGATGGAGCCGTTCCTCGATTCGGGCAGCTCGATGTACACACACGGCATCACCTTTGGCGGGCATCCCGTGATGTGCGCGATCGCGCTCAAGAACATCGAGATCATGAAGCGCGAGGGCATCGTCGAGCACGTGCGGGAGCAGCAGGACGTGTTCCGCGGGAAGCTGGAGACGCTCCTCGACCTGCCGATCGTCGGCGACGTGCGCGGGACGGGGTTCTTCTACGCGATCGAGGTCGTCAAGAACAAGGAGACCCGCGAGACGTTCTCCGACGAGGAGTGCGAGACGCTCCTGCGCGGGTTCCTGTCGCCGGCGCTCTTCGACGCCGGGCTCATCTGCCGGACGGACGACCGCGGCGATCCGGTGATCCAGATCTCACCGCCGCTCGTCGCCGGCGAGCAGGAGATGGATCAGATCGTCGGCATTCTCGGCGACGTCCTCTCCGCGGCCTGGACGAAGATGACGGGCTAGGCACCTCGGGGGAAGTTCAGGGCGCTGTCAGGGTGGTTCCGGATGGCGGGTTACGGAGTGGTGGATGTACGGTTATCCCCACCACGCGCTCCGGTGCATGCGGGCATGCTGTCGGGGCTCGAGAAGGCGGGACGCGCGTGCGCCTTACTTTGCCTAGGGAGGTTCGATGGGGAACGTCAACAACGGGGTCGTCGTCGATGCGACCGAGATCACCCGGACGTACGGTCAGGGTGACACCGCCGTACAGGCGCTTCGCGGCGTCTCCGTGGACATCGCAGCCGGCAAACTGACCGCGGTCATGGGGCCGTCCGGCTCCGGCAAGTCGACCCTGATGCACATCCTCGCCGGCCTCGACAAGCCCACGTCCGGCACCGTTCGCATCGCGGGCACCGAGATCACCAGTCTCGGCGACAACGACCTGACGAAGCTCAGGCGCGAGCACATCGGCTTCGTCTTCCAGTTCTTCAACCTCCTGCCCATGCTCACGGCGAAGGAGAACATCCTGCTCCCGCTGACCATCGCCGGTGAGAAGCCGGACGGCGCCTGGTTCGACGATCTCGTCGGGCAGATCGGGATCGCCGACCGGCTCACGCACCGCCCGGCGGAGCTCTCGGGCGGGCAGCAGCAGCGGGTCGCCATCGCGCGCGCGCTCGTGTCGCGACCCACCGTCATCTTCGCCGACGAGCCGACGGGCAACCTCGACTCGACGACGAGCACGGAGATCCTGCAGCTCGTGCGTCAGTCGGTGGACGCGTACGGACAGACGACCGTCATGGTCACGCATGACGGCCGCGCAGCCGAGATGGCCGACCGCGTGCTCTTCCTCGGTGACGGCCGGATCGTGAAGGAGATGCCCCGCTCGAGCGCGCACGACATCATGGTCGCGATGGAAGAGCTAAATGTTGGTTGATCGACAATTGAACACGATCGGATGACGCTGTTCGCGCTCAAGGGGATGCTCGGCCGCAAGCTCCGGACGGTCCTGACGGCGCTGGCAATCATCCTCGGCGTCGCCATGGTGAGCGGTACGTTCGTGCTCACCGACTCGATCTCGGGCGCCTTCGACTCGATCTTCGCGTCGACGTACCGCAACACGGACGCCGTCGTCAGCGGCAAGTCGGCCTTCAAGCTCTCCGGCAACAACGCCACCACCGAGCCGTCATTCGACGAGGATCTCCTGCCAAAGGTCAAGGCGCTCCCGGACGCGGCGGCGGCGCTCGGCGGCGTCTCCGGCGACGCGCACCTGATCGGCAAGAACGGTAAGGCGATCGTCTTCGGCGGCGCACCGAACATCGGCTTCAGCGTCGACCCGACGCAGCCGCGCTTCAACTCGCTGACGCTCTATAAGGGCGCGTGGCCGGGCCCCGGCGAGGTCATCGTCGACAAGTCGACGGCCGGGAAGAAGCAGCTCCAGGTCGGCCAGATCATCGGCGTCCAGTCGCGCGGCCCGGTCGTCAAGCTCCGCATCTCCGGTATCGCCAAGTACGGTGCCGTCTCATCGATCGGCGGTGCGACGCTCGCCGGCTTCGACCTCGCGACCGCTCAGACGCTTTTCGACAAGCGCGGCAAGCTCGACCAGATCCGGATCGCGAAGAAAGCGGGAGTCTCCGAGGCCAGGATCCTGGCCGAGGTGAAGTCGATCCTCCCACCGGGAACGCAGGTGCGGACGGGCAGCGCGCAGGCGTCCAAGGACCAGGAGGACATCAACAGCTTCCTGTCCTTCCTGCAGAAGTTCCTCCTCGCCTTCGGCGGCGTGGCGCTGTTCGTCGGCTCGTTCGTGATCGCGAACTCGCTGTCGATCACGATCGCGCAGCGGACGCGCGAGTTCGCGACCCTGCGGACGCTGGGTGCGTCGCGGCGCCAGGTCCGCCTTGCCGTCCTCCTCGAGGCGCTCGTGATGGGTGCCCTAGCCTCGGTGACGGGGCTGTTCGTGGGTGTCGCGCTTGCGAAGGGGCTCTTCACGCTGTTCACCCACCTCGGCTTCACGTTGCCGAACAACGGGCTTCCGCTCCACGGCCGCACGATCGTCGTCTCCCTGCTGGTCGGCATCGTCGTGACGGTGCTCGCGAGCCTGCGGCCCGCGTTCAGAGCTACGCGCGTGCCGCCGATCGCGGCCGTACGGGAGGGCGCCGTGCTGCCGCCGGGACGCTTCGCGCGCTTCCGGCCGGTCGGATCGGTGGTCACCGCGGGCCTCGGCTTCGCACTGCTCATGCTCGGCCTGCTCGCGGCGCACGGGACGAGAAACGTGATCGTGCTGATGCTCGTCGGTGCACTGCTGATCTTCTTCGGCGTCGCGCTGTTCGCGCCCCAGCTCGTCCGACCGCTCGCCCGGACGGCCAGCCCGGTCGCGCGCTGGGCGGTGTTCGTGTTCTCGGTGATCGTCTGGCCGCTTTTCTCGCTGCCGCTCTGGCTCCTCCGCTACGGAGCCTGGGGGCCGGGTCCGATCGGAAAGCGCGTGCCCGCATTCGTTGGGGGCGCCGTGCTCAACCCGCTCCTGCTCGTGATCGTTCTCTTCCTTGCTGCGCGCAAGGCAGTCAGCAGGTGGTCCCCCGAGTGGCCTGCCGAGTTCCCGGGCGTGCTCGCAGACCGGACGTCGACGCTCGTCGGCTCCGAGAACAGCCAGCGCAACCCCCAGCGGACGGCGTCGACCGCCGCCGCGCTGATGATCGGCCTCGCGCTCGTCGCCCTCGTGGCGACGCTTGCCGCGGGGATCATCAAGCCGTTCACGGACGCCGTTGACCAGCTGTTCACATCGGACTACGCGATCACAGCCCAGAACAACTTCGACCCGATCCCGCCGAGCGCTGCACGCGCAGTCGCGCACGTGTCCGGGGTGGACGCGGTCGCCAGCGTCCGCGCGGGAGACGGCGCCGTCCCGGGCGCGGCCGGACACGTCAAGGTCGTCACCGTCACCGGCGTCGAGCCACAGACGAGCAAGGTGATCACGCTGAAGTGGCAGGACGGCACGTCGTCGACGATCGACAACCTCGGCGCCAACGGTGCGGTCGTGAGCAAAGCGTGGGCGAAGGATCACCACTTGACCGTCGGCTCGCAGATCCCGCTGATCACCCCGACCGGCCAGCTCCTCTACCTGGACCTGAAAGGGATCTTCGCGCCGCCGACCGGTGGCTCGCCGTTCGGGAACATCACGATCTCGAGCGCGAGCTTCGACGCGCACTGGCAGCAGCCGTTGAATCTCTTCACGTTCATCAAGATGCGCGGCGGTGTCACGGATGCCAACACTAAGGCCCTCAGCGCTGCGCTGAAGAACTTCCCCAACGCGAAGGTTCAGACGCGGAAGCAGTTCAAGGACAACCAGATCGGCGCCTTCAAGCAGGTCCTCAACCTCCTCTACGTGCTGCTCGCGCTCTCGGTGGTGATCAGCCTGTTCGGGATCGTGAACACGCTCGTGCTGACCGTGTTCGAGCGGACGCGCGAGCTCGGCATGCTGCGCGCCATCGGCATGACCCGGTGGCAGGTGCGGCGGATGATCCGGCACGAGAGCGTGATCACGTCGCTGATCGGTGCGGTGCTCGGTCTCGGGCTCGGAGTCCTGCTGGGAGGGCTTTTCGCGATCGCCGTCAAGGACATCGTGTTCGCGGTCCCGTGGACGCAGCTGGTCGTCTTCACGATCGCTGCAATCGTCGTCGGCATCGTCGCGGCCGTCTTCCCCGCTCGCCGAGCTGCGAAGCTGAACCCCCTCGAGGCGCTGCACTACGAGTAGTTACGTTCGCGCGACGCCGGCGTGGACGAGGGCAGCGATCTCGTCGTCGTCGTAGCCGGCCTCGCGCAGCACCTCGGCAGTGTGCTGACCGACGAGCGGGGGTGCACTCGGGTGACGCGTCCGCTCGCGGTCGAACGAAAGCGGCAGCGCTGCTAGGCGCAGGTTGGGAATCGAGGGGTGCGCCAGCTCTTGCAGCATCCCGAGCGCCTCGGTCTGTGGCGACTCGGCCACGTCGGCGACGTCGGCGACCGGAGCTGCGGGGACGCCGGCTGCGCTGAGCCGCTCGCGCCAGGTCGCCGTATCTTCCCGCCGAAGTCTTTCCGCCAGGATCTCGTAAAGCGTGTCGCGATGAGCGACACGCTCCGAGTTCGTGCGGAAGCGCGGGTCGTCGACGAGCTCGGGGAGCCCGATGACGTCGCAGATCGCGGCGAAGAGCCGGTCGTTTCCGCCCGCGACCAGCAGGTCGCCGTCCTGGGTGGGGAAGACCTGGTACGGCGCCACCATCGGGAAGACGGTTCCCTGCCCGCGGGGCACCGTGCCGTCGGCGAGATAGCCGGCGAGGTGATAGCCGATGTAGCCCAGTGCAGTCTCGTAGAGCGAGACGTCGACGGTCGCGCCTTCGCCGGTGGAGTTGCGCTCGAGCAACGCGGCGAGAACGCCGATCGCCGCCCAGGCTCCCGTGCCCTGGTCGATGAGTGACGACCCGACGCGCACGCCGGGACGACCCGGCTCGCCGGTGATCGAGATGAGGCCACCCGCCGCCTGCATCAGCGCGTCGTAGCCGGGCTCGTGCGCAAACGGGCCGACCCGGCCGTACGCACCGACCGAGCAGTAGACGAGGCGGGGGTTGCGGCGGCGGAGCTCGTCCGCACCGAGACCGAGCTCCTCGGCGCGACCGGGCCGCAGGCTCTGCAGGAACACGTCCGCCTCGTCGGCGAGCCGCAGCAGCGCGTCACGCCCCCGTGGGTCGCGCAGCGACAGCGCGAGCGAGCGCTTGCCGGCATTGGCCGACAGGAACATCGTCCCCTCGCCGTTCCAGAACGGTGGGCCCCACGCGCGACTGTCGTCGCCCGTGTCCGGTCGCTCTACCTTGACCACGCTCGCGCCGAGCGCGGCGAGGATCTGCGCGCAGTACGGGCCTGCGATCGACGTGGTCACGTCGAGAACGCGGATGTTCTTCAGAGGCTGGTGCGGCACGAGGCCAATCATCGCCGTTCAGGGGCCAGGACCTCCGGGTCTGACCCACTTGTCGAACGCCGTTCGAATTCGGGTCGGGCCGGAAGGCCAGACCCATGAAGTCTGCGACGATGCCGGAAGTGTTCCACTCGCTCGTGACGGCCGTCTCCGGTGCGTGGTGGAGCTACCCGCTCGTGTTCGGTGTCGCCATGCTGGACGCGTTCTTCCCGCTCGTGCCGAGTGAGACCGTCGCGATCACCTCCGGCGTGCTGGCCGGCTCCGGCGACCTGAGCCTCCCACTCTGCATCCTCTGCGCCTCGACAGGGGCGTTCGTGGGGGACAACGTCTCGTACGGGATCGGCACCTGGCTCGGCGAGCACACGGTAAAGCGGTTGTTCCGGGGGAAGCGCTCACGCAAGGCATTCGAATGGGCTGAGCGGATGCTTGCCGAACGAGGGATGTACCTGGTCGTCGTGGCACGGTTCATCCCCGGCGGCCGGACTGCGACGACTTTCTCCGCCGGCTATGTGCACTCGTTCCCCTGGCGACGCTTCGTGGTCGCCGACGCCGTGGCAGGAGTGATCTGGGGGAGCTACACGGTGCTCCTCGGTTATCTCGGTGGCAAGGCGTTCGAGGATGCGCCCTGGAAGGGGCTGCTGATCGCCTTCGCGCTCGCGCTGTCGATTGCCGGCGGCGTCGAGCTGATCAGACACCGGCGAGGCGTGCGCCGGGAGTGATCACCTGTCGTCAGCGGCCGAGATCGAGCTTCCAGGCGCGGTAGGTGAGCCAGCCCGCGATCAGCAGGATCAGGCCGCCGTTCGCCGGATGCAGTGCGCCGACCCAGCGGTGGTGCTCACCCGTGCTCGCCAGCGGAAGCTGCACGAACGTGAGCAGCGCAAGCAGGAACGTGCCCATCAGCCAGATCCGCTCCGACCACCAGGCCAGGCAGGCGACGAGAGCCAGCACCGCGAGTATCAAGAGGGCGAACCCGAACACGCGGTGGGGATCCCAGCTCTTCTGGTCCTCGAGGCGGGGTGCGCTGCCTCCAAGCTTCTCGCCGAACGCGCCCGCGCCGGCGAGGAAGAACTGCACGACGACGCAGAGAGCGAACGCGGCGATCAGCCAGCGATAGGCGGCACCGGCGAATGTTCGCATCTCACCCCGCTTTGGTCGGCACGCGCACCGCGCGCGTCTGCAAGACGGTAATTCGGCCGTCGGATACCGTCGCTCGATGCCTCGGAAGCGGGTTACGTCGCGCATCCACGTCACGGGTGGTACCGGCTATCTCGGCACCGAGCTCCGGCGGCAGGCGCCGTACGTCACCTCCGGGCGCGTCGAGATTCGCGACGCGGCGGCTGTCGACTCGCTGCTCGCGAGGCTCCGCCCCGAGATCGTGATCCATACCGCGTACCTGCAGGACGGGCCGGGTGCGTGGGAGATCACCGTCGACGGGGCCGAGAACGTCGCCGGCGCAGCGCGCGCGGTCGGCGCCAGGCTCATCCATCTGTCCACCGACGTCGTCTTCGACGGTCGCAAGGGAACGCCGTACGTCGAGGACGACGCCGTGCATCCCGTCACCGACTACGGCGGCGCGAAGGCCGAGGCGGAGCGCCGCGTGCTGGCCGCTCATGCCGATGCGTTGATCGTGCGCACGTCGCTGATCATCGGCGGAACGGGCTTCGCGCCGTCCAAGCACGAGCTGACCGCTCAGCACGAAGCGACGACGTTCTACGACGACGAGATCCGCTCTCCGATCCAGGTCGGCGATCTCGCTTCCGCCGTGCTCGACCTCGCGGAGCTCGACGTCTCGGGTGTGCTGCACGTCGCGGGCGCGGATGCAGTCTCGCGAGCGGGCCTGGCGGAGCTCATCGTGGGGAGGCCGGTACGGCGTGGGCCCGCACCGCCCGGACGGCCGCTCGACTGCTCTCTCGACTCGTCGCGAGCCCGTGCGATCCTCCGCACGGAGCTCCGCGGCATCCGCTCGTTCCTCGCGCCATAGCGCCGCGCACGTCCGAGTGCGTACGGTTGAGGGATGAACCGCCTCGCGGACGAGGCCAGCCCGTACCTTCTCCAGCACGCCGAGAACCCGGTCGAGTGGCTTCCGTGGGGGAAGGACGCGTTCGCGCTCGCGCGCGCCAGCGACCGTCCGTTGCTCGTGTCGGTGGGGTACAGCGCGTGCCACTGGTGCCACGTGATGGCCCACGAGTCCTTCGAGGATCCCGGCACGGCGGCGGTCATGAACGAGAGGTTCGTCAATGTCAAGGTCGACCGGGAGGAGCGCCCCGATGTCGATGCGGTGACGATGGACGCGACCGTGGCCATGACCGGCAGCGGTGGCTGGCCGACAACTGTATTCATGACGCCCGAGGGACAGCCCTTCTACGCCGGGACGTACTTCCCGCCCGAGCCGCGCCACGGTCTGCCGAGCTTCACACAGGTCCTCGTGGCGGTTTCCGACGCGTGGCGCGATCGCCGCGACGACCTCTCTCGGCAGGCCGGCCGCCTCGTCGACGCGGTTCGCGAGCAGTCGCAGGTGCGGCCGTCGTCCGATCCCCTGACGAGCTCGATTCTCGGCGAGGCGCAGCGCGGATTGGCGCGGATATTCGAGCCGGCGTATGGCGGGTTCGGGCGGGCGCCGAAGTTCCCGCCGGCATCCGTGCTCGAGTTCCTGCTGCGCCGCGGCGACCAGGAGGCGCTCGAGCTGACCAGACGAACGCTCGACGGCATGGCTGCCGGGGGCATGTACGACCTCGTCGGCGGCGGCTTCCACCGCTACTCGGTCGACGACCGCTGGCTCGTCCCGCATTTCGAGAAGATGCTCTACGACAACGCACTGCTGGCTGCCGCGTACCTCCACGCGTGGGTCGTGACGGGAGAACCGCGCTACCGGCGTATCGTCGAGGAAACGCTCGACTACGTGCTCCGCGAGCTAGGGCTCGAGGGCGGCGGTCTCGCGTCTGCCCAGGATGCCGACACGAAGGGCGTCGAGGGCCTGACCTACACGTGGGAGCCGGGCGACGACGTTCCCGACGAGCTCCTCGTCCCCTGGGAGGACGGGCGCTGCATCGTCCGCGGAGAGCTGGAGCCTGCGCTTCGCGACCAGCTCCTCGAAGTCCGCGTGCGACGGCCGCAGCCCTTCCGGGACGACAAGGCGCTCGCGTCGTGGAACGGGCTTGGTCTTGCAGCCCTCGCCGAGGCCGGCTACCGGCTTGAACGAGACGACTGGCTCGACCGGGCGCGCGGGGTGGCAGAGTTCCTGCTGGGGCCGTTGTCGGACCCCGCCGGCGGCCTGCTCAGGTCCTGGCGTGACGGTAGGACGAGCGGACCCGGGTACCTCGACGACTACGCCAACGTTGCGCACGGGCTGATCGAGCTGCACGTCGCGACCGGTGAGTTGCGCTGGCTCGAAGAGGCTCGCCGTCTGACGCTGCACGCGGCCGCGCTCTTCGTCGACGAGGAGAACGGCGGCTTCTACCTCTCGCAGGTGGACGGCGACGGCCTCGTGATCAGGACGAAGGACCTCGACGACAATCCGACGCCGTCCGGGAACTCGATGCTGGCTCACGTCCTCCTTCGGCTGGCACGCATCTGGGGCGACGACGAGCTCGAGCGCCTCGGCGTCGGCGTGCTTCGCCTCGTTGCGTCTGCGCTGGCCCGAGCCCCGAGCGCCTTCGGCTGGGCGCTCTGCGCGCTCGACCTCTATCTGTCCGCTCCGCGGGAGCTCGCCATCGCGGGGCCGGTGGACGCGGAGGTCGCGCGGGCGGCACTTGCACCCTTCCAGCCGAACACGGTCGTCGCGGTGGGGCCGTCGGAGTCGGTCCCGCTCCTGGAGGGCAAGGGCCTCGTGGGCGGTCGCCCGGCCGTCTACGTGTGCGAGCGTTTCGCGTGCCGTGCGCCGGTCACCGACCCGGCCGAGCTGAAGGGATGACAGTGCGACTTTGTCTGATGGTGGAAGGCCAGGAGGGCGTGACGTGGGAACAATGGCTCGCGCTCGCCCGCGCGGCCGATGACTCAGAGCTCGATGCCCTGTTCCGCTCCGACCACTACAGCGCGATCATCGCGCCGGTCGCGGGCGCGCTAGACGCCTGGACGACGCTGGCCGGCCTGGCGGCGGTCACGTCGAGGATCCGGCTCGGCACGCTCGTCTCTCCGGCGACGTTCCGTCATCCGAGCGTGCTCGCCCGGATGGCGGCGACGATCGACCACATCTCCGGCGGGCGCGTCGAGGTGGGCATGGGCGCCGGGTGGTACGACCGTGACCACACCGAGAACGGGTTCCCGTTCCTCGATGCGCGGTCACGATTCGATCTCTTCGCCGAGCAGGTCGAGGTCGTGGTTCGCACGTGGACGGAGGAGTCGTTCGACCACGTGGGCGCGCACTACACGCTTCGGGGCCAGACGGCGCTGCCGCGTCCCGTCCAGCAGCCGCATCCGCCGCTCGTTCTCGGTGGGCGCGCCAAGCGCCGCGCCGCGGCGCTCGCCGCGCGCTACGCCACCGAGTACAACACGCTCGCTGCGCCGCTCGACGAGCTTCGCGATCGCCGGAGTCGTCTGGACGACGCCTGCGCGGCGATCGGACGCGATCCCGCCACGCTCGCCTATTCCCTCATGACGACGTGCGTGATCGGCAGGGATCGCCGCGAGTTCGACGACCGCCTTGGGCGTGTCCGCGCGCTCGTCGGGCGAGACGACGCGGACGAGGAGCGATGGTTCGCCGGCACGGTCGACGAGCTGGCGGAGCGACTCGCGGAGCTCGCCGGGGTGGGCATCTCGCGGGTCATGCTCCAGCATCTCGACCACGCCGACATCGACGCGGTCGCGGCGATGGGTGAGCTGGCGGCCTCAACGGTAGGCTGACGCCATGACCACGATCGAGGAAGCGACCGGTGCCGAGGAGGTCGCGTGGGACCTCTCCGATCTCTACGACAGCCCTGACGATCCCCGGTTGGAGGAGGAAGTGGCCGGGGCGGAACGGGACGCAGCCGCATTCCACGACCGCCACCACGGCCGCGTGGCCTCTCTCGCTGCCGGCGAGCTCGCGGATGCGACGGCCGAGCTCGAGCGCATCGAGTCCGCGGTCGACCGGGCGCTGACGTACGCGCAGCTTCGCTTCACCATCAACATGGCCGATCCCGAACGCGGCGCGCTCGTGAGCAAGCTCCGGGAGCGCGGAGCGGCGATCGAGACGAGCCTGCTCTTCTTCGGGCTCGAGTGGGCGGCGGTCGGGGACGAGGCCGCCGAGGTGCTGCTCGGCGATCCCGCGCTGGCGCACTACCGGCACTGGCTGGAGTCCGTCCGCCGCTACCGGCCCCACCTGCTCACGGAGCCGGAGGAGAAGATCTTCACCGAGAAGGGCGTCTCCGGTGTCTCGGCATGGTCGCGCTTGCACTCCGAGCTGCTGAGCTCGTTGCGAGTCACGCTGGACGGTGAAGAGGTCTCGACCGACACCGCCCTCGCCCGCCTCTACCGGCCCGAGCGCGAGACCAGGCGCGAGGCCGCCGCAGCCGTCAGCACCGCGTTGATCCCGGGTCTGCGGACGCGCGCCTACGTCTACAACACGATCCTCCTCGACAAGTCGATCGACGACCGGCTGCGCGGCTACCCGACGTGGATCTCGAGCCGGAACCTCTCCAACGAGACGAGCGACGAGGCGGTCCGGGCGCTCGTGGACGCCGTCGTCTCACGCTACGACCTTCCGCAGCGCTACTACAGGC
>JACXTT010003819.1_pt1 | contig 22817 bp, 19 predicted proteins | sample 9270951 | NCBI WGS metagenome assembly JACXTT01 (sample SAMN15532306, study PRJNA645909) | rock metagenome | isolation source: weathered quartz diorite | place: Puerto Rico | collected 2017-06-21
CGGCGGATCTCGCCTTGCTCGAGCGGGCGCAGGGCCAGGCCAAGCTTGGCGCCATTGTTGGCCGGGCCATCGTCATTGTCGGCCTCGGCCACCTTGTCGCTGGCATCGGCCAGCTTGGCGTCGAGCTCGATGATTTTGCCATCGCGCCAGACGTCGAGCTTAACCTTCTCGCCCGGCTTGGCCATGTCGATGTAGGCAGGCAGGTCAAGCGAAGCGACGATCGGATGGCCGTTGACCTTGCGGATGATGTCGCCAGACTTCAGGCCTGCCTTGTCGGCCGGACCACCCCGTTCGATCGTGGCCACTAGGGCGCCTTCGGGCTTATCGAGCTTGAAGGAATCGGCAAAGCTCTGGTCCACTTCCTGGATCTTGATGCCCAGCTTGGCATGCTGCACCTTGCCCGTGCTGACGATCTGGTCCTTGATGCGGCCGGCCACATCGATCGGGATGGCAAAGGACAGGCCCTGGTAGCCACCCGTCTGGCTATAGATCTGCGAGTTGATGCCCACCACTTCGCCACGCATATTGAACAGGGGGCCGCCCGAGTTGCCGGGGTTGACGGCCACATCGGTCTGGATAAAGGGCACATTGCTGTCGTCCGGCAGCGAACGGCCCTTGGCACTGACCACGCCGGCCGTGACCGTGCTTTCCAGGCCGTAGGGCGAGCCGATGGCCAGCACCCATTCGCCCACCTTGAGGTCATTGGTCGTCGTTGCCAGTGGCACAGTGGGCAGGTTCTTGGCGTCGATCTTCAGCACGGCCACGTCGGTCTTTGGATCCGATCCGAGCACCTTGGCGCGGAATTCGCGGCGGTCCGTCAGCTTGACGGTCACTTCCTTGGCATCGCGCACCACATGGGCATTGGTCAGGATCACGCCATCCGATTGGATGATGAAGCCCGAGCCGGAGCCGTGGATGGGCATGTCGCGCTGGCCGCGGCCTTGCGGGCCTTGGAAGCGGCGGAAGAACTCGAAGAAGGGATCGTCGCCGAACGGGTCGGCGCCGCGCTGCACGCGCTCGCCACCGCCGCCATAGCCGGTGCGGATGCTACCGACCACGCGGATATTGACCACGGCCGGGCCCATCTTCTGCGCGATCGACGTAAAGTCGGGCAGCATGACGCCAACGGGAGCGGCCGCATTGGCTGCGGCAGGTGCGCCGGCGGCCGTCACCACGGCCGGTGCCAGGGCGGCCTTGGCCGCGCTGGCAGTATTGAGATTCATGGCGATGGCGCCGACACCGCCACCAATGATGCCTGCGCCGGCCAGGGCAAGCATGAGTCGCTTAGCTGAAATTCCAACCATTTCGCCTTGGGTGTTCATACATTCTCCTCAATCAAAAGAAGGGTTCTTGACGCTTCCAATATGCAGCAGGAGTCTTAGGCTGTGCTTAATTTTTCAGGATGAGGTAGCGCGCGAGATTGGCGCCCGCCCAGCCAGGAGGCGACGCCACGGCGAACGCGAGCGCGCCCCGCAGTCCGCTGCAATCTGGACTCGGTATGCAAAAAACTCCTTGCGCCGGCAGCCGCTCGGGCTGCCCTTGCAAGGAGAAGGTGGTACCAGGAGAGAGTAAATCTACAGCAGGGCTTATGCGGCCTGGCGCTGCTCCAGCGCATGCACGTTTTCACCGCCGCCAATCACGACTTTGCGTGGCTTGAGCGCTTCCGGCACTTCGCGCACCAGTTCGATGGTGAGCATGCCGTTGTCGAACGAGGCCGTCGTCACCTTGACGTGGTTGGCCAGTTGGAAGCGCTGTTCAAAGTCACGCGCGGCGATGCCACGGTGCAGGAAGGTGCGCTGGGTCGTGTCTTTTTGCTTGCGACCAACAACGTGCAGGCTTTCGCGCTCTGCAACGATCTCGATTTCGCTGCGGTCAAAACCGGCCAGTGCCATGACGATGCGGTATTGATCGTCGCTGACCAGTTCGATGTTGTAAGGGGGGTAGCTTGGTTGGGCGTCAGCGCGCTGTGCTTCCAGCAATTGGGCCAGGCGGTCAAAGCCGATTGCGGAACGATACAGGGGAGCCAGGTCGATGGTAGTACGCATGATAAATATCCTTTTAGAAGTTAAGCGATAAGTTGTCGGACCTCACTTGAGCATCCGATGACTCCAATCTAAGGACGGGTTTTTTGCTTTCAAGAGCTTTTTTCAACAATTTTTGAAATTTTTTTTATTTCCACTTTTTTAAGCAAACAGGCCATGCAGGAACCAGCGCGGATCGGCCTCATGGGCGCCGCCGGCCAGGCGCTCGCGGTAGATCCAATAGTGGGCATGGTCCTCCCCTTCTGCAATGAAGTAGTCGCGGGTCTGCGGGCCGTTCCACCAGCCCGCCTCGATCCGTTCCGGCGTCGACACCAGCTTCAGGGGGGAACCATAGAAGGGCCGCTGGTCGCGCAGCAGCAGGGCCACCGGTTTGGCCAGCAACCACACGGGGCGCGGCAGGCTGTGTACATCGGGCGGCATGCCGGCCTCGCGCTGGGCCGCGCGCACGGCCTGCTGCAGCGGCAACCAGCGGTTGGCCAGTTCGGGGCGGTAATCGGCTTGCGGCACGGCCTGCAGGACGTTCTCCGGTCCCAGCCGCGCGGCCAGCAGTTCAAACAGGTGCTGCCGGTCTTGCTCGGTACCACCCGGCGCGGGGAACAAGTCTCCCGATGGCGGCGCCATCGGCTGCACTTGCTGCACTTCCAGTCCCAGCTGGATCACCGGCGCCGTCAATTCCAGCTTGGCCAGGCGCTCGCGCAGCAGGCGCACCAGGTGGTCGTCGCGCCAGGTGGGTTCGGCCAGGGCGATCTCGAGCACGGTTGGCGCAATGGCCTGGCGGCCCCGTTCATGCCCGAGCAGCAGGCGCACGCGCTCCACGGCCAGCTGGCGCGCGCAGAGCCAGCCGACCAGCTGCTGCAGCAGGTGCCGGGCGCCATGCAGCAGCAGGTCGGCATGCTCGATGCGGTCGAATAATTCAAGCTTGGCATGGAAGGTGTCGGGCGGCTCGATCCAGTCATAGAGTTCGGGTGCCAGGCCATAGGCGGCATCGAGCATCTCGAGCATGGTGGCACCACAACGGCGCTGCAGGCCGGGGCGCGGCAAGCGCCGCAACTGGCCCAGGGTATCGCAGCCGAGCCCCTGGAACCATTCCTGCAAAGGCCGCGCCGGCGGCAGCAGGCCCACCGGCAGGCGGTCAAGGCGCCGTAGCAGCGACCCCATGCCCAGCACCCGTGCGCCCACGCTGCGGCTGCCTTGGTGGCGTGCCAGCAGCCAGGCGCCACGTGCCGTTGGTGCGCAACTCAGGGTGGCGGAAAAACCCAGCGCCTGCACGCTGCGCCTGACCGCCAGGCATAGCGCGCGCACACCGCCAAACAGGCGCAGGCTGGCGCCCACATCCATCAGCAAGACGGCATCTTCTCCTTCTGCCACCAGTGGCGTGTACTGCAGCAGGGCCATGGCCACTGCATGCATGGCCTCCCCTTCGCGCTCCGGGCTGCGCACATGCAGGTGCAGCCCGGGCCCGAGCAGCAGCGCACCGCCACGCCGCATGCCAGGCTTTAGGCCCAGCGTGGCAGCCGCAGGCGACAGGCATAACACCCGGTCCTGGTCGAGGACGATATGGCCATCGTCATTCGACCAGTTGGGGAGAAATACGTCGAGCGGGAGCTGGCACAGGTGCAAGCCGATCCAGAGGCGCATGGCGTTGTAGCAAGGAAGGAGTCAAGGGCAGGAACAGCGAGGTATCACGTTGCGGTCCCCGGCGTTTAATAAAGTGGATGTCCATGCCGCCTGCCTGCGGACGCAACGCCAGGCGCAGCGGCGCGGGCGAAGCATCTTGCGCGCAGGCGATCGGGCGCAGCATGAAGAACAGTGCCTCACCGTGTTGCGCAGCCAAGTGCAGGCGGCGCAGGGTTTCGCCACGCGCATGCTGCTGCCACAGCAGTACTGCAGCACAGCTGCCGCTGCGCAGGACCTGCTCGGTGGCCCACAGGACGTCACTGCTGCGGCTGCTACGCACCCACACCAGTTGCTCCGGTGGCAGGCCCAGTGCAGCCAGCGCCAGCGCCTGCGGTGCATGGGGTGGCTGCAGCAGCACGATGCTGCCCGCCTTGGCGCCCGCCTTGGCGCCCGCCTTGCCACCGGCCCTGGCCCGCGCCAAGGCGGGTGACCCCACCGCTTGCAGGGCAGGCCTGAGCAGGCGCAACTCTCCCACGCCCACCTGCTGGGGCAGCAGGTCGATCAGGACACCGGTGGGCCAACCGCCGCCAGGCAATTGCCGCGACAGGACCGGAAAACCGGTGTCAATGCAGCCCGTCGTGGCGCTTGCCAGCTGTGAGGCCCGCCACAGTGAAGGGTGCAAAGCCTCCGGCGCGATGCTGGAATCGAGGCTAGTCATGGAATGGGAGTGGGGATGGGCGATTAAAATACTGTATAAACATACAGTACTCTTGAACCCCTGTTTTGGCAAGCCCGGAATCGACCCAATGTCATTTTGACAAGCATCGATATGTGAATACAATGACGCGATGGCTGGTTGGAGGGATGTTCACCCAGGCCATCGCCGTCATCGGGATTATCGGCATCAACGTGAAAATATCCTAGCCACAGATGCCCCTCCCCCAGCCTGCTATTCGGTCGCCAGCCGCTTGGCCAGACGGTACAGATACTCCTGCCCGTCATACAACGACTTCACCCGGATGTGTTCGTTCAAACCATGGGCACCACTGCCCTCCGGCCCGTGGAACATGCCGCTGATGCCATAAGTCCAGATCCCGGCATTATTCAGGAAACGGCCGTCCGTACCACCAGGCGACATGGTAGGAATCACCGGCACACCAGGCCACATGTCATTGCTGATTTCCTCGACCGCCTTCATCAGCGCCGGGGTCAGCGGCGGCATCGGGCTGATGACGCCTTCGCCAATACGGGTGATCTTGATCTTGCTGTCGGCAACCACCCGATTCAAGGTGGCCTCGACTTCTTCAATCGGCTCGCCAGGCAGGATGCGGCAATTGACGTTGGCCTTGGCACGCTGCGGCAGGGCATTGTCCGCATGGCCCGCTTCTACCTTGGTCGCGACGCAGGTGGTGCGCACGGTGGCATTGTTCGCCGGGCTCAGGGCATACAAACGGTCCAGCGCGCCTTGATCGGGCGGATCGGCCAGGATCGCCTTCATGTCGGCGGCCACCTGGCCTTTTTCCACATTGGACATGCGCTCGTAATAGGCGCGCGTGACGGGCGACAACTTAAACGGGAAAGCGAACTGGCCAAGGCGGGTCAAGCCTTCCGCCAGCGTATAGATGGCATTGTCGCGCCGTGGACCGGAACTGTGGCCGCCCGGATTGGTCACTTCAAGCTGAAAACTCTGGTACACCTTTTCGCCCGCCTGGATGCCATGGCGCTGCGGATTGCCGTCTCTATCCAGAAGCCCACCGCCGCCTTCATTGAGCGCAATTTCAGCATCGATCAATGCGCGGTGATGCTTGACCAGGTATTCGGCGCCATCAAATGTGGAGGGCACCAATTCTTCATCGCAGGTCAGTGCCATGATGATGTCGCGGTGCTGGGCCAGCTTTTCCTTTTTGTAGCGGATCATATTGGCGACGAAGGCGGCAGCCATTGCCTTGTCATCCGAAGCAGCGCGCGCATAGAACATGCCATCCTCTTCAATCAGCTTGAAGGGATCGCGGGTCCAGTCCTCGCGGTTGGCTTCCACCGCATCAACGTGGGCCAGCAACAGCAGCGGCTTCTTGCTGCCGTCCCCTTTCAGGCGCGCGACCAGGTTGCCCTTTTTCGGACCACCCGGTGGAACAATGATCTGCATCTCGCTGTCTTTGAGGCCGCCCGCCTTGAGGCGCTTGGCCATCTTCTGCACAGCCACGGTACAAGAGCCAACCGAATTGGTGGTATTGGTTTCCACCAGCTCCTGATAAATCTCCCGCATCTGCTTTTGTACTGGCGTCAACTCTGCGCCCTGTACCACTCCCGCCATTGCCAATGCAGCCAAGCATCCAATCGTATGTTTCTTCATCTCTCCCAGTCCTCTTGTTCACTGAAAAAAACCAATCTATACCGGCGAATAATTGCCGTCAAGAAAAATGTCCTTGTGACAAGCCGCCCCTGCCTGGCCGCCGTCGGCAGGATCACCGAGTCCACCGGCACACGCGCCGATTCCGCCCCAACAGCATGGCATTCATGTCATCATTAACTAATGACAACAATGCAAATCACTGCTGCCGCCCTGCTCGTTGCTGCCCTGGCCCACACATTCTGCGCCCCAGGCATTCACAAGCTGGCCCAACGGCATGCGCGCCATTCGGGCCTGCTCCACCTGCTGGGCGAAGTCGAATTGGTATTCGGCCTATGGGCCCTGGTGCTGATCGTGGCGATGGCCGCCGTCGATGGCCCCAGCGCGGCCATTGGCTACGCCACATCACGCCAGTACACCGAACCCTTATTCGTCTGCGTGATCGTCGTGATCGCTGCCTCCATGCCCGTGCTGCATGCCGTGCAAAGTGTGTTGGCCCTGCTGGCCCGCTGCTTACCTTTGCCGGCCCCGTTGGCGCGTAGCTGGCTGGGCCTGGCGGCGGTGCCGCTGGCTGGTTCGCTGATCACCGAGCCGGCTGCCATGACCTTGGCTGCCCTGCTGCTGGGGCCATTGGTCTTCCGTGCCGACATACCGGACAGGCTCAAGTATGTCGCGCTTGGCGTGCTATTCGTCAACGTCTCGATTGGCGGCACATTGACCGCCTATGCCGCCCCACCGGTACTGATGGTGGCAAACACATGGCATTGGGACAGTGCCTTCATGTTCAGCCAGTTTGGTTGGAAAGCGGCGCTGGCCGTCCTGCTCAACGCCAGTGCTGTCGTGTTCTTGCTGCGCAAACAAATTGCAAGCGATGGCGGGGCGGCCACCCAGGCCATGGCAAGCATCGAGTCGCAGCAACTGCCACGCTCTGTCCCGCTTGCCGTCACCCTCGCCCACCTGTCCATCCTGGCGGCGACGGTCGCCATGGCACACCAGCCGCTGGTGCTGGTGGGGATTTTCCTGGCCTTCCTTGGCTTGGTGCAATGGACCAAAGTCCACCAGGCCCGTTTGCACCTCAAGGAAGGACTGCTGGTTGGACTATTCCTGGCCGGGCTCGTTGTGCTCGGTGGCATGCAGCAATGGTGGCTACAAGCGCTGCTGGCGGACCAGCCGCCCTTGCCCCTGTTCTTTGGCGCCGCCGGCTTGACTGCCATCACCGACAATGCGGCACTGACCTATCTGGGCGCGCAGATTGAGGGCCTGTCGCTGCAGGCAAGAATGATGCTGGTTGCGGGAGCGGTCGCCGGCGGCGGCCTGACCGTCATCGCCAATGCGCCCAATCCCGCGGGTGTGGCCTTGCTGCGGCACGGCTTCCGTGGTGCCAGCGTCAGCGCCACAGGATTGCTGCTGGGCGCCCTGCCACCCACCTTGGTCGCCATGGCAGCAATGCTGTTGCCTTGAGCACCATTACCCGAACTTCCTGAAGCAAGGTTCAATCGAATCGGCCTAACCCGATTGACACAGATCAACCGCCGACCGCCCTCCCCCCCTATTCTTGTCCAGTGAGCCAACAGGCTTTTCCGGCATCCCGCCTTGCAATGGCGAGGATCCTTGACAACGACAGGAGGGCACTATGAGCTATGCAGATCGCGATACCTATGGCATGTACAAGAGCAGCAATACCAAAGGACCGGGGCCGTCCTTAATGGGCGCCGACACCCTCATCGGCAATGACGTCGTCAACGCCCAAGACGACGACCTGGGGGATATCAAGGAAATCATGCTCGATATGCGCACGGGCCGCGTGGCCTATGCCGTGCTGTCCTTCGGCGGTTTCCTGGGCATCGGCGAAAAACTGTTTGCCGTGCCCTGGCAGGCGCTGCAATTGGACACCGTCAACAAGCGCTTCACCCTCAATGTGGACAAGAACCGCCTCAAGGCCGCCCCCGGCTTTGACCCGGACGACTGGCCCGATATGAGCGACGCCGCCTGGGCCAGCCAGGTGCACAGCTTCTATGGCACCACGCCCTATGACGACACGACCACGGCGGGTCATGCCACCACCGGCAGCACCGGCAGCAGTACAGGCAGCAGCATCAGGGACAACATCTAGGCCGCCAACGCCAGGGCTACCAGCACCAAGCCTGCCCTGCTGCCCAGGCGGCCGGGCAGGCGACTACCTCTGCATCGATTCCCACACCTTTTGCAGGCGTTTCACCGACACGGGCATCGGTGTGCGCAGTTCCTGCGCAAACAGGGACACACGCAGTTCCTCCAGCATCCAGCGGAATTCCACCATCTTCGGGTCGGTATTCTTGCCGGCCTGGCGGTCACGCATCGCGCGCTGGTACTGGCTGGCGGCCTGGTTCCATTCGGCCATCAGCCTCGCTTCGCGGCTTGGGTCCGCCCTCAGCTTTTCCAGGCGTACATTCATCGCCTTCAAATAGCGCGGGAAATGCGCCAGCTGGGCATAGTCGTTGTCGGCCAGGAAGCGCTTGTGCACCAGTCCTTGCAATTGGGCTTGCATATCTGCGGCCGTGGCCGCGGGCGCGCCTTGCAACTTTTTCGGCAGGCCATGGAACTCCGTCAGCACTTGCGACAGCAGGCGCGCCGTTTCGTTGACCAGCAGGCCGAGGCGCGACTTGCCCTCGTCCTTGCGCTTCGCGAACGATGCCGCATCGACTGGCAGCGGATCTTGCAGGCAAGCCATTTCAATGGCCTTCTGGATAATCTGGTCGCGCAGCTCTTCTTGCGATCCCATCGACATGAACTGCATGCCCATCTGTTGAAGATTCGGGATGTTCTTTTCGATAAATTTGAGCTGATCCTTGAATTGCAGCGCAAACAGGCGACGCATGCCGATGCGGTGGGTGCGCAGGGCCACAGTCGGATCGTCAAACACTTCGATATCGCAATGCGCCCCCTTGTCGACCAGGGCCGGGAAGCCGATCAAGGTCAGCTTGCCCTGCACGATCTCGAGCAACTCCGGCAACTCGCCAAAGGTCCAATTCGTCAGCCCCGTATGGGCGCTGACTGTGGTACTGCCAGCCTGGCCGGCCGCTTGGCCACCGTTGCCGGATTGCCCTCCTTTGCCCAATTGCCCAGCCTGGCCTGCCGTTGCCGCATGACCAGCCCCCTTGCCTTTGCCACTGGCCTGGCTGGCCGGCATGGCCACGGAAGCTTGCGCAGTGCCCTCCGCCATTTTCTGGAAACTCTGGCGCGCCTGGCCGCCCAGTTCCGCCTGCAAGGTCGCCAGGTTGCGGCCCATGTCGAGTTGGCGGCCGTGCTCATCGACCACCTTGAAATTCATGAAGTGGTGGGCAGGCAAAGTCTCCACCTTGAAATCCGAACTCATCACAGCAATGCTGGTCTGTGCACGGATGTCGGCGATGATGGCATCCACCAGGTCGCCGCGGCCAAACATGCCGGCAGCATCGATGCGCTCACAGAACTTAGCCGCGTAGTCAGGTAGCGGAACGCAGTGACGGCGCAGCTTTTGCGGCAGGGACTTGAGCAAAAGGTGTACCTTCTCCTTCAACATACCCGGCACCAGCCATTCGCAGCGCTCACGCGGCATCTGGTTCAGCGCAAACAAGGGCACCGCCAAGGTGACACCATCGCGCACGCTGCCGGGCTCAAAATGGTAGGTCAAGGCCATGGCGATGCCGGTGACCGCCATCGTCTTTGGAAACAGCTCCGTCGTCACGCCCGCCGCCTCATGCCGCATCAATTCTTCGCGGTTCAGGTACAGCAGTTTTGGCTCTTGTTGTGTCGCGTCCTTATGCCATTTCTCGAATCCGGCGCCGTTGACAATCTGGTGGGGAATCAGCTTGTCGTAGAAAGCGGCAATCAGGTGGTCATCGACCAGCACGTCCAGGCGGCGTGATTTGTGTTCAAGGTTTTCAATTTCCTTGACCAGTTTGTGGTTATGCGCAAAGAACGGCGCCCGCGTGTCGTAGTCACCACCAACGAGGGCGTCGCGGATGAATATTTCACGGGCCTCCTCGGGATTAAACTGTCCATAATGGATGCGGCGCTGGCTGTACACCACCAAGCCATACAAGGTGGCCCGCTCCGATGCCGTCACCTGGGCCGAACGCTTTTCCCAGCGCGGCTCGCCCCAGGACTTCTTGAGCAAATGTCCTGCGATCTTTTCAATCCATTCCGGTGCAATCTGGGCCACGCAGCGCGCATACAGGCGCGTTGTCTCCACCAGTTCGGCCGCCATGATCCACTTGCCCGGCTTCTTGGACAGCGAGGAACCCGGCCACACGTGGAATTTGATGCCGCGTGCGCCCAGGTAGCCGGCACCGGGCTCATCGTCGGATTTAAAGCCGATATTGCCAAGCAAGCCAGTCAGCAAGGCCAGATGCAAGTTGTCGTATGTTGCCGGCAGCTCATTCAGGCGCCAGCCCTGTTCGCGCACAATGGTCAACAGCTGGGAGTGCACATCACGCCACTCGCGCAGGCGCAACTGCGACAGGAAGTTGCTGCGGCAGCTGTCCATCAGCTGGCGATTGCTCTTCTTGTGCTCAATCGCGTTCTCGAACCACTTCCAGATCTTCAGGTAGGTCAGGAATTCCGACTTCTCATCGGCGAACTTCTTATGCGCTTCATCGGCCGCCTGGGCGTGCTCCATCGGGCGGTCGCGCGGGTCCTGCACGGACAGGGCCGAGGCCACGATCAGCATCTCAGTCAGGCAGGCATTGTCTTGCGCGGCGAGGATCATGCGGCCGACGCGCGGGTCCAGCGGCAATTTGGCCAGCTTCTTGCCCAGCGGTGTCAGGGCATTGCTGTCGTCCACCGCGCCCACTTCCTGCAACAGTTGGTAGCCGTCGGCGATCGCACGCGCCAGCGGCGGTTCGATGAAGGGGAAGCTCTCGACATCGGTCAAGTGCAGGGACTTCATGCGCAGGATGACTGCGGCGAGCGAAGAACGCAGGATCTCCGGCTCGGTAAATTTGGGGCGCTGCAGGAAGTCCTGCTCGTCATACAGGCGAATGCACACGCCGTCCGCCACACGGCCGCAACGGCCGGCGCGCTGGTTGGCTGCCGACTGGGCGATCGGCTCAATCTGCAACTGCTCCACCTTATTGCGGAAGCTGTAACGCTTGACGCGCGCCAGGCCCGCATCGACCACGTAGCGGATGCCCGGCACCGTCAGCGAGGTCTCCGCGACGTTGGTCGCCAACACGATGCGGCGGGCATTGCTGGTCTTGAAAACCCGGTCCTGCTCTTCCACCGACAGGCGGGCAAACAGGGGCAGGATCTCCACATGGGGAGGATGGTGCTTGCGCAGGGCCTCGGCGCAGTCGCGGATCTCGCGCTCACCCGGCAGGAAGACCAGCACATCGCCCGAGCCAAGCCGACACAGTTCTTCCACGCCGTCGACCACGGCATCCATCAGGTCGCGCTTGTCGCGCGCCGCTGCAGCCGCCTGTGCGCGTGGGGCCAGCTTTGCCGGGTCCGGGGCTGCGCCCGTCACGACGTCGCGTTCGACGGGACGATAGCGCACTTCCACCTTATACAGGCGGCCCGATACTTCAATCACCGGTGCCAGTTTGTCGCCCTGCGCAAAGTGGCGCGCAAAACGTTCGGCATCGATGGTCGCCGACGTGATGATGATCTTCAGGTCGGGCCGGCGCGGCAGGATCTGCTTCAGGTAGCCCAACAGGAAATCGATGTTCAAGCTGCGTTCATGCGCTTCATCGATGATGATCGTGTCATACGCCTTCAGCAGCGGGTCGGTCTGGGTCTCGGCCAGCAGGATACCGTCGGTCATCAGCTTGACCGAGGCGCCGCGCTGCAGCGTATCGGTGAAGCGGACTTTGAAGCCCACATGTTCGCCCAGTGGCGAACCCAGCTCCACGGCGATGCGCTTGGCGGTCGACGAGGCGGCGATCCTGCGCGGCTGGGTGTGGCCGATCAGGCCCTTCTGGCCGCGGCCCAGTTCCAAGCAAATTTTTGGCAGCTGGGTGGTCTTGCCCGAACCGGTTTCACCGCTGACGATGATGACCTGGTTCTCCAGCAAAGCCTTGGCAATGTCTTCGCGCCGCCCGGAGACCGGCAAGTCCTCCGGGAAGGTAATCGGAGGCAGCGGGTTGCGCAGCACTTGCGCTTCGGCCTGGGCCGGGCGTGGCTGGCTTTTCGGCGCAGCGGGGCGCGCGCCGCCTTCAGGCTTGCGGCCCTGCGGCGGCCTGGACGCAGGCGCGCCACCCTTCAAGCCGCCAGCCTGCAGCTGTTGCAGCTGTTGCTGCAGCTTGGCCTGCGCATCCTGCCCCTTTGGCTGGGGCCGGGGGGCGCGCTGGCTGCTCGTTTGTGGCGTTGACGGAGGGTTTTGAGGCTTACTACGTGGTTCGGACATTGTTTTTTGCTGGTTTTGGGCGCGCAAGTCGCGCAGCGAATTATAATGCGGCAAATGGAAAACCCTACCCAATTCGTCCAGTGGCTGCGTTCTGTCGCGCCCTATATCCACGCCTTCCGGGGCAAGACCTTTGTCGTCGCCTTCCCGGGCGAGCTGGTTTCGGCCGGCGCCCTGCCCGTACTGGCCCATGACCTGTCCCTGCTGCACGCCCTCGACATCAATGTCGTCATCGTGCACGGCTCACGCCCCCAGGTGGCCGAACAGCTGGCACTGCGTAATGTCGAAGGCCGCTTCCAGAATGGCCTGCGCATCACCGACGCGGCGGCCCTCGAGTGCGCCAAAGAGGCGGCGGGCGAGCTGCGCCTGGACATTGAGGCGGCCTTCAGCCAGGGTTTGCCCAATACGCCGATGGCCCACGCGGCCCTGCGCATCATCTCGGGCAATTTCGTCACGGCCCGCCCACTGGGCGTCATCGACGGGGTCGACTACGAGCTGACCGGTATCGTGCGCAAAATCGCCGCCGAGACCATCTATGGCATCCTCGGTGCCGACGGCCTGGTGCTGCTGTCGCCATTGGGCTTCTCGCCCACCGGCGAGATCTTCAACCTGACCATGGAAGACGTGGCCGTCAATGCCGCCATTGAACTGCACGCCGACAAGCTGATCTTCATCACCGAAACGCCGATGATGGTCGATGCGGCCGGCGCCGAAATCCATGAGCTGTCCTCGCACCAGGCCGAAGCGGTGCTGCAGGCTGGCTTCCTGCCAGACAATGCCGCCTTCTACCTGCAGCACGCCGTGAAGGCCTGCAACAGCGGCGTACCACGCGCCCATATCGTGCCGTTTGCAATGGACGGCTCGGCCCTGCTCGAGCTGTTCACCCACGATGGGGTGGGCACCATGATCTCGCATGAGAACCTGGAGAGCCTGCGCCAGGCCACCATTGAAGATGTGGGCGGCATCCTGAAGCTGATCGAACCGCTGGAAGCGGACGGCACCCTGGTCTACCGGGGCCGCGAGCTGATCGAGCGCGAGATCGACTACTTCTCCGTCATCGACCACGACGGCGTGATTTTCGGCTGTGCGGCGCTGTACCCCTTCCCGGAAGAAAAAATGGCCGAAATGGCCTGCCTGACGGTCAACCCGGAAGTGCAGACCCAGGGCGACGGCGAGCGTATCCTCAAGCACATGGAAAACCGCGCCCGCGCGGCCGGCTTCACCAAGATGTTCGTGCTGACCACCCGCACCTCGCACTGGTTCCAGAAACGCGGCTTTGTGCCTGCCACCGTGGACGCCCTGCCCAAGGATCGCCAGCGCATGTACAACTGGCAGCGCAAATCCCAGGTCCTGATTAAGCCTTTATAATGTCGGTTTTACCGACTGCTTTAGGAATACAAATGGCACGCACCGTCCATTGCATCAAACTCAACAAAGAAGCTGAAGGCCTGGATTTCCCCCCTTACCCCGGCGAATTGGGCAAAAAGATCTACGAATCCGTCTCCAAAGAAGCCTGGGCCGCCTGGCTCAAGCACCAGACCATGCTGGTCAACGAAAATCGCCTGAACCTGGCTGATGTGCGTGCCCGCAAATACCTGGCCGCCCAGATGGACAAGCACTTCTTCGGCGAAGGCGCCGACGCTGCCGCCGGTTACGTGCCGCCAGCCGAGTAATTCGGGAACACCGGGCTTGCCTGCGCGGCAAGCCTCATACGGGGCAGCCCGCCATTGTGCCGGCTGCCCCGTTTGTTTCCGCTCCGTCAGCGGATTTGACCGATCCAGTCGCCCCTTCCTGCAGTTCGTCGCACATCCCCCGCATCCTTGCCCCCGAGTGTTTACAGTTCGACCATGGCGTCGCATCGCCTATCGTTCCACACCACAACATTGCAAGGATAACAATGAAGACAACACTACTCCGCAGCGCCCTCAGCGTTGCGCTGGCCACCGCCTTTGCCCTGCCTGCCCTGGCTGCCGACCAAGCCTGGGTCAAGAAAAGTAATGACAACGCCCAAGCGCTGTTGACTGTGATGGCCAAGTATTCGCCGGAAGGCGCCGGCGGCCTCGGTGTCGACGGCTACGATGAAAAAATCACCGACCTGTCGCGCGACCTGTTTGACGCCGCCAACAAAGACACGCAGGCCGTCATCAACGAACTGCAGAAAAAGCTCAAGGCCGAAACGGACCCGCGCATCAAACAGGACCTGGAGATCCTGATCACCGCCGCGCAGGACAATATGCGCAGCAATGCCCTGGCCCGCAAATACTTCCTGCCTTTCACCGACGTCACCCGCATGATCTTTGGCGTGGTCCAGCAAAACCTCGACCCGCGCATTCCCAAGCAACGCCAGCAAGCCGTGCTGGTGCGCCTGGAGAAATATGCTGGCCTGGCCAAGGGCACGCGCCCGATCGCCGAGCTGGCGCGTGAACGCATGATGGAGCGCCTGAAAGCCAATCCAAAACTGCTGGGCCCGTACAAAGGCGAAGTGGAACAGGCCCTGACGGAAGCGCCTGCCCTGCTCAAAGGCATTAAAGACTTGCTTGCCAAGAGCGATCTGAAAGGCTGGGAGAAGAGCTACGACGCGCTGGAGAAGCAACTGACCGCCTACAACGACGTGGTCAAGAATGAAGTGCTGCCGCGCGCCCGTGCCGACCACAAACTGCCGGCCGAAGTGTATGCCGACAACCTGCACCAGTTTGGCGTTGACATCCCGCCTGAAGAACTGATCTCCAAGGCCCTGACCTCCTTCTCTGAAATCCGCAACCAGATGAACATCACGGCGGGCCTGGTCGCCAAAGAAAAAGGCCTGGCCGACAGCGATTACCGCGCCGTCATGAAAGAGCTGAAGAAACAGCAATTGGCTAAGGAACAGGTCATGCCGACCTATGAGTCGCGCCTGGCGCAGATTGAAGGCGAAGTGCGCGCGCGCAAGATCGTCACCCTGCCAGAGCGCAAGGCCGTGATCCGCCTGGGCACGGATGCCGAGAATGCACAACAACCTGCTCCGCATATGAACCCGCCCCGCCTGATCGGCAATACGGGCGAATATGGCGAGTTTGTGCTGACCACCGGCATGGCGCCTGACCCAACGGGCAAGAAGCTGGCCTTCGATGACTTCACCCACCAGGCCGCCACCTGGACCCTGACCGCGCACGAAGCCCGCCCCGGCCACGAGCTGCAGTTTGCCAAGATGATTGAAGCGGGTGTGTCGACGGCGCGTGCCGTGTTCGCCTTCAACAGTGTCAATGTGGAAGGCTGGGCCCTGTATGCCGAAGCCGAGATGCAGCCGTATGAGCCGCTCGACGGCCAGCTGTTTGCCCTGCAAGCGCGCATGCAGCGTGCCGCCCGCGCCTTTCTCGACCCCATGGTCAACCTGGGCCAAATCAAGCCGGACGGGGTGAAGTCCTTCCTGATGGAGGAAGTGGGCCTGTCCGAAGGCATGGCCACGCAGGAGATGCAGCGCTATACCTTCCGCGCGCCAGGCCAGGCCACGTCCTACTTCTATGGCTACCAGCGCCTGATGGAAACGCGTGAAGCGGCTGAAGTAGCACTGCGCAACAAGTTTGACCGCCAGGCCTTCAATGACTTCGTGCTGGCTCAGGGCCTGGTACCGCCCAAAGTCTTGCGCAAGGCAGTGATGGAAGAGTTCGTCCCTTCCCGCAGCAAGTGAGTCATGCGGGCGCCGTGCCCGCATGAAAAAAGCCCTTTGGCCTGGACGCAGCTGCGCTCGCGTTCAGTGTCAAAGGGCTTTTTGGTTTAGCAGGCATGGCCTTGCAATGGCACAGGCCTAGGGTGGGCAATCTTTTTTGCCCACGCGTTTTTTCACATCGCTTTACACTGGCGCAGTTCGCACCTGGCCTGGTAAGTCTTGCCTTCTTCGCAGACCATACGGTAGACCTCGACCGGGCCAGGCGGGGTCATCAGGCCAGCGCCCATGCCGCCGACGCAGCCAGCAGCACGGCCCATCTTCTCGACCGTCACGGACGACACGCCTGGTTTGAATTCCACCCGCTCAATGGCCACGCCATCGATCATCACCAGAGGTCGGCCACTACTATCGACCGTCGGAGCGGCAGGCTTGGCGGCAACCGGTGCCGGTTCAGGCTTCTTTTGCCACAAACTGGAACAGGCGCTGAGCGCCATCACGCAAGTCACTACGAGGGGCAATGCAACTGGCAATCGCTTCACGTTTCCTCCGGTTTTGAACACATGAGCTTTCCGACCTGGCCGGGTCTGGCCTCAGAAGGAAAGGGTCTTGACGCCTTCTGCCGTTCCCAGCAAGCAGACATTGGCGCCGCGCGCCGCAAACAGGCCAACGGCAATCACGCCGACGATCTGGTTGATTTCCTTTTCCAGGGCAACAGGATCAGTAATGTGCAGGCCAGCCACATCAATGATCTCGCCGCCATTGTCCGTGATGAAGGCCTGGTCCGTGCCAGCCTTCAGGCGCAGGCGCGGCTGGCCGCCCAAAGCACTCAGGCGACGCATGACGGCATTGCGCGCCATTGGCAACACTTCGACGGGCAGGGGGAACTTGCCCATGACATCGACCAACTTGGAACCATCGGCGATGCAGACAAACTTGCCGGACACGGAAGCGACGATCTTTTCGCGCGTGAGCGCCGCGCCACCGCCCTTGATCATGGCGCCGGCCTTGGTGATCTCGTCGGCGCCATCGATATACACGGCAATCGAAGGCACGTCGTTGAGGTCATACACGGCAATGCCATGGCCTTTCAAGCGGGCGGCCGTGGCCTCCGACGAGGCGACGGTGCCTTTGATGCGGTGCTTGATCTTGGCCAGTTCATCAATGAAGAAGTTGGCGGTCGAGCCGGTGCCAACGCCGATGATTTCGCCGTCGACCACATAGTCGATGGCTTTGATGGCTACTGCCTGTTTCAGTTCGTCTTGAGTCATGGTGGTTCGATGGGACGGAAGGGGAAGACGCCATTTTAACGGATCGCCCCGACCGTCCCCAAAAAAGTCACACTGCTCAGGATAAGCAACATTTAACATTCCCAGCGAAAGATTCTGTGAGAAAATGAGCACAACCCTTTCGCGCCCTCTGGAAAGTAACATGACAGACGCAAAAACCGTCCTGGTTGTCGATGACAGCCGCGTGTCGCGCTTGATGGCGCGCCAATATATCCTCAGCAAATGCCCCCATTGGCAGGTGGAAGAAGCCAGCAGCGGCGAAGAAGCGCTTGAAAAAGCCAAGGCGATCTCCCCGGTCCTGATCTTGATGGACGTGAATATGCCCGGCATGGGCGGCCTTGCTGCTGCGGAGCAACTTCGCGCCCTATGCCCGGCGGCCCGCCTGTCCCTCGTCACGGCCAATGTGCAAAATTCCACGCGCAACCGCGCCACCGAGCTGGGCGTGGGCTTCATGGAAAAACCCATCACCGAACAGAAAATCCACGACCTCCTCGGCACGCTCGAAGGGTAAGCCATGTTCAACCTGTCCGAACTGCAGCACGACGCCCTGGTCGAAATCTTCAATATCGGCGTGGGCCATGCGGCGGCCTCCATGAGCGGCATCGTCAACGAAGAAGTGTCCATGTCGGTACCGTCGATCAGCTTCGTCAACCGCGCCGAAGCGGGCAAGATGCTGGCCAATGACGACGGCCAGCGCATCTGCGGCGTCAGCCAGCACTATGCGGGCGCCTTCGCGACCGAAGCCATCCTGATGTTCCCCGAGGATAAGAGCCTGGAAATCGTACGCCTGATGGTGGGCGATTCCGTCTCCCTGCAGGAATTGACGGAGATGGAACAGGAAGCGATGAATGAAATCGGCAATATCATCCTCAATTCCTGCGTCGGCACCCTGGCCAATCTGTTCGCACGCGAACTACATGGCTCCCTGCCCCAGTACCATGTGGGCACCAGCGAAGAGATCCTGACGGCCTCGGGTGGCCTGGCCGACACCGTCGTGCTCATGCTGCACATCGACTTCATCGTTGAAAAGCACCAGATCCACGGCTATGTCGCCTTCATCTTGGACTTGACGGCGCTGCACGATTTGCGCGAGCAAGTCGATGCCTACCTCACCAGAATCATGGGTAACGGCTGATCATGTCCCGCCTTGCTCATCAGGTCGTCGGTGCCGTCAATCTCGGCATTGTCGTCCTCGATATGGAACGCCGTGTCGTGCTGTGGAACCAGTGGATGGTGCAGCACAGCGGCTTGTCGGCCGAAGCAGCCATCGGCGCGCATTTCTTCACCCTCTTCCCTGAATTACTGGGCAAGCGCATTGAAGGTGCGGTGACCCAGGCGCTGCGCGACCACTTCCCTTCCGTGCTGTCGCAAACCCTGCACAAGTCCCCCCTGCCCCTGTTTGCCAATCCATTGGCGGAGGAAAAAGGCGAACGGCTGGCCCAGGCCGTTGCCGTGACGCCGATCGACAACAAGGGCGGCCCCCCACACTGCCTGATCCAGATCAGCGATGTCAGCGTGGCCGTCAACCGCGAAAAGCTGCTGCGCGACCAGGCGCTCGAATTGCGTTCGCAAACGATTTCCGACGGCCTTACCGGCATTGCCAATCGCCGCCACTTTGACGTCACCATCGACAAGGAAGTGCGCCGCGCCAAACGTGCCGCGGCCAACTTGTCCTTGCTGATGATCGACATCGATTGCTTCAAGGCCTATAACGACTTCTACGGCCACCAGCAAGGCGACGATTGCCTGATCACCGTGGCCAGGACACTGACGGCGATGTTGAACCGGCCGACCGACCTGATCGCCCGCTATGGCGGTGAAGAATTTGCTGTTGTGTTGCCGGAGACCGATGCGGAAAATGGCATGCTGATGGCGGAATCGATGCGCAAAGCCGTCAGCCAGTTAAATATTCCACATGAAAATGCCGGAGCGACCCGCCATGTGACCGTCAGTATCGGCATTACCAGCCAGTTGCTGGACAAACCCGTTGACGTGGCCGACCTGATTGGCGCGGCCGACCGCGCCTTGTATGTGGCCAAGCGCTGCGGCCGCGACCGCGTGATCGCGCAAACCCCGGAAATCAGCTGATTGTTCGTTGTAGGGTGGGACGGGGCCGCCAAGGCTTGTTACCCACCCTGCCGTTCATCGGACCATCGCTTGTGGCTCGGTGGGTAACGAGTTACCCACCCTACGGTTCGACCGAGTGGCTGCGCTTTAGGCAGCGCAATACAAAGGTGGAACGGCTGTGGCGGAGGCCAGGCAGTTTGTAGAGTTTGCGACGCAGGAATTCCTCATAGCCGGCCGTACCGGCCACGGCCACTTTGATCAGGTAGTCATACTCCCCTGTCAGCAAGTAAGCCTCCATCACTTCCGGCAACTCAGCCAGTGCGCGGCCAAAGCGCTCGAAGGTTTCATCATCATGCCGGTCCAGCGTCACTTCAATCATTACGGTATCGGGCAAGCCCAGCGCCTGCTGATTGAGCAACACGGTATAGCCTTCAATAACGCCCGATTCTTCCATCTGCCGCACCCGGTTCCAGCAGGGTGAGGCGGACAGGCTCACCTTGTCGGCCAGTTTGGCGTTCGACATGCGACCGTCCTGCCGCAATTCGCGCAAGATGCGGCGATCAATCTCATCCAGTTCGGCAGGAACAATCATGGCTTCAATCATTTTAAGAAGAACATACTTCAATAATACGATAATTAATACAATTCTTCTTCATTATTTGAAAATCAAGAAAACTTCGAAAGCCTATTCTGCGCACCCCTCCGTATAGTGGGGGCATGGAACAGCACCTGACTTTTTTCGTCGACAAGCGGCAAACCCTGGACGCCCTGGAAGCGGCCCTGGCCATTGCGCGTCGCGGTGGCTTGCAACTTGCCGGTTTGCAACTCGACAGCCGCAACGGGGACGACGTAGTCCACCTGTGCGTGCAAGCCGACGAAGCAGACCTTCTGAACCTGTTCTTGTCCCGCTTGCACAACGTCATCGGCATCGCGGCCATCGACGTCAATACACCCCGGAAAAAGCGGCTCATGTCGGTTTTTTAACCGTCTATCGCATTCCTCGTCGCGCGCCTGGGCCCGCTTGTTACTATTTTGCTCAGCCAAAATGGTGCAACCCCTAGCCCACCCCTGAATGCCGACGATGAAAATTTTTACGAAGAAGAAAATTGCAATTGCCCTGGGTTTATTGATTGCTGGTGTCGCAGGCGCAAGCTATATGCTGCCCGCCAAAGAAGCCAAGATTCCCGAACTGAAGTACCGCGCTGCCGTCGTCGACTCGGGCAATATCACCCAGACCGTCACCGCCAGCGGCACCATCAATCCGGTTGCCCTCGTCAATGTCGGTTCCCAAGTGTCCGGCACGGTGGTGGAACTGCATGCCGACTTCAATGACCGCGTCAAAGCGGGCCAGGTGCTGCTCAAACTCGACCCCACCATTTTCAACGCCCAGATCCGCCAGTCCGAAGCCAGCCTGGCCTCGGCCCAGGCCTCGCTCAAGCTGGCCCAGGCCAGCTTCGACCGCAATGAGCGCCTGGTCAAACAAAATTACATCTCCAGCTTGCAGCTGGACCAGTCGCGCCGTGAACTCGATGTCGCCAGGGCCAATATCAAGCTCGCTGAGGCACAACTTGAACGCAGCAAAGCCGACCTGTCCAATAGCGTGATCCGCGCGCCCATCGACGGCGTCATCATCAAGCGCACGATCGACCTGGGCCAGACGGTGGCGGCGTCCTTTAGCACGCCTAACCTGTTCCAGATCGCGCAAGACCTGACCAAGATGCAGATTGACACCAATGTGTCAGAAGCGGATGTGGGCGAGCTGAAGGCCGGCGTGCCTGCCCGCTTCGTGGTCGACGCTTATCCGGACCGGGAATTCGAGGCCACCATGCGCCAGTTCCGCCTGGCGGCAACGGTGGTGCAAAACGTGGTCACCTATAACGTCGTGCTCGATGTCGAGAACAAGGACGAATTGCTCAAGCCCGGCATGACGGCCCAGGTGCGCCTGCTGGTGGGCAACCGTCAGAATGTGGTGCGCATTCCAACGGCGGCCCTGCGCTTCCGCCTGTCCGATGAAGAGCTGGAAAAAGAAGCGAAAAAGCAAAAGGCCAAAGGCAGCGCAACGGCCGCTGGCAGCAGCGGGCCAGCCAGCGCCAAACAGGCCGCCGTGCCCGCGCCGGCGCCGGACGACGACGTCGCCTTCCGCAGCAAGGAAGAAACCACCCGTTCCTTCAAGATCTACAAGGTCGACGACAAGAACCAGCTTAAGCCGGTTGACATCAAGATCGGCCTGTCCAATTTCCGCTACACCGAAGTGCTGTCGGGCGATGTGAAGAAAGGCGACCGTGTCGTCACCCGCTCCTTGCTGCCTAACAAACAGGGCGATGACGAATGAGTAGCAACCTGATCGATATTCGCGACGTCAAGAAGAGCTACTTTTCTGGCAGCGTGGAGACCCAGGTGCTGTTCGGCATCGACATGGCGGTGCCGCGCGGTGACTTTCTCGCCGTGATGGGCCAGTCGGGCTCCGGCAAGTCAACGCTGATGAATATCCTGGGCTGCCTGGACCAGGCCACCAGCGGCACCTACCTGCTCAATGGCATCGATACGCTGACTTTGTCGCGCGCCCAACTGGCGACCATCCGCAACCGCACCATTGGCTTCGTGTTCCAGAGCTTCAACTTGATCAAGCGTATGAGCGTTGCCGAGAACGTGGCCCTGCCCCTGATCTACGCCGGCATGTCGCGCAAGCAGGCCCATGCCAAAGCCCTGCTGGAACTGGAACGCGTCGGCCTGGCGGGTTACGGCAAACGCACGCCGAATCAATTGTCCGGCGGCCAGCAACAACGCGTTGCCATTGCCCGCGCCCTGGTGGGCGACCCACCCCTGCTGCTGGCCGACGAACCCACCGGCAATCTCGACACCCAGACCAGTGTGGAAATCATGACTTCGCTCCAGCAGCTCAATAGGGAACGCGGCATCACTATCTTGCTCGTGACCCATGAACCCGACATCGCCGCCTATGCACAACGCCTGGTGCGCCTGAAAGACGGCCACGTGCTCTACGACGGTCCGGCCGCAGAGGGACTGCGCCAGATGGCCCTGGCCCATGACCAGGCCGTTATTGGCAACAAGGAGCTCGCATGAATTTCCTGCAAGTGGTGGTCGAAGCCTTCCGCTCGATGAGCGCCAACCGCCTGCGCACGGTCTTGACCATGCTGGGCATCATCATCGGCATCACCTCGGTGGTGTTGCTGCTGGCCATTGGCGACAGCATGAAACGCTTTATCGGCAAGGAACTGGAACAGCTGGGCACCAATATGGTGTTTATCCTGCCCGGTGGTGACCGTGCCGCCCAGCAGCGCGCCCGCATGGGAGCCGCGCCGGCGCTGACCATCCAGGACGCCGAAGCCCTCAATGCCTTGCCCAGCCTGGCTGGCGCGGCGCCTGCCATGCAAGGCGGCTTCAAGCTCACCGTCGGCAACGAAACGTCGAACAATACGGTGCTGGG
>JACXTT010003820.1_pt1 | contig 22803 bp, 17 predicted proteins | sample 9270951 | NCBI WGS metagenome assembly JACXTT01 (sample SAMN15532306, study PRJNA645909) | rock metagenome | isolation source: weathered quartz diorite | place: Puerto Rico | collected 2017-06-21
TGCCTCTTCGTCCGTCACCGCCACGTACTCGGCGCGGCCCAGGTCCTTCAACCAGGCGTGTTCCGGGCCCACGCCGGGGTAGTCCAGGCCCGCCGACACGGAATGGGTCTCGGCGATCTGGCCATTCGCATCCTGCAGCAAGTAGGTGCGGTTGCCGTGCAAGACGCCGGGAATGCCGGCGCCCAGGGCAGCGGCGTGCTTGCCCGAGGCGATGCCTTCGCCGGCCGCTTCCACGCCAACTAGCTTGACGTCCTTCTGGTCGATATAGGGATAAAAAATACCCATGGCGTTGGAGCCGCCGCCGATGCAGGCGAGGACGTAATCGGGCTGGTGGCCGATCATCTCTGGCATCTGCCACAGGCACTCCTCGCCGATCACGGCCTGGAAGTCGCGCACCATCATGGGATAAGGATGGGGCCCGGCCACGGTGCCGATGATATAAAACGTGTTTTCAATATTGGTGACCCAGTCGCGCATGGCTTCGTTGAGCGCGTCCTTCAAGGTCTTCGAGCCCGATTCGACGGGTACCACGGTGGCGCCCAGGAGCTTCATGCGGTACACGTTCTGGGCCTGGCGCTTGACGTCTTCGCTGCCCATGTACACCACGCATTCGAGGCCGAAGCGGGCGCAGATGGTGGCGGTGGCCACGCCGTGCTGGCCGGCGCCCGTCTCGGCGATGATGCGCGGTTTGCCCATGCGCTTGGCCAGCAGGGCCTGGCCGATGACGTTGTTGATCTTGTGGGCGCCCGTGTGGTTGAGGTCTTCCCGCTTGAAGAAGATCTGCGCGCCGCCCACCTGCTCCGACCAGCGCTTGGCATGGTAGATGGGCGAAGGACGGCCGACGAAGTGCTTCAATTCGTAGCGGTACTCGTCCAGGAAATCCTGGTCGTGGGCGTACTTGGCGTAGGCCTCGTTCAGCTCCGCCAGGGCGTGGCTGAGGGTTTCGGCGACGAAGGAACCGCCGTAGGGGCCGAAGTGGCCGCGCGCGTCGGGCAGTTGATAATCGGTGGTCTGGAACATCGGCGCGCCGGGGGCGCGTTCAGGGGCTGCTGCTGTCATGGGATGGCTCGCTTTCAACGAAGGCTGGGTGGGCATCGGCCGCCCGCACCGCGCGCACGAAGGCGGCGGTTTTATGGGCGTCCTTGATCCCCTTGGCCTGTTCGACACCACTGCTGATGTCGACGGCCCAGGGGCGAACACGCTCCACCGCCTCAGTCGCGTTTTGTACGCTCAAGCCACCACTTAAAACGACCCGAGGCGCGAGTTCTTTTGGAATGAGAGACCAATCGAAAACCTTTCCAGCTCCACCGTAGGCATCCACGAAAGTATCGAGCAAGAGGCCCTGATACCAGGCACTGGCGGAGCGGTACCTGTGCTCGTATTCTAGCAAATCCGCCCCGCGCGTGTCAGGCCTGACCCGGTACACCTTCAAAAACGGGCGTTTCACCTTGTCCGCAATGGCGGCGCACTGCTGGGGCGTCTCGTCGCCATGCAGCTGCAACAGGGCGAACGGCGCCTCCCGGGCCACCGCTGCCACCTCGTCCGCGCTCGCGTTGACGAACAGGGCGACCGGGGTGACGAAGGGCGGCATGGCCGCCATCAGCGCGCCCGCCTGCGCTGGCGTGATGAAGCGGGGGCTGGGCGGGTAGAACACGAAGCCCAGCGCGTCGGCGCCCGCGTTGGTGGCGGAGGCGACGTCCTCGACGCGGGTGATGCCGCAGATTTTGATGCGGGTACGGTGCATGCGGGTTTTCCTTAACGGGGCAGCAGGCCTGCCAGCGCCTCGTCGCTCGCCTGCGGCAGGCCCCACTTGGGATCGTAATCGATTTTACCCAGGTACAGGCCATCGGGCATGAAGGTGGGCGCGGCGGCGTGGCGGTCCAGGCCCCGCAGCACCTGGCCCAGCCAGGCCGGCTGGTGGCGGCCGTTGCCGACATAAATCAGCGACCCGACCAGGTTGCGCACCATGTGGTGCAGGAAGGCGTTGGCGCGCAGGGTAAAAATGATGGTGTCGCCGTGGCGTTCGATGGCGATCGATTGCATGTCCTTGACGGGCGACTTGGCCTGGCACTGGGACGAGCGAAAGGCCGTGAAATCGTGCTGGCCGATCAGCTGCGCCGCCGCCTCGCGCATGCGCGCCACGTCGAGCGGGCGGAAACTGAAGCCGGCCCGTCCCGCCAGCAGGGGCGAACGGACGGGATGGTTGTAGAGCACGTAGTGGTAGGTGCGGGCGCGCGCCGAAAAGCGGGCGTGGAAGTCGTGCAGGGGATCAGCCGCCGGCGCGATCGGCGTGGCCCAGCGCACGGCGATCGAATCGGGCAAAAACGTGTTCACGCCCCGCACCCAAGACTGCACGTCGCGCTCCAGCGCTGTATCGAAATGCACCACCTGCTCGAGCGCGTGCACACCGGTGTCGGTGCGACCCGCACAAGTGGTGGCCAGCTCGGTGCGGGCGAATCTGGCCAGGGCGATCTCCAGCTGGTCCTGGACGGTGTGGCGGTCCAGCTGCTTCTGGTAGCCATTCCAGGGCGCGCCGTTGTACTGGATGCCTAGGGCGATGCGGTTCAAATCATTTTCCGTTCAAGTAAAAGGCCGACTCAGCAATTATCGCAGCATCAAAAGAAAAGGGGACAGGCGTCTGCTGAGCCAGTCCCCCTGCTGCTGAATGTAGGGGACTGGCGCCGTAGCTGCCGCCCCCTCAGATGATCAAGCCAGCTTGGCCCGCATCTCGTTGGCGCGTACGATTTGCTCGCTGCTGCCGCCCTTGATGACTTCATCGAGCAGTTCGCGGGCGCCTTCCTTGTCACCGATTTCCTGGTAGGCGATGGCCAGATCGAGCTTGGTCTCCATTTCCATGTGGGCCGCCGACAGTTCGGCGGGCGCCGCTTCTTCCACTGGCGCCGGGGCCGGGGTCGAAGCAGCCGGCACACCGCTCACGCCGGCATGTTGGGGCGTCTCGGACGGCAGATCCAGGTCGATGCCTGACATGTCGAAATGGGGCGCGCTGGTGTAGGCAGGAGCCGGTGCGGCGAAATCGGGCGCGGAGCTCTCGGGCGTCGCGAACGCCAGTTCCGGCAGGTCGGCGCCGGCCGAGACGGCGGGCGAGGCGGTCTGGGTGAAATCGGGCAGCGCGAACGGATCGTCTTCAAGGGCTGGCGCGCTTTCCGCGACCGGCGCGGCGGCGGGGACTGCCGGCAAATCAAACGACATCGCATCGAGATCGTCGAGCGGATTGACCAGCGGCGCCGTTTCCGAATAGGCGCCCGCGCCGAAGCTGGCCGGCACCGGAATGGCCGCGCTTTCGGGCGAACCGGGCAAGGTCGGCAGATCGAAGGCGCCGGACAGGTCGATGGTGTTGACGTCGGATGGCAGGTCCGGATGGGCGATGTCGAGGTGGATGGCGTCGAGCGACTTCATTTCGGCCGCTGCCGGTGCCGCGGCGGGCGCGCTGGCGACAGGCTTGTCGAAGTCCATGTCGAAGGCCAGATCGAAGGTCTCTTCCTCCGCCGGCAAGGCGGTGGCGGCGATCGGCTCGGCTTCGCTGCTGAAGTCCATGCCGTTGCCGGCATGGCTGGTGGCCAGCACCGGCTCGACCACGGTGGCCGGCGGCGGTTCGTCGAAAGACAGGCTGCCCAGGTCGAAGTCGAGAGTGTTGTCCTGGGCCGGCGCATCGGCCTGCGGCAGCGCGGTGGCGCCATGATCGAGGTCGACCTCTTCACCGTTGGCGATGGCCATCTGGCGCAGCACTTCCTGCTCGGCCTGGGCATCGGCCGACAGCAGGCCTGCAGCGGCAGCACCGGCGCCGGCGATTGCGGGCGAAACCGCGCCCGCGCTGGCGTAGAGGGGATTGTTCGGATCGATCGACAGGCCCAGCGCCGCGGCCTGGGCCCACTCGTCGCCATGGCCGCGGGTCTGCGAATACAGCTCGGTGGCCTGGGTCTCGAAGCTGCGCTGGTCCTTGCGGGCCGCGTAGATCTCCAGCAGTTTCAGGCGCACGGGATGGCGCTCGGGGTGGTTGCGCAGGGCTTCCTTGAGGATTTCCTCGGCCTGGGCATCGCGGCCGTAGGCAATGTACACATCCGCTTCGGCGATCGGATCGACTTCATTGGTATCGAGCTGGCTGGCCGAGGGGGCGAAGCTGGAATTGAAGACGCTGTTGCTGGTATCGACGCTGGCGCCGCCCGTCTCGGCAAACATGGACTGGGCCTGGTCGGTGGGCGCGCCCAGGATCGACGGTTCGGTGGGCGCGGCGACGTCCTTCTTGCGGCGGCGAGCCAGCGCAAAGGCGCCCAGCAGGATCACGGCCAGGGCGGCGCCGATGGTGGTGATGTTGTCCATCAGGGTGTCGGCCAGGGTCGGCTCCGGCGGCGGCGCCTGCTTGAGGGCCGGCTTGACTGCAGGTTTGACGGCAGGCGCTGGTTTTACCACTGGCGCCGGGGCGCTGGCGGCGGCCGAGGCGGCGGTTTCCGCGCTGGCCGTCTTGGATGCGTCGGTGCCCGCCTTGCTCTTGACGACCATCAGCTTTTCCAGGTCGTTGACGTTCTTTTCCAGCTCTTTTACCCGCGCGCTGGCGTCGGCCAGGGCGCGTTCTTTCGCGATCTTGTCTTCCGCATCGGCGACCGCCTTGCCGCCCGCGGTGGCGCCGGCGCCCGCCTTCGACAATTTCAGCTGGTCCTTCGATTCGCTGGCGGCGGTGGGCCGCTCTTCGACTTTGGCGGTGATCTTGCCGGCCGCGCTCTGGCTGGCTTCGGGCGACTTGGTGGGCGCGCCGTTGGCGACCTGGCCGGCCAGCTTGTTGCGGTAGGCGTTGAAGTCGGCCGCGTGGGCGACGACCACGCCGCGCGCTTCGCTTTCGCTGGCGGCGCCGCCCTTGATGGCGTCGCTGTCGGGCACCGTCAGGATCTGGCCCGACTTCAGGCGGTTCATATTGTTGCCGACGAAGGCGTCCGGGTTGGCGCGGTACAGCGCGACCAGCATCATGTCGAGCGAGATCTCGGTCGGCTTGACGCGGGCGGCGATGCGGCCCAGGGTGTCGCCGGGACGCACCGTCACTTCGGTCGCGCCGGCGTTGGCGCTGCTGCCGGCATTGCGGCTGCTGTCACGCGGCGGGGTATCCTGGGCTGCCGTCTCGCCGCGTTCGGGACGCTGGCGTGGCGCGCTCTGTTGCGCCGCAGGTGCAGGCGTGGCTGCGCCGCCTTGGCGCGGCGTGCGGGCCACGCTCTGGGGCCGCGCGCCCTGATTGAGCACGTCGACCGGCGCGGAAGCGACCTGCGGCGACTGGGCATTGCGCATCTCGGCGGGATCGAGCAGGAAGGTGTACTCGCGCACCAGACGTCCGCTGCTCCACGACAGTTCCAGCAGCATGTCCACAAAGGGCTCGTTGACGGGCTGCGAGGAAGTCACGTTGATGTACTGGCGCCCGCCCCGCTGTTCGACGGAGAAGCGCAGGCCCAGCAAGGCCGGATTGAATTCGACGTTGGCCAGTTTAAAGGCGTCGGGCGAGGCCAGCTTGGCGACCAGGCCGGCCGCTTCCTCGGACGACACCGAAGTCAGTTCGATCTCTGCGCGCAGGGGCTGGCCCAGCGCCGACAACACGGTCAGCTTGCCCAGGCCCGCTGCCTGCGCGGACGACAGCACCACGGCCGTGGCGACGGCGCCAAACAGGGACTTCAGCGCAAGCGACAGGATTCGGGGGCGAGTTTGTAAAGGCATGATGGGCAGCGAGGTAAGAGTTGTCGAGGAGAATGCTACTTTCTCGGAGGTCTCAACATATCATCATGCTCTGGAGCATGCAAGCTTTCGGGGTGTTTCTCCTGCCACAACGTCCAGAGTGGGAGGGGGAAGCTGTTTTTTGGGTACAAGCTGAGTAAAAAACACGCATTGCCGAGACCGCTTCCTAGAATGAAAAACGGCCCGAATGGACCGTTTTAAACATAAAATCGTGCATCGCCAACAAGAGCTGTTAGAGCCGCGCCAACACCTGTTAAAAGGCCGTCAACGCGGGGGGGGCCGCCGTCCGCTCAACGCTCCAGCACGATGCGCAACATGCGGCGCAGCGGCTCGGCCGCGCCCCACAGCAGCTGGTCGCCGACCGTGAAGGCGGACAGATATTCCGGCCCCATCGACATCTTGCGCAAACGGCCCACGGGAATCGTCAATTTGCCCGTCACGGCGGCCGGCGACAAATCGCGCATCGACGCTTCGCGCTCGTTCGGCACCACTTTGACCCAGTCGTTGGCGCCGGCGATGATGGCGTTGATCTCGTCCAGCGGCACATCCTTTTTCAGCTTGATGGTCAGCGCCTGCGAGTGGCAGCGCATGGCGCCGATGCGCACGCACAGGCCGTCGACGGGGATGGCCGCCTTGCCGAAGGCGTCGCCCAGGCCCAGGATCTTGTTGGTCTCGGCGCCCGCCTTCCACTCCTCCTTGGACTGGCCGTTGCCCAGGTCCTTGTCGATCCAGGGAATCAGGTTGCCGGCCAGGGGCACGCCGAACTGTCTGGTCTCGTCCCCGCTCAGGCCGTGCTGGGTGGCCAGCACGGTGCGATCGATTTCCAGGATGGCGGACGCGGGATCGTCCAGCAGCGGACGCACGGCCCCGTTGATGGTGCCGAACTGGGTGAGCAGCTCGCGCATGTGCTGGGCGCCGCCGCCGGATGCGGCCTGGTAGGTCATGGAGGTCATCCAGTCGACCAGATTGTGCTGGAACAGCCCACCGAGGCCGATCAGCATGCAGGACACGGTGCAGTTGCCGCCGATGTAGTTCTTCACGCCCCGGTGCAGGGCGTCCTTGATGACGTGGAGGTTGACGGGATCGAGCACGATGACGGCGTCGTCGTTCATGCGCAGGGTCGATGCGGCGTCGATCCAGTAGCCGTTCCAGCCGGACGCGCGCAGCCTGGGGAACACTTCGCTGGTGTAGTCGCCGCCCTGGCAGGAGATGATGATCTCGCACTTGGCCAGTTCAGCGATGTCGGCGGCGTCCTTCAGGATGGTTTCGTTCTTTGCCATGGCCGGCGCCGCGCCGCCCGCGTTCGAGGTGGTGAAGAACACCGGTTCGATGTGGTCGAAATCGCCCTCTTCACGCATACGCTGCATCAGCACCGAACCGACCATGCCGCGCCAACCCACCAGGCCTACTAATCTCATTTTGCTCTTTCCAAATGTTGAATATTTATATATATCGTTTATGCCAGGGCCGCGACCACCGCGTCGCCCATCTCTTCCGTGCCCACCTTGCTGCCGCCCGCTTCCATGATGTCGGCCGTGCGCAGGCCCTGCTTGAGGACCGCCTTGACGGCCGCCTCGATGCGGTCGGCCTGCTCCGCCTTGCCCAGCGAGTAGCGCAGCATCATGGCCGCCGACAGGATCGTCGCCAGCGGATTGGCGATGCCCTTGCCGGCAATGTCGGGCGCGGAACCGTGGGAAGGCTCGTACAGGCCCTTGTTGTTGGCGTCCAGCGAAGCGGAGGGCAGCATGCCGATCGAACCGGTCAACATGGCCGCGCAGTCGGACAGGATGTCGCCGAACATATTGCCAGTGACGAGAACGTCGAATTTTTTCGGTGCCCGCACCAGCTGCATGGCGGCGTTGTCGACGTACATGTGCTCGAGCGCGACATCCGGATAATCCTTGTGCACCTCAGTGACGATGTCGCGCCAGAACTGGAACGTCTCCAGCACATTGGCCTTGTCGACGCTGGTGACGCGGCGGTCGCGTTTTTGCGCGGCCTGGAAGGCCACGTGGGCGATGCGGCGGATTTCGCTCTCGGCATAGCGCATGGTATCGAAGCCTTCGCGTTCGCCTTTGAAAGGCCCATCGGGGCATTCGCGCACGCCGCGCGGCTTGCCGAAATAGATGTCGCCCGTCAGTTCGCGGATGATGAGGATATCCAGGCCCGAGACGATTTCGGGCTTGAGCGACGACGCGCCGGCCAGCTCGGGATACAGGATGGCGGGACGCAGGTTGGCGAACAGCTGCAGTTCGCGGCGCAGGCCGAGGATGGCCTGCTCGGGACGCAGCGAGCGCTCCAAGGTGTCGTACTTGAAATCGCCCACGGCGCCGAACAGCACGGCGTCCGCGGCCTTGGCCAGCGCCAGGGTGGCGGGGGGCAGCGGGTGGCCCGCGCTGGCGTAACCGGCGCCGCCGACGTCGGCCGTCTCCATCTCAAACGGTTCGCCCAGGGCGTTCAAGACCTTGACGGCTTGCGCCATGATTTCGGGGCCGATGCCGTCGCCGGGCAGGATTGCAATTTTCATCGATGGGACCTGTCGTTTATTTAAAATCAGATGGCATTGCCGAGCCAGGGCTGCTCGGCCAGGTGGCGCTCTTCGAAGGCGCGGATCGCGTCCGCATGGCGCAGGGTCAGGCCGATGTCGTCCAGGCCGTTCAACAGGCAGTATTTGCGGAACGGGTCGATCTCGAAATGGTGGCTGACGGCGCCGCCCGGCGTGGAGACGGTCTGGCTGTCCAGGTCCACCAGCAGGCGGAAGCCCACATGGGCCTTGACCTCGTCGAACAGGCGGTCGATGGCGGCGTCCGGCAGCACGATGGGCAGCAGTCCGCTTTTGTAGCAGTTATTAAAGAAGATGTCGGCGAAGCTGGGCGCGATGATGGCGCGGAAGCCGTACTGGTCGAGCGCCCACGGCGCGTGCTCGCGCGACGAGCCGCAGCCGAAGTTCTTGCGGGTCAGGAGAATCGAGGCGCCCTGGTAACGGGGCTGGTTCAGCACGAAGTCCGGGTTGACGGGACGGCGGCTGTTGTCCTGGCCTGGTTCGCCGTGGTCCAGATAGCGCCATTCGTCAAACAGATTGGGGCCGAAGCCGGTGCGGCGGATCGATTTGAGGAACTGCTTGGGGATGATGGCGTCGGTGTCGACGTTGGCGCGGTCGAGCGGGGCCACCAGGCCTTCGTAACGGGTGAATTTTTCCATGGTCTCGGGTGCTCGGGCGATTGGCGCGGCGCTGGCCGCGCAGGAAGTCTTAACGGCGGCCGGCGCCTTCGACGGCCTGCCCCACTTTTTGCACGTCCTTGCCCATGCCGGCGATGGTGTTACAGGCGCAGAGCAGGGTCGATGCGGCGAGGATGGCGATGAGTGCGGCGAGTTTTTTCATGGTTGGCGTTTCCGAAACAGTATCGATCAGGAGAGGACAATAAAACGTTTTATATTATTTGTATCAGCGCAGGGCGCGCACGTCGACGAAGTGGCCGGCGATGCCGGCGGCGGCGGCCATGGCGGGCGAGACCAGGTGGGTGCGGCCGCCCTGCCCTTGCCGCCCTTCGAAATTGCGGTTCGAGGTGGAGGCGCAGCGCTCGCCCGGTTCCAGCCGGTCGGCGTTCATGGCCAGGCACATCGAGCAGCCCGGCTCGCGCCATTCGAACCCGGCGTCGCGGAAGATGCGGTCCAGCCCTTCCCGCTCGGCCTGCTCCTTGACCAGGCCGGAGCCGGGCACCACCAGCGCCAGACGCACGTTCGAGGCGCGCTGCCTGCCGCGCACCACCGCGGCGGCGGCGCGCAAATCCTCGATGCGCGAATTGGTGCACGAGCCGATGAAGACCTTGTCGATGCGGATGTCTTCGATGGCCGTATTCGGTTTCAGGTTCATGTAGACCAGCGCCTTTTCCATGGCGTCGCGCCGCACCGCGTCCTTCTCGAGGTCGGGATCGGGCACGCGGCCGTCGACCGCCACCACCATCTCGGGCGAGGTGCCCCAGGTGACCTGCGGCTTGATGTCCAGCGCGTTGAGGGTCACCACCATGTCGTGGCGGGCGCCGGGATCGGAATGCAGGGTGCGCCAGTAGGCCACCGCGCGCTCCCAGTGGGGGCCGGCCGGCGAATAGGGACGGCCTTTGACGTAGTCGATGGTGGTATCGTCGACCCCGATCATGCCGGCGCGGGCGCCCGCTTCGATGGCCATATTACAGACCGTCATGCGCCCTTCCATCGACAGGCTGCGGATGGTCGAACCGCCGAATTCAATCGCGTAGCCGGTGCCGCCAGCGGTGCCGATCTTGCCGATGATGGCCAGCACGACATCCTTGGCGGTGACGCCGGCGGGCAGTGCGCCATCGACCTGCACCAGCATCGATTTCGATTTTTTTGCCAGCAGGGTCTGGGTGGCCAGCACGTGCTCCACTTCGGATGTGCCGATGCCATGCGCCAGGCAGCCGAAGGCGCCGTGGGTGGACGTATGCGAGTCACCGCACACCACCGACATGCCGGGCAGGGTCGCGCCCTGCTCCGGCCCGATCACGTGGACGATGCCCTGGCGCTTGTCGTTCATGTTGAAGTAAGTGAGGCCGTAGCTTTTCGCGTTGGCGTCGAGCGTTTCCACCTGCAGCCGCGAGACGGGATCGGCGATGCCGTCGCGCCGGTCCGTGGTCGGCACATTATGGTCGGCCACCGCCAGGTTGGCGGCATTGCGCCACAGCGCGCGTCCGGCAGCGCGCAAGCCGTCGAAAGCCTGGGGGCTGGTCACTTCATGGACCAGGTGGCGGTCGATATACAGGACGGTGGTGCCATCCTCGTCGGCGCGCACCACGTGCGAGTCCCACAATTTGTCATACAGGGTTTTAAGCATGGTCGGCGCTGGTTTTGCTGGGGTCGACATCGATTATGCCATATTTGTGCACCGCCGCAGTACTGCCCCATTTTGGAATATCGTACGCACCACAACCGCTCACGGCAAATTTTGAACGTTTAATTTAAACTATTTTAAAATAAAAAATGCCCGCTGATGACAGCAGGCATTTTTCGTGCCGTTTGGACAGGGCTTACTTATTTTTAACTCAATTATGCCGCCATCTTCACCGCACCGCGGCAGCCATCCATCAGGAAGGACAGGCCGACCACCAGTACCAGTTCGCCCTCGGCCGAACGGGCGGTGCCCGTGATGCCTTCGACGGAGATGGCTGTCATCGGCTTGATCACCAGGTCCGCCGTGCCATCGACCGCGGCGACGGCCAGGATGTAGGGCTGGGGCGCCGAGACGACGATGCCGACTTTCTCCACGCAGTCTTCGTAGCCGAGCGACGCGGCCAGCGAACGCACCGGCAGCGGCCGGCCCTGGTCCTTCAGCACGGGCGCGCCGCCCACTTGCAGGAAGGTGTCGGGCAGTTCGACCACGCGCTCGACCATCGCCATCGGCAGCGCCAGCGCGGCGCCCGAGGTCGACACCAGCATGGTCGGCACGATCGACAGTTCGATCGGCAGGCGGATCGCGAACTTGGTGCCATGGCCCAGCGAGGAATCGATGTGGATGGCTCCGCGGTTCTTTTCCACCGCGGTTTTCACCACGTCCATGCCGACGCCGCGGCCGGACACCGAGGTTGCCTGCTCCTTGGTGGAAAAGCCCGGCAGGAACACCAATTGATACGCTTCTTCGTCCGTGGGCGCGCCGTTTTCGTTGATCAGCCCTTTTTCAAAAGCCTTCTTGCGCAGGGCGACCGGGTCCATGCCCTTGCCATCGTCCTGCAGCACGATCATAACGCTGTTGGCTTCCTGCCAGGCCTTGAGCGAAATGAATGCCTTGGCGGGCTTGCCGTTGGCGACGCGCTGCTCGGGCGATTCGACACCGTGGTCGAGCGCGTTGCGCAGCATGTGCACCAGCGGATCGTACAGGCTGTCGACGACCACGCGGTCCACTTCCGTCTCGGCCCCTTCGATATTGAGTTCGACGTCCTTGCCCAGGTCCTTGGCCAATTCTCTGACCAGGCGGGGGAATTTCTGGAACAGGCGACCCACCGGCTGCATGCGGGTAGCAAGGGTGGCGCGCTGCAGTTCGGCCGAATAGCGCGATGCCCGTTCCAGCGTCTCCGTCAGGGTCGCCATCAGCGTCGCGGCCTGGCCTTCGAACTTGAATTGCGACAGGCGTTCCAGCAGCACGGCGGCCTGGTTGGCGGCCTGCACCGATTCGCCGGCCACTTCCAGCAGCGCGTCCAGCTTGACCGCATCGACGCGGATCGATTCTTCCTTGGCGGGGGCGGAGGCGGCGCGGAATTCCTGCACCTTTTCTTCGCGGCGCTCCACGCCGTCCCAGCCGCTTTTCGCTGCGGCTGCGGCCGCTGCGGCGGATCCGGCGTGCTCGTTCGCAGGCGCGGGCGATTCGGCGGCGGCAGGTGCTGCAGCGACGGCGGCTGGCTGATAGGTACCGGGCGGCGTGACGGCGATGAACATGGCTTCCCAGTCCAGGCCATCGGCGGCGGGGCCAGAGGTGACCGGTGCAGCAGCAGCTACCGCCGGCGCGGGTGCGGCAGCCGGCGCGGGCGCCGCTGCGGCCTTGGGCGCCGAATGGGTCTTGCCGGCGATGGCGTCGACCAGGATGGCTTCCAGCGCATTCGGCATCGACGCCAACTGCTCAGGCGCGGCGCCGTTGTTCAAATCATTGAGCTGGTCGGCCACAAAACCGGATGCCTGCAGGGCCGCTTCGATGGCCAGCGGAGTGACTGGGGCGGCGCCGTTACGCAGCGCATCGAACAGGTTTTCCGTCAGGTGGCAGGCCGTGACCATGGCCGTCAAATTCATGAAACCGGCGCCGCCCTTGATCGTATGAAAAGAGCGGAACACGGCGTTGAGCGTTTCCTTGTTGTCGGGATCGCGCTCCAGCCGCAGCAGGTGCTCTTCCACATTGACTGCCAGATCCATCGCCTCGACGACGAAATCCTTGAGCATATCGTCCATCAGAACCCCAGATCGGCAAGAAGATCGTCAACGTTGTCCTGGTCCAGCGCCACGGAGGGCACGGAGGGTCCCGACATCAGGGCCGGCTTGGCGGCGGCCAGCTTTTCGCGCACGGCCGGCGGGGCGTTATCGCGCAGCAGTTCGGCCAGTTCGTGTTCGACCGTCTTGGTGATCGCCACCACTTTTTTGATCAGCTGTCCCGTGATGTCCTGGAAGTCCTGGGCCATCATGATGTCGAGCAGGCGGGCCTTCTCGGCGTCGGTGGCGGCCGTGACGGCCTTGGCGAATTCGCGCGAGTCGCCCGCCAGGGCCTTGAATTCGTCGATCGACAGTTTGCCCGCGTACAGGTCGGCCCAGCGCGTTTCCATCTGCTTGGCGTGCTTGGACAGCACGTCCTGCGCCGGCATGCCGTCGTCGAGCGTATTCAATACCTTGTTGGCGGCCTGCTCGGTCAGCGAGGCGACGTACTCCAGGCGGTCCTGGGCATCGTTGATCTGGGTGGACGCTTCCGTCAGGGCCTTGTCGTAGCCCAGTTCGCGCAGGGAGTCGTGCAGCAGGCGCACGATGCCGCCCAGGCGTTCGAACATGGGTTTGTCGGCGTGGCCGTCGGCTGCGTAGGCTTCGGCGGCGTCGCCGGTGTGCGGAACGTCGGGCGCGGCGGGCGCCGCGCCTTCGACAACGGCGGCCGGGGCGCTCGACTGGGCGGACACCTGGTCGAACAAGGCTTCGAAGTCATCCTCGGCGACAGCGGCGGCGGCGGCTGGTGCGGGTGCGGCGGCCACGGCAGGCGCTGGCGCGGCGTCGCGCTGGGCGCTCACCTCGTCGAACAGGGCGTCGAAATCATCAGCGGCGTCGGTCATAGTCCGTGCTTCTCCATAGATACTAATTTTGCAATGGGTGATTGCGTGTTGGGGGAAATGCTGAGCGAGGTTGGGGCCAGCGGCAGGCGGCCTCAGGCCGCGGATGCTCCGAGTTTAGCAGCGTCAAACAGCTTGGTAAATCACTGACCAGCTCAGCAATTGATTTCGCCCGGGAAACTTATTGCGAAGATAAGGAAATGTGTCCATCCGGACACTTTTTACCCTGCAAGTGTTGTATTTTGTGTTCCAGTGCAACAGTGCAGCCTGACAGGTGAACAAGTTTTACGCAAAGTCAGCCGTTGAGCGATATCAATCTTCTACGACCTTTCAATCGGCGCGCTGCTAACTACAATGGAAAATACAGTGGCCTTGTGGGAGAACTCACCATGTACCGGAAGATTCTTATAACAACCGACGGCTCGGCGGTGTCGAAGTCCACCGCCTGCGCGGGCGTCAAGTTCGCCAGCCAGATGGGGGCGGAGGTGCTGGTGCTGTTCGTGGCGCCCGAATACCAGTACCCCGTGTATGTGGAAATCATCCCGCCCAGCTACCCCATCGAGGAGGAATATCTCGAAACCATGCGACGTACGGGCATGGAGCACACCCGGCCGATGATCGAGTCCGCGCTCAAGGAGGGGCTGGTGCACGCCGCCTTGACGGAGTTCGCCAATTCGCCCGCCCTGAAAATCGTCGAGGTGGCTGAACGGGAACATTGCGACCTGATCTTCATGGGTTCGCACGGGCGCAGCGGCTGGGGCCAGCTGCTGTTGGGCAGCGTCACCAACAAGGTGCTTTCCCACACGCAAAAACCGGTGCTGGTGCATCGGCTGATCAAGGAACCGGGCACCTGAACTAGCGCAAACTTGTTTGTTCGTCAAGCTGTCTGGACGGGGTTTGTCCATCCCCGTGTGAGCGCATACGCTCACGCGAAGGGGCCGGGTTATGGCCTGTGGATGAACTTTTACGGAAACGGCGGCGCACCATGATACGCATTGTTATAGCAGACGACCACACCATCATGCGCGAGGGTCTCAAGCGCATTCTCGACGGCGCCGTGGACATCGACATCGTCGGCGAAGCCACCAACGGCTTCGAGGTTCTCAACCACGTGCGCCAGGGCGGCTTCGATCTGCTGCTGACGGATCTGTCCATGCCGGGCCGCAGCGGGGTCGACCTGATCCGCCAGGTCAAGAGCGTCGCGCCCAAGCTGGCCATCCTCATCCTCACCATGCACGAGGAAGAACAATACGCGGTGCGCGCCATCCGCGCGGGCGCCCAGGGCTACCTCACCAAGGAAAGCGCCGGCACCCAGCTGGTGGGCGCGATCCGCAAGGTGGCCTCGGGCCGCCCCTACATCAGCACCGAGGTGGCCGAGCAGCTGGCCCTGAACATCATGACGCCCAACGAGCAATTGCTGCACAAGCAGCTGTCGGACCGGGAGTTCGAAGTGTTTTCGATGCTCGTCGGCGGCAAGTCGATCACGGAGATCGCCAACAGCCTGCACTTGTCCGTGAAGACAGTGAGTACCCACAAGACGCGCATCATGCAGAAAATGGGCATGACGTCCTTGTCGGAAATGGTGCAGTACGCCGTGGCCCACAAGCTGCTGTCCCCCTTTAAAACCTGATCCGCATAAGCTGTTTTGACAACGCACCAGATCCTTGGTGCGGCCGCGTTGTTTTTGCCTCTCCCACCCTGCCCTCCGCTGCCTGCTGCACGGCATGCATCGGGCTGCCTTCGCCCCTCTGGCGCGCCCTCTTCCCAGTAAGAGTTGTCCTACATTTCGGTCGGAGCTCCTACTGCCAGATTCAGGGATCGCTGATATGAATGCCGAACTCGTGTTGGCATACTAAATCCAGCGATCCGACTTGCTCCCGAAACTTTTTCTCTGGTCTACGTGAGTTTGGCCCAGCGCCCGTCCCATCACTGCTGAAGCATCCCGCCATCGGCGAAGGCTCGCAGCTGTGATTTATCAGCAGCTTCAGCAGACTTAATTTTTTGGAGATGAACGTCATGTCCACGACCATGCCAGAATCCCGCAATCCTGCCGCCTCACTGCATACCTCGCCCATGGAAGCCGGCCGCCAGCGCCAGGGCCGCCTGTGGTCGAACCTGAAGGAAGTGTGCGACCTGCTGCACATCCCCGCCGCGATGTCCGTCAACAGTGAAGAGCTGTTGTTCCAGCACGTGCAATTCAAGACGGGCCAGCGCGTGCACACTATCGGCCAATCCTTCGACACTTTGTACATCGTCAATTCAGGCTTCCTCAAGATCGTGTTGATCGATGAATTCGGCAACGAGCAGGTGCTGAGCTTCCCGATGAAGGGCGACATGCTGGGCGTCGACGGCATCCACACCCGCCACTACGCCTCCGAAGCGGTGGCCCTGTCCGACTGCGATCTGATCTTGCTGCCATTCAAAAAGCTGACGGCCTTGGGGCGCGTGCACACGGAACTGGAAAACCTGATGTACGGCGTCATGAGCCGCGAACTGGTGCGCGAGCAATCCATGATCGGCATGCTGGGCGCCCTGTCGGCGGAAGCGCGGGTGGCCCGCTTCCTGGTCTCGCTGGCCGACCGCTTTTCCGCCATGGGTTACTCCAGCAAGCTGTTCAACCTGCGCATGACCCGCCACGAAATCGGCAGCTACCTGGGCTTGACCCTGGAAACGGTGAGCCGCACCCTGTCCGCCTTCAACGAAATCGGCCTGATCACGGTCGACCAGCGTACCATCGGCATCAAGGACGCCGAAGCGCTCAAAACCCTGCGCCGCCTGCCGCCCTCGCGCTCCCGCACCAAGGCCAGCGCCAAGGTCAAAAACGACCTGGCACCGTCCGGCGACGCCGCTGTCCTTGCCACCACGATTTGAGCGGCAGCAAGAAAGAAAAATACAAACGCAAAACAAAAGACCAGCCGCGGCTGGTCTTTTTGCTTTGATCAATCCTCAGATCAATTGTCGCGCACCAGGGCGCCATCGTTGAAGCGGACCTTTTCACCGACGCGCAGACCCGGATCGTTGGGGTACTGGATGGTCTGGGTGCCGCCGTTGGCATAGCGGATCACCACTTCGAAGTGGCGGCCGGTCGGGCGGTCGTTCTGGCGGTCGATGTTGCGGCCGACATAAGCGCCGCCGAGGGCGCCAGCCACTTCCGCAGCCGTGCGGCCTGAGCCGCCGCCGACGGCGCTGCCAGCCAGCGCGCCGATCACGCCGCCGCCGATGGTGCCGATGTAATTGCCGTCACCCTTGACCTCGATCACGTTGATTGCTTCCACGGTGGCGCAGTTGGAGCAGTAGCGCGCTTCACGGGGCGGCGGTGGCGGTGCGTTGCCCACCAGTTGCAAAGGCTTGCCCAGGGTCGCCGTGGTGACGCGGCCGTTGACGCGCAGATTGGCCGTCACGGCGGTGGCGCGCTGCAGGCGGTCGCCGCGGCGGATCACGTAGGAACCCTCGTATTCTCCTGGCCGCACTTCCGGCAGGAAGAACACGCCCTTGGTCCCTTCGATCACCATTTCGACCTTGGCGCCAGGGGTGCCGCGCAGGCGGAAGTTCAGCTCGTTACCGGGACGCAGGTCTTCGATGCCGTCGACGTCGAAACGCTCGATGCGGGGCGCCACAGCGAGATCGCCGCGGCGGGGTTCGACGTGGCGGCCCACGCCACGCTGCAGGGATTCGCTCAAGACACCGGTGGTGACTTGATTGCCCACGCGCAGATTGGCAGTGACGGCACTGGTGGCGCTGATGCGGTCGCGCGTGCCAATGGTGTAGACACCTTCGTAGTGGCCCGGTTCCGTTTCATTCATCTGCAGATTGCGCGCCGCACCGGCGATCTGCAGGTAGGCGCGGCCGCCCGGCGTGCCGTAGACGTCGAAGTTCAGTTCCACGCCAGGTTCCAGGCGGCGCACTTCGTCCACGTTGAAGCCGCGGATGACGGGCTGGAAAGCGCGCTCCGCGGGCGGGTTGTTGTATTGCTGGGCCTGGGCCGGCGTCACCGTCATCGACAGCAGTGGCAGGGAAGCGGCGATCAGGCTGGCCAGCAGCGTTTTCGAGAGATTGGTCTTGGTTTTGATGATGTTCTCCTCAAGGATGATACGGGTGGGCCGTCGTATTGACAGCGCATGATGAGAAGGTACTCTTGCTGAAAGGAAAAGTCCGTGCGTTATCGAACCATGTGCACGGCCTCGCCGGAACTGACGTAAATGCTGTCGTCCTCTTCCGGCGCGATCAAAAATCCCCCCGTAAAAGCGCCGAAGGACGGCAAAATCATGCGCCGTTCGCCCACCACGAAGCAGGGCAGGCGCAGGGAATCGTGGCGGGTCGACAGGCGGTAGCTGGGGTGGATGTGGCCGGCGAGAGCGTAGCCATCCGTGTCCAGGTCGGGATGGTGGCAGAAGGCAAACGGTCCCAGCATGTGCGGCTCATCGACCAAGTCGATCAAGAGGCCCGCCGCCGGATCGCCGGCGTGGCGGTCGTGGTTGCCCCGTACCAGGGTCAACTTCAGACCGGGATGGCGCAGGCGCCAGCCGAGCATGGCGGCCACGGTGGCGCTGGCGTGGGCGGCCCGCGCGTGCAAAAAATCGCCCAGGAACATCACGTGGGCCACTTCATGGGCGCGGATCAGCGCGTCCAGCGCCGCCAGGTTCTGGCTGGTGGTGCCGCGCGGGACGGGCACGCCGGCGGCGCGGAAGGAAGCCGCCTTGCCGAAGTGGATATCGGCGATGATGAGCATTTTTTCGCGGGGCCACAGCACCGCTTTTTCCGCCAGCAGCAACAGGGTTTCGCCGGCGACCAGCACAGACTTTTGACTCAAGACGCCACAGCCTTTCTCGTTTTTGAGGTTTTCTGCGCGCGCGGCGGCGCCACTTCGGCCGCCTTTTCCAGCTCGCGCACCATGCGCGCCACCCGGTCCGACAGTTTTTCGGTGGTGACCTTTTCGCGGAAGCGCTCCACCATCAAGGCAAAGCCGAACGGCGTGGCGCGCTTGACGTCGCGGTAGGCCACCTTCTGCGCATGCAGTTCCGTCAGTGTATCGCGCAAACGGGTTAACTCCAGTTCCTGTTCCATCACCTCGCGCTGCGCCTGCGTGAGCAGCAGGTTGCCCGCATCGTGCTTGCGGAAGACCTCGAAAAACAGCGAGGACGAGGCCTGGATCTGGCGCGTGCTTTTCGGCTGGCCCGGATAACCCTGGAAAATCAGGCCGGCGATGCGCGCCACTTCGCGAAAGCGCTGTTGCGACAACTGGGTCGCATTCAAGCTCTCCAGCACATCTTCCAGCAGGCGCTGGGTCGACAGCAGCGCCACTTCGGCGCCGGTCGCCCCCGCAAACAGGGCGCGCCAGTCCACCGGTTCGCTTGAGAGCATCTCGAACCCATAGTCGTTGACGGCGATCGAGAAGGTGATGGGCTGCAGCTTGCCGACCCGGTAGGCCAGCAAGGACGCCAGCCCCGTGTGCACCGAGCGGCCCGCGAAGGGATAGACGAACAGGTGAAAGCCTTCGCGGCTGGTGAGGCTTTCAATCACCAGCGTATCGATGGTGGGCAGGGCCGACCACGCCTGCTGGATCTCGATCAGGGGCCGGATCGCCTGCATCTCGGGGCCGATGAACTGCCCTTCCGAGGCCAGGCGCAGCTGCTCGAGCGCGGCGTGGGCCAGCTCCGACGACAGCGGCATCTTGGCGCCCGCCCAGCGGGTAACGGCACCCTTCTTCTTGCCCTCGGCCCGTTTGACGAAAGCCGTCATCTCGTTGACGCGAATGAATTCGAGCATGCGCCCGCCGAACAAAAAATAGTCCCCCGCCTTCAGGCGCGAAATGAACGATTCTTCCACGCTGCCGATGCGGCCTCCGCTCATGTACTTCACCTGCATGCTCGAATCGGACACGATGGTGCCGATGCTCATGCGGTGACGCCGCCCGATCGCCGTATTCGGCACCCGCCACACGCCCGCCTCGTCGGCCTGCACGCGCTGGTACTCGGGATAGACGGTCAGGCTCTGGCCACCCCGGTTGATGAAGTCCAGCGCCCACTGCCACTCCTCTTCCGTCAGGTGGCGGTAGGACCAGGCCGTGCGCACTTCCGCCAGCATGGCCTCGGGCTCGAAGCCGCCGCCCAACGCCACCGTCACCAGGTGTTGCACCAGCACGTCGAAGGGTTTGTTGGGCACCAGCCGGCCCTCGATGCTGCGGGAGGCCACCGCCGCCTTGGCGCCCGCCGCCTCGAGAATTTCCAGGCTGTTGGTGGGCACCAGGGTCACGCGCGAGACCCGCCCCGGCGCGTGGCCGCTGCGGCCGGCCCGCTGCAGCAGGCGCGCGATGCCTTTCGCGCTGCCGATCTGCAGCACCCGCTCCACCGGCAAAAAGTCCACACCCAAATCCAGGCTGGCCGTGCAGATCACCGCCTTCAGGTCGCCCTTCTTGAGGCCCATCTCCACCCAATCGCGCACCTCGCGGTCCAGCGAGCCATGATGCAGGGCGATCAAACCGGCCCAGTCGGGACGGGCATCGATCAGGTTCTGGTACCAGATTTCCGATTGCGAGCGGGTGTTGGTGAACACCAGGGTCGCATTGAACTGTTCGATCTCGTCGATCACGGGCTGCAGCATCTGGATGCCCAGGTGGCCGCCCCAGGGAAAGCGCGAGACGTTGGGCGGCACCAGCGAGTCGACCACGATCTGTTTTTTCATGTCGCCTTCGACCAGCACACCGCGACTTTCTCCACCCGCTGCCTCGCCCAGCAGCACCTTCCGCGCCTGGTCCAGATTGCCCATCGTCGCCGACAGCGCCCACACCACCAGCTCGGGATTCCAGTGGCGCAGCCGCGCCAGCGCCAGCTGCACCTGCACGCCGCGCTTGGTGCCCATCAGCTCGTGCCACTCGTCGATGATGATCATGTCGAGCGACGCAAACTGTTCCTTCGCCTGCGCGTGGCTCAATAACAGGGACAGGCTCTCCGGCGTCGTCACCAGGGTCGATGGCAGCTTGCGCGACTGGCGCGCCCGTTCGGCCGAACTGGTGTCGCCCGTGCGCGCGCCCACCGTCCAGCCGGGAGAAAGCGCCGCGGCCGATTCTTCCAGCGCTCGCAAGGTGTCGGCGGCCAGCGCTCGCATCGGCGTGATCCACAGCACCCGCAAGCCCGTACTCTTTTTGCGGCTGGCCAGCGCGCCCCGCAGCAGGGCGGCGAACCAGACGGCGTAGGTCTTGCCGGCGCCCGTGTTCGCGTGCAGCAGGCCCGATTGGCCCGCCACCGCGGCCTTCCACACGGCGCGCTGGAAGGGAAACACCTTCCAGCCGCGGGCCGCAAACCAGGCGTCGACCTGGGCGGCCATGGCGCTCTTGCTCATGGCGCTCCCCTCATGAAGGGACACCGGCCAGCAGGCCTTTCAGGGTGTCGAGGGTGTCGGCGTCCTGCACCGTCTTGTCGTCGCGCTTGCGCAGGATGCGGGGAAAGCGCACGGCGATGCCGGCCTTGTGGCGGGTGGACAGCTGGATGCCCTCGAAGCCGATCTCGAACACCATGGTGGGCTTGACGCTGCGCACGGGGCCGAATTTTTCCACCGTGGTCTTGCGGATGGCGTTGTCCACCACGGCGATCTCGGCGTCCGTCAGACCCGAATAGGCTTTGGCGAAGGGCACCAGCTTGCGCTGGCCCGCGTGCTCGGGATCGGCGTCCCACACGGCGAAGGTGTAGTCGGTGTAGAGCGAAGCGCGGCGGCCGTGGCCGGCCTGGGCGTAGATCAGCACCGCGTCGACGCTATACGGATCGATCTTCCACTTCCACCAGGTGCCCACGTTCTTGGTGCGGCCAACGCCATACTCGGCGCTCCTGGCCTTGACCATCATGCCCTCCACGCCCCGCTCGCGCGATTGCTGGCGCAGTTCGGCCAGCGCCTCCCAATCGGGCGCCTCGACCAGGGGAGAGATTTTCAATACCTTTTGCGCGCTGGCGTCCACCAGTGCCTCCAGCAGGCTGCGCCGCTCCCGCTGCGGCAAGGTGCGCAGATCGACGCCCTCCTCTTCCAGCAAGTCGTACGCCACCAGCACCGCAGGCAGTTCGGCCAGCAGCTTGGCCGATAAAGTCTTGCGGCCGATGCGGCGCTGCAGTTCCGCGAATGGGGCCGGGCTGCCCATCCCTGTTTCACTATCCTGCCAGATCAGGATCTCGCCATCGATCACCGTCCCCTCGGGCAGGCGCAGCGCGGCCAGTTCCGGAAAGCGCTCGGTGATCAAGTCTTCACCGCGCGACCACAAAAAATTCTGGCCGTCGCGGCGTACCAGCTGGGCGCGGATACCGTCGTACTTCCATTCGACTTGCCAGTCCTGCAGATCGCCCAGGGTGGCGGGATCGGCCTGCAGCTGGTGGGCGAGAAAAAAGGGATAGGGCTGGCCGCCGCGCTGGCGGTGCTCGTCGTCGGACTGTTCGGCGATCAGGCGCAGGAAGCCTTCCGCAGTCGGCCGCACGCTGCCGTCGGTCCAGCCCATCAGGCGCTGGGCAATCAGCTTGGCGTCCACCGCGGCGATGGTCGACAGGGCGCGCGTGACCAGCAGCTTGGACACGCCCACGCGAAAACCCCCGCCGATCAATTTGGCGAGCAGGAAGCGCTCGCGCGGCTCCAGTTCGCGCCAAAAGCCGAACAGCGCCTCGCGGATCGTGGCCGGATCGGCGCCCCGCAAGGGTCCGATCCGTTCCTGCATCCACTCGGCCAAGCCGATGTCGCTGGTGGCGACAGGCGGCGGCAAAATGTGGGCGATGGTCTCGGCCATGTCGCCCACGGCGTGGTAGCACTCGTCGAACAGCCAGTCGTCGATGCCGGCGAATTCGACAGCGTACTGGCGCAGCAGCTTGGTGGGCACGGCCTGCCGGGGCTTGCCGCCGGCGAGAAAATACACGGCCCACGCGGCGTTTTCCGGATCGGCCTTGGCAAAATAATTTTGCAGGGCGTCCAGCTTGCGGTTGGTGGCGGTGGTTTCGTCCAGCTCCGCATACAGGCGGGCGAATTCACGCATCGGCGGCCTCGCCTGGCACGGGCTCGGATGCGGGCGGCGCCGCAGCTTCCGCGGGCTTGTCGTCCGCTTCGTCGTCGCCATACTCCGTGTCGAAGCCGGAAGCGTCCAGGCCCACCCCGCGCAGGTAGCGCACCATGGTACCGATCGAGCCGTGGGTGACGATCACGCGAGGCGCCTCGGTGGCGCGGATCGCCGTCATCAGACCGGGCCAGTCGGCGTGATCGGACAAGACAAAACCCCGGTCGACGCCGCGCCGCCGCCGCGCGC
>JACXTT010003821.1_pt1 | contig 22796 bp, 23 predicted proteins | sample 9270951 | NCBI WGS metagenome assembly JACXTT01 (sample SAMN15532306, study PRJNA645909) | rock metagenome | isolation source: weathered quartz diorite | place: Puerto Rico | collected 2017-06-21
CGGCGATCGTGCTGCTGTTCGTGGTCGGCAAGCTGAAGGGTCCGTCGACATGACGCGGCTCGGCGCGCGGGGCGCGTGATGGGCCGCGCGGCCGCTGCCGCCGCCACCGATTGGGTCGTCGTGCCCGGCACGCCGGCGCAGATCGAGTCGGTCGTCAAGCGTTGCCGCAGGCTCGTGACCAAGCGCGCGCTCGTCGCGGCCGGCGTCGCCGTCGTGCCGCTGCCGGGGATCGACTGGGTCACCGACGTCGCGGTGCTGATGAAGCTGATCCCCGAGGTCAACGAGGCGTTCGGGCTGACGCCCGAGCAGGTCGAGCGGCTCGCGCCGGATCGGCGCGTCGTCGTCTACAAGGCGATCTCGGCCGGCGGCGGCATGCTCGTCGGTCGGCTCGTCACGCGCGAGCTGATCATGCGGCTGCTGCGCCTCGTCGGCGTGCGGCTGACGACGCAGCAGGCCGCGAAGTACGTGCCGATCGCGGGGCAGGCGGTATCGGCGGCGCTGACGTTCTCGTCGCTGAAGTTCGTCTGCGAGCAGCACATCCAGCAATGCGTCGAGGTTTCGCGCCAGTTGATGCTCGCCGCACCGCAGCCGGCGATGGAGCGCTGAGTACAATCGCGCGGTTCGGGGCGTAGCGCAGCCTGGTAGCGCAACTGGTTTGGGACCAGTAGGTCGCGAGTTCGAATCCCGCCGCCCCGACCAGCACCGCGGCCGCCCGGCCTCACCAGCCCGTAGCTCAACTGGATAGAGCACCGACCTTCTAAGTCGGATGTCGGGGGTTCGAGTCCCTCCGGGCTGGCCACTTTAGCGTCCAGAGCGGTTCGGAGAAGTCCCGCGAAGGACGATTCTCATAGGTAAATCGAGCGATTGCCGTCCCAGGAGGTCCGTTGCAATTCCTGGACATCCATGGGGAACAGGGGGCACAGAACGGGGAACAAGCTCAAAATCGAGGTCCCGTGACTCGGTTTGTTCCCCATGTCTCTCACCGACGCCGCGTGCCGTAACGCTGTCTGCCCTCCAGACAAGGCGCGTGTCCGCCTCACCGACAGCGGTGGCCTCTACCTCGAGGTGACGCCCAATCGATCGAAGCGCTGGTTCTGGAAGTACCTCTTCGACGGGAAGGAAAAGCGAATCTCCCTGGGCCACTATGCCGAGGTCGGTTCGACATCGGTGCGCGTCAGTCTGAGGGCTGCGCGTGAAGCCCGAGACGAGGCTCGAAAGCTGCAGCGGGGCGGCACTGACCCGGCCCAGCACCGACAGCTCGAGAAGCTCAGCAAGCAAGTGACAGCGAGCGCGACGTTCGAGGTCGTCGCGAAGGAGTTCCACGCAACAAAGAGCGATGCGTGGGGACCGCGGTACTTCGAGCGCTGGATCGAGCGCATGGAGAAAGACCTCTTCCCGTGGATCGGCAGTCTGCCTCTAGCGCAAATCACCGCGCCGTTGCTGCTTCAGACGCTGCGCCGGGTCGAGGCCAGGGGTGCGAGTGAAACCGCGCACTCGCTTCGGCAGACCTCGGGGCAGGTCTTTCGGTACGGCATCGCAACCGGAAGGTGCGAACGCAATCCTGCGGCCGACCTGCACGGAGCATTGCGTCCCGTCGTCGTGAAGCACATGGCGGCGGTGCTTGAGCCTGCGGATGTCGCGTCGCTGATGCGTGCCATTGCGAACTATGGGGGGCAGCCGCTGACTCGCGCTGCGCTGGAGTTGTCCGCCCTGCTGTTTCAGCGACCGGGAAACATCCGCCAAATGGAGTGGCGTGAAATCGACATCGATGAGGCGATGTGGACCATCCCTGCGGCGAAGATGAAGCGCACGGTGCAAGGAAAGATCAGCGGTCGCCCGCACTTCGTCCCACTGGCAAGCCGATCGGTGCAAGTCCTGAACGAAATCCGTCCGCTGACCGGGCACGGCCGCTATGTGTTTCCGAGCCTGCTCACCGGTGAGCGCCCGATGAGCGAGAACACGATCCGGACCGCGCTGCGGCGGATGGGATACACCAACGACGACATGACGCCGCATGGCTTCCGGGCCATGGCGCGAACAGTCCTGGTCGAGCGGTTGAACGTCCATCCCGACGTGATTGAGGCGCAACTGGCGCACGGCAAATCCGGGCCGCTGGGGGCTGCCTATGACCGCGCCGAGTTTCTTGCACAGCGGCGCAAGATGATGACGGACTGGGCTCGCTATCTGGAGCACCTGCGCAATGGGGGCAAGGGTTTGCCAGCGTCGGGGGCCAAGCGAAAGCCTCCGACCGACAGAAGCGGCCCGGCGTCAATCGAGCACTGATCGTCCCGATCTGTTCACGAAAGCGAACTCTCTCGAGCGAAAGTCGAAACAGTTCGTTGCGCGCGCGCGAACGCCAACGGACCGCTCCGGTCCTTGCGGGACTGCGCGGGACATTCAACATCCTCAGCCTGTCCGATACGGACGACTTTCGCGTGGGTCGTTACGTTGGCACCATGGGCTCCATGCGCATGCCGTGGGCCAGAACAATGTCAACGCAACTCGAGTTGCTGGCGGCGGAGCCGGGCGCCGTCGGGTCGGCCGTTCCGCAGGTTGGCGACGTGCTCCCGAGCGTGCAGACATCATCATCATCAGTGGGGGTCCGCTCATCGCGGACGACGCCGGCCGCCAAAGCGAACGCGGGTCAGCCGTTACTGGTCCCGGTGTCTCGCCTGATCGAGGATCCTGCCAACCCGCGTACGGAGTTTCCGGACGCCGAGATCGAAGAACTCGCTGAAGACATTCGGCAGCGAGGGATCCTGCAACCCCTGGTCGTTCATCCCGCTCAGCATGACGGCCGACACCAGATCCACTTCGGAGCCAGGCGACTTCGAGCCGCGGTTCGAGCCGGGCTCGGCGAGGTTCCTGTCGTGGTTCGGAGCGTGCACGCCGACCAATACGCGCAGGTCGCCGAGAATCAGAAGCGTCATGGACTGAGCCCGCTAGACATCGCCCGGTTCATCCGCTCGCAGGTCGATGCCGGCGAATCGAACGCCACCGTCGCCAGGCGGCTCGGGATGAGTCTGACGACAGTGGCGCATCACCTGTCGTTGCTAAGCCTTCCGCCAGTCCTCCACGGTGCGCTGAAGTCTGGTCGGTGCACGTCGCCCCGCACGTTGCACGAGCTGACCAAGTTGCACGCCGGAAGCCCGGGTCAGGTTCAGGCCCTGCTGGCCAGCGAGGCAGCGATCACGCGGGCGGCGGTGTCCGCCATTCGTCTGGCGGCCGACGAGGCTGCGCCTAGCAAGCCCGCCGCCTCGTCGCTCACCAAGCTGATCGCCCAAGCCGATGCGGCCTGCGACAGGCTGGAGCGTGCGCTCGGTCGCATCAAGATGCCCGACACCACCTCGGCTGCTGCGCCTGACTTGATCGCCCTGCGCAGCCGGGTCGAAGCCGTTGCCACGCGTTGGCTGCTGGGGTCTGACCGTCAGACCCCTTCGCAGGTCAAACCCTGAAGTCATGGGAGAGTGGAGTGAAGAGGGTGAGAGAAAGCAGATGGCAGGATAGGCAGGCCGCCAGCAAGTGGATGCCAGGTTGCCCGTTGCGGGACAGTCCGTCTCATGGGCGCCACGCGTGACCGCGTAACGATCGACCTGCGCGGCATCGGCGACGCCGTGCGCGCCGATGCCGCGCGACAAGGGCTCACCGTTTCGCAGCTCGCGCGCCGCCTGCTTGTGACGAGCACTAGCCACGGCAACAAGCACCTGCCGGCCTACCAGTCGGGCTGTCCGACCCCTACGCGGTCGGTCGCCAAGGTGATGCTGCGCATGTCGCAAGCCCATGCGGAGGCGCTGATCCTGAACGCGGTATCACTCGGCCTGTCGTACGGCGAGTACGTCGCCCGACTTGTCGAAGGTGCTGAGCTGCCGCGACCGAGCAAAGAGCGCGATGCCGACCGCGCTGCTTTGCTCGCCTCCAACGACAAGCTCGCCGCGCTGTCGGCCGACCTCAACGGATTTGTTCGCCTGATCCGAGGTGTTTCCGGCGAGCAGGCGCAGGCCCTGCGAGACCGGCTCGAACGGGCCGACGGCCAGATCCGGCTGCACCTCGAGCGGGCATCGGCTTTCATCGCCGCCAGGGAAGGAAGCAGGCCATGAGCATCAACGTCGACGGCGTTCTCGTTCAATGGGGCGAGCGGCTCTTCTTTCCAGCCAACCGAACCCAGGCCTCTCGCACGCCGGTACTGACCGGCCTGGCGTTGCAGCAGCGCGCCAAGGCGCTGCGCCAGCGCATCCGCGCCACCGTCGTGCGCCACGCACCACAGGTGATGGTCAAGGTCACGGGAGGCGGTCGCGGCATGGGTGCCATCGCGGCGCACCTGCGCTACATCGCGAAGGCCGGACGGCTGCCGATCGAAGACGACCGCGGTGTCGTGCGCGAGGGCAGGGAGGCGCTGCGCGCGATCGTCGATCAGTGGCGCTTCGCCGGGTCGCGCATCCCAGAGGTGAGCGAGCGCCGCGAAGCGTTCAACATCATGCTGTCGATGCCGGCCGGCACCGACGCACGATTCGTTCAACAGGCCGCCCGCGAGTTCGCGGAACTCGAGCTGGCGAATCACCGGTACGTGATGGTGCTGCACAACCACCAGGCGAACCCGCACGTGCACATCAGCGTGCGGGCAGAAGGGCGCAACGGTCAGCGCCTCAATCCCCGAAAGGAAGATTTGCGTCGCTGGCGCGAGGTCTTCGCCGAGCGACTGCGCGCCCGGGGCATCGAGGCCGAAGCTACTTCGCAGGCAATCCGAGGCTCGCGGCATCGCGAGCAGCGACGGTGGTCAGGCGACCCGCGGCCGGGCTTCGCGACCAAGCGGCAGTCCCCGAAGACGTCGCCCAGCCACTACCGCGCAGGCGAAGCATGGATCCGGATCGCGCAGACCCTTGCCGGGTCACCGGAGCTCGCGGACCGGGAGCTCAGCGGCGCGATCGTGCGCTACGTGCGCGACATGCCCGTCCTGCGTGAACCGTTGGCGCGAGCCGCCGCGCAGCGAGAGCTTCCGGGATTGACGCGTTCGGCGAACATGCAAGTGACCCAGACAAGGCGCGGACCGGAGATCGAGCGGTAGTCAGATCGACGAGTGGCGTCCTCGCCGCCGGACAGGCTCGTGGGCTGGCCGCTTCAGAGCCGCCAGCCGGAGCCCGCGAGCGTGGTTGCGACGCGATCCGCATCAAGGGTTCGCTGCGCCGGGCTGCGCCCGCCCTGGACCCGCCTCGCATCGCGGGGTCTGTCGGAGCGAGTCGCTGCCGCGCGATTCGCACCACCGGTCGAGGTCAGACCATCGCCAGGCCACCGCGCGCGGGCCCAGATGCACAGGCGCAGGAAAGGCCCCGACGGCAACGAGCCGATAGATGGTCGAGCGACCTAGGCCGGTGGCTTGGATGACAGCGGGCATCCGCGCGAACATGCGCGTCGGAACCCCAACGTGCCGCTTGATGGGGAGAGTTCGGTCCATGGGAGCGGTTGCAAGATGATTGCCAAAACTCTAGTCGAGGTCTTGCCGCGAGGAAGCGATGAAACACGGCGAAGATTCATCGCGTCATCGCCGCGGCGGTATCAAACGTGCAAGTTCACAGCAGGGAGTTCGCTGAAAGGGCGAACATCGCCAGCAACGTGCAGGTGAGGACGCGGGCTGGAGCCCTTCGCAATTCTGGAGATCTCGCTTTCCTCGGGACTGCGTGACGCACTGATTTTGACTCGTTCAAAGCGATCGTTGGATAGAGGCCAGCGGCCGGCACTTCGACGCAAGAAAGCGACATCGGGCCACCGCGCGTTGTCTGCCGCAACCCGAACTCACCCTGCGCCTAGGCAGGCGCCAGCAAGGTGAATTGGTGACGTGCGAGAAGCTTCCTGAAATCGCGATCGAAACTTACGAGGTGCTCTCCGAGGTGAGCTACCGCCGCCGACAACCAGGCATCTGGCAGATCGTTACCAGCCAACTGCCTTTCGAGGCATTGCTGGCGCAGCCTCGGCCACTCCGAACCCAAGGGGGCGATCCGAACCCCAGGCGACTCCAAGAGCGCGTCGATAAACGCGATGGCGTCTTCGATCGGGGTGGCCTGCTGGAAGATCTTCGGGCTGGTGACCAGCCGCAGAAAGCTGGCCAGCACCATCGGCATCAGCGTCAATGCCGCACCGCTCGCGGAGGCGGCGATCGCCGCCTCGAGCCATCCGCGCGCCACGAGATGATGTGGGTGGTCGGCGCGAAACGCAGCGACCACGACGTTGACATCAGGCGTCATCGCCCAGGGCTTCGAGGAGTGCCTTGTTGCTCAGCGGGTTCACACCATTCACCAAACCGCCGCGACCCTTGAATACAGGTAGACGGATCCGACCATGTTTGACGGAAGCCGTCTTCGAGTGCAGGCGCAGTTGCAGACCTTCTTCGATCAATCGTGTCAGGCTGGTACGCTGCTGAGCCGCAAGCGCTTTGGCATCGGCCAGGAGCTGATCGTTGAGGTTCAGGGTGGTCTTCATGCGCATATGATACAGATTTCTGTATTGTTGCTGCAACAGCTGAAATGGGTGGGGTATTCCGCCGCCGCGCGCGGGCCAGACACGCAACGGTCCGACCCGCGGGTTGCGTCAGATCTCTGTCTGCTCCGCAATCTCCAGCGCGTCGTCAACCTCGATCCCGAGATATCGCACGGTGGACTCGAGCTTCGAGTGCCCGAGCAGCAGCTGAACCGCGCGAAGGTTGTGCGTGCGTCGATAGATCAGCGTCGCCTTCGTTCGTCGCATCGAGTGCGTCCCGTAGTCGGCCGGGTCCAGACCGAGCTCCTTGACCCAGCCGCCGAGAATGCGCGCGTACTGCCGCGTGCCCATGTGTGGCGAGGAGTGAACTCGGCTCGGGAACAGGAAGTCCTCGGACCGCAGCCCGGCGAGCTTGATCCACTTCTGCAGCGCGTCCCGGGTCGCCTGGGTGATCTCGAACTGGACAGGTCGCTGGGTCTTGTGCTGCATGACGACTGCCCGTGAAGAGACCTGGTCGCCATGGCACACGTCGCGTACCCGGAGGCTGACGAGATCACACCCGCGCAGCTTGCTGTCGAGGCCGAGATTGAAGAGGGCGAGCTCGCGCACCCTGTCTCCCATCTGCAGATGGACTCTGAGCGCCCAGATGTCCTTGACCTTGAACGGCGCCTTCTGTCCGACGAGCTTCCCCTTGTTCCAGGGCTCGCGATGTGCAGCTTTGGCTTCCATGGCGGTCTCCCATCATCAGGTTAAGGGACGGCCACAGTGCGCTTAACGATCGCAGCACGCGATACCGAAGGGCACGAATAGCGACCGGCGGTGGTTTCCACAGGCTCGGCGAGACTGCTCGGTGACGTCCGCGTTGCTAGCGTGAACGACTGATCTCGGAGCAAGAACCGTCGTCTGAACCGTCTAGCAGTCGAACGGCAGCTTGTCTCGAGACCGGTCAAACACCTCCGGTGACGCGACGGAGGCCTGCGCGTCGCTGACAGACTGCGACGAGCGCCTCCGCGAGCCATCTGTTGCAGCGAGTCGCGCCTACTTCACCGCCTGAAAATGCTCGTGCGCGATCAGCTTGGCGACTTTCGTCCCCAGCACATCGCCCCGCACGGTCGAGAAGCGGAAGTGCATGCCACCCCAGACCCGTGCGTTTGCGATCTCCTTCGTGAAGTCGTTGACCGAGCTGTATGCATGGGTCTGACCGGTCACGCCGCTGTCGAAGTCGAAAGCCACCTGCGGCGTGCCATAGACCTGCTTCAAGGTCTCCGCCACCGTCGCAGCAACACAGGCGTGCGCTGCAGGGTATTCAGGGTGATTCGGTGTCGGCACCACCGGCGTCCAGGCCTGGTCGGCCAGGGTTGCTGGATTCCCGTCGGTGTCGGCGAGGCGGATCGCGCTCGTCGGGCGCCAGCGGTTGTAGTGGTACTTGCTTTCGAAGCAACCGATGGAAACGTCGGCTTGACCAACGTAGAGCATCGCCATGAGACGCGCATTGCCCGTCAGCGTGGGCTGACTGCTGGCAAATCGTCGCAGATTGCGCGTCCAGAAGAGCGGCGGCGGTTCGGTGTGGAAGCGCGCGATCTCGGTCTGCTCGAGCGTGCGAACCGTACTCGTCGCCGACGCGTACAGCTTGACCTCGTCGAACGCGGCGGTGTACTCGTCGCTCGCCAGGTCGGGCGGCGCATCGGTACGGAACTGCGAGGCGGCGTGCAGCGCGAACGGGCGGATGTAGGGATTTGAGCGACCGATCGGGTTGATGCCGCGGAAGTCACCTGGCGCGGTGCCGGGCACGTAGGGCGACAGAGGCGTCAGGCGCCCGTCGTCGGCACGGGCGAGCAACACGCGGCGGGCCACGTCCTGCCCGATCTCGATCGCGCGTTTCGTCGAGGGGCCCGCGGGCAACGTTGCGATGGCGGCGTCGTAGGTGGCCTGGTACACCGAAGAGCGGTTCGGGAACAGCCCGAGCAGTACGCCATGCGCGGCGGCATGCACCGCCGCGTCGACTGGCAGCGACGCGAGCCCGGGTTCGTCGGCCACCGGTGCATAGAACGGCTGGTAGTCGCGCGTGATCGCGACCGCAGCGTCGTAGATCGCGACGTGCAGCGTCGCCATGTCGAAGCCGTAGCTCGGCGCTCGCTCCTCCGGCGTACCGGTCGGCGCGGCCGGCAAGTTGACCGTGGCCGCGCCGACTTGCGACCAAAGCGAGACGGCGTTGGGACCGAGGTCAGCGACGCTGACGTGGCCACCGCCGGCGCTCAGCGCGTTGACGGTGCCGTCGACCGCAGCGGTGACGTCCGCGTTCTGGCCGCCGCCGCCGCAGGCGGTGAGGGCGACTACACAAACAGCAAGGCAAGTTCGGCGGTGCATGTTGGTTCCTCCACAAATTTGCGCAACGGGCTCGCTGCGTGCGGCGCAGGATGGACAACCGCGGAGAGCGGGACAACGGCCGCCCGACGAAAGCGGGCAACGGTGGTGTCAATGCGGCGGTGGGCGGACCGAGGTCACACGGCATCCGGCGCCGGCGCGCGATGCGCCTCGCACCAGATTCGCCGGCCGAATCGACGCTGACCGGGCGGCGTTGCCGTCCAACTCCGCATGGTCGGCGTCGGTCGGCACAAGCTTGGATTCGGACCCGCGGGTGGTCGGTTCGTCGGAATCGCCTCGGTGGCCAACGCCGGCGGCGCTAGCCTGGGCGGGCCAATCGACCTTGACAGCCGATCGCGTTGCGGTTCAATCGACGTTAGTCGCTGGGTGCGACGCGATCGCACGCGGGCAGGGCTGAACAAGCAGGTGAAGCAACCCGAAAGGGGCCTGGGGTCAGCTGTCACAGGGCGCAGAGGAGATCATGGCCAACGTTCCGTTTCAGCGCCATCGGTCATGGTTCGAGAACGCGGGCATCGTGCTCGCGCTGTGCGCGGCGCTCGCGACGATGCTGGCGTCGTTCGAGAGCCTTTGGTTCTTCTTTCTGGGCTCGTTCGAAGAAGCGTGGTGGGAGTTCCTCTGGTGCTTCTTGCGTGCGCTCGCGGCCGTGGTGGGTTTGATGACGACGCTCTCGCTGTTGTTCGCGCTGCTGCCCGAGCGTCGCATGTGGCGCTGGCCAGCGCTGGCCCTGACGATCGTGGTCGCCGCAGCGCTCGGCTGGTTTGCCGAGGATGGCCTGACGCGACTGCTCAGCGGCGAGCCGATCTCCTCTGGGGAGCGGCCCTATATGCTGCACACGATGTTCGTGCTGGCGACGCTCGCCGGCGTGCTGGGGGAATATCGCAATCAGAGCTTACGCGCGTCGGCGCGGTTGCATGAGGCCGAGCTGAACCGGATCCGGCTCCAGGCCGAGCTCATGGCCGGGCGGCTGCAGGTGCTCCAGGCGCAGATCGAGCCCCACTTTCTGTTCAACTCGCTGGCGAACGTACGCCGACTGCTGCGCACCGATGGCGGATCCGGGCGTGCGATGCTCGCCGACCTGATGCGCTACCTGGAGAGCGCCTTGCCGCGCATGCGCGAGGACTCGTCGACGCTGGCGCGCGAGGCCGAGCTGATTCGGGCGTTCCTCGCAGTGCACCAAGTACGCATGGGGACGCGGCTTGAAGTCCACGTCGACATGCCAGACGAACTCGGTGCGCGCTCGGTCCCGCCGATGATGCTGCTGACGTTGATCGAGAACTCGTTGAAGCACGGACTGAGCGCGCTCCCTGAGGGCGGATCGATCCATGTCAGTGCGGCGCACATCGGCAGCAAGTTGCTGCTGCGGGTCGCAGACACAGGGTGCGGGATGGTCGCTGGATCCGGCGGCGGCACCGGGCTGGCGAATATCCGGACCCGGCTGAAGGCAATGTACGGGCCCGAGGCGTCGTTGACGCTGCAGCACAACCGGCCACGTGGTGTCGTGGCCGAGATCGATCTGCCGGCGCACGCGACATGAGCGCGCTCGTTCAGCCTCTGGCGGTTCCCGCGCGCGGGCGCTGGAGCGCCTGGATGGCCAGGGCGTGGCGCCGGATGGGCTGGCGCCATCTCGGCGTGGCGGCGCTGATCAAGATCGCCCGCGATGCCATCAACCCGCTCGGAGGCATCTACTTTCGGCCGGCCGAGGTTCCGCACTGGGATCCGCTGGCCGGCTTGCTGATAGGCGGATGGATCGTCTGCGGCCTGCTGATCGTCTACGTCGTGCTGATGGCCGACGAGGCGTTCGACGCTGGCGAGTCGCCCGTGCGGGTCTACGGGTCGGCCGTCGTCGCGCTGGTGTTGCTGGTGCCTACCGTGGACCGGCTGTATCCGTATCTGTTTTTCCCTGCGACACCGGCTGCCTACGCCGGCCAGGACGGCGGGGCGGCGCAAATGGTGTGGTGGGCGCTGGCCGTGATGTACGAGGCGGGCTTCGGACTGGCGATCTATGCCTACTGGCGCGTCACCCAACGTTCGATGCGTCGCGCCCAGGCGGCCGAGACCGAGCGAGTCCGCGACGAGCAGCGCGTCCAGACCGCTCGGCTGCTGGCACTTCAATCGCGCGTCGAACCCCAACTGCTGTTCGACGCGCTGGCGCGGGTTGGCGAACTGCACGATGGGGAGCCCCGGCGGGCCGACGTGTTGCTCGCCGACCTGATCGCGCTGCTGCGATCGATGCAGCCCGTGGCGAGCACCGACCACTCGACCGTCGAGCGCGAATTTGCGCTGGTACGAGCCTGGTCGAGCGTGATGCGAAACGCCGGGCACCGGAGTGCCCAAATCCGCCTCTCGATGGGTCCGGGCAGCGCGCGAGCGGGTCTGGCGCCGATGCTCTTGCTGCCGCTGCTGCGCCAGGTCCTGACCGGCGGTCCGTCGTCCGAGTTGGGCTGGGTGCTAAGCGCGGACGTGGCCCGGCGGCGCCTGAGGATCACGTTGATGGCGGAGGCCGGCTCGGTCGGCTCCGCAGACGCGTTTGCCAGAGCCGAACTGACGTCGTTAAAGGATCGGGTGGATCAGCTGTTCGGGCGCTCGGCACGGCTCACGGTCGTGGCCCGTCCGCCCGCGCTGACTTTGGACATGCCTGACATGCAGGAGGAACTCGATGACCACCGCGTTGATCGCTGAGGACGAGCCGGTGCTGGCGGCCGAGATACGCCACGAACTGGGTCAGTTGTGGCCTGAGCTGGAGGTCGGCGCCACCGTCCACGACGGACATCTCGCGTTGCGCGAGATCGAGCGGCTGGCGCCGGAGGTGGTGTTCCTCGACGTCAAGATGCCCGGACTGACCGGCATCGAGGTGGCGCGCGCGATGGGCGCGCGAGCGCACGTCGTCTTCATCACCGCCTTCGACCAGTACGCGGTGCAGGCGTTCGAGGAAGGTGCGGTCGACTACCTGCTCAAGCCGCTCGACCCGGCGCGGCTGGCGCAGGCGCTGCGCCGCGTAAAGGAACGCTTGACGCGTCCGCCGGCGAACCTGAGCGGCCTGCTCGAGCAGTTGCAGCGCGGCGCGGCCAGCGAAAGGCTGCGATGGATCACCGTCTCGCGCGGCGCGGAGATCCACCTGATCACGGTTGAGGACATCTGCTATTTCCGGGCCGACAATAAATACATCGCCGTGGTCACGCCCGAAAGCGAGTCGCTGATCACGACGCCGCTGAAGGAGCTGATCGAACGGCTGGACCCCAACATGTTCTGGCAGATCCATCGCGGTGTGATCGTCAACATCAACGCGATCAAGAGCGTGCGGCGCGCGCTCGCCGGCCATCTGGACTTGCGGCTGAAGCAGCGTCCGGAAACGCTGTGCGTCAGCGCCGCCAATGCGCACCTTTTCAAGCACATGTAGGGGCGATGGTCGCCCGCGGCGTTCGGGAGATGAGGTTCGCCGGCGCCATTGGGCGTTCGTCGGGCGCTTGGCGCCGTTTGTCGGAGCGCGCTGCCGCGGCAGGGACTTGGTGGCTATTGTTCGTGCCTCGCATCGGGCCGGTCCGCTTTGCGGCAGATCGCAGCTCGCCCAGGTTTCATCCGCAGATGAAGCGAGGAACTCAAGGTGCGGCGCGCGTACAGTGGTGCCCAGCGGGCAGGCAGACCGTTTAAAGGAGAACGGCGATGAATGGCTCAAGGAGAAGGCTGTCCGCGGTCCTGGTCGCTGTGCTCGGAGGCGCGGCCACCAGCGCACATGCATGCGGCGAACTGATGCTGAGGTCGTTGGGTGCGATGCGCTTTCACGCGTTCAAGACTCGCAACCCGTCGTCAATCCTGCTGTACTCGGGTCAGCCACCAGCCGCGGATAAGCGACCGTCCGCAACCGACGCCAAGATGCACGACGGCCTGGAACGAGTCGGGCACAAGGTCTTCCTGGCGCGCGGACCGGGCGAACTGGATCAAGCTTTGGCGGCGGGGCGCTACGACGTGATGGTCGCCTATGCCGACGACATGCTGCGCGCCGCCGGGCTGATCAACAAGGCACAGAAGGCACCGGCGTTGATTCCGGTCCTCGACGGCGGCGCTCCCAACGAACGCGAGATGCGCGAGCGATACCCGCGCCTGGTGACCGGTACCTTCAACGATCTGCTGAAGGCGATCGAGCGGGCGACCGATTCGACGAAGGTCGTCTGACATGGGGGCGATGCAGCAAAACCGCGAGACCGTCTTGCGGTGGGCGGCCTCGCGTCTGTGCGGCAGTTTGTGGGGATCGGCATGGATCGGCTGGGTTGGCGCGCTGGCCGCGTTCCCGGCCGTGGCGCAGACCGTGCCGGCGCCCGCAGCGATCTCGAACGCGTTCGTCGTGCCGTCGCCGACGTCGTCGTCCGAAGAGACCACCAACGGGCACGGCTCGGTGTCGATCGGCTACCAGAACACCTACATCAACGGGCAGTTTCTGCCGGTGCCGGGCGGCAAGGCGCCGGTTGGGCAGGTACGCATCCAGAGTCTGTCGTTCGACCTGGACTACTTCTTCGCCGATCGCTGGTCCGCGCACATCGACATTCCGTTCGTCGAGACCCGCTACAGCGGCAACGCGCCGCACTGCATCACCAACGGCCCGCCGCAATGCCAGGGCGCGATCGTGCCCGCTCAGCCGCACCCTGACTCGGCATTCCTGGACGACGGCGCCCACCATGGGACGTGGCAGGACTGGCACGTGGGCGCGGCTTACCACGCGGCCTGGAACGAGTACCTCATCACGCCGTCGGTCACGCTGACGCTGCCGAGCCACCATTACACGTTCTTTGCACAGTCCGCACCGGGTCAAGGATTGCGCAAACTAGAGATCGCGGCCGATCTCGCCCACCAGTTCGAACTGAGCAACTTTTACTACCGAGTCCGCCTCGGCCATGTGTTCGCCGAAAGGACGCTGGGTCAGAGCGTGGATCACAACAAGCTGGATCTGGAGTTGGGCTACTTCCTGAGCGACGCCTGGACGGTCAAAGCGTTCGCGACCGGCAAGAAGGGCAACGGCTATACCGGACCGTACGATCGGACAACCGAGCTCTGGTACCACCATGACCAGCGCGCGGAGCACAACTTCGCCAACGTCGGGGCAGGGCTGGACTACCACCTCAACGACAAGTACACGCTGTCTGCGACGGTACAAAGGCTCATCTGGGGACAGTTCGTCTTCGATTTCAAGTATTCGATCGACGTGCGCCTGTCTCGAGAGTTCTGAGCGACGCTGTGTGGGCGTTCGGCTCCTGACGACAAGTCAGGTGGCGTGGCGATCCAGCATGTCGTGGCCATGGCATGCGCTGTGATCCCTCGCAATACGCCGATCGGTGGCCATCTCGATCAGCCGACGTTGCATGAAGGACTGGTAGGCAGCACAGGCCAAGCGAGCGATTGGCACGGCAGACTGATAGCTGACCTTCCCGAGGATCGCGCGAGCGTCCGGTGCGTGCATCAGAGCTGTCGCCTAGATCGGGTAGCGGTCGAACGTCTGCTTCTGCCTTCCTCGACTAACGCTGTCGGTGAGGCGCGCTTTGAAGTCGCCCTTCATCTACGACTATTTATGGCAGAGCCGACCTTCGGGCGGGTTGGCGCGGAACGTCCCACTTGCTACTCGCAGGACTCACGCTGCCGACCCCATGCGAACCTTCCGGGCTGGGTCGCGTCAACGCGTCGGCGCGGAAGAACGCCGCAATGCGGACCTTGCCGGTCTTAGCGTTCGCGCTCCCAGGTAAGGGTACCGATCACCTTCTTGCCGGGATAAACGGCACTGGCTTGCTCAGGCGTTCTGATGGTCAGCTTGTTGCCGTCCAACTTAAAGAATCTCACCTGGTCCTGTCCGGTCAGAAGCTCATTCCAGGATATGTCGACCTTTGTCGTGAACTGGTCGTTCTCGATCTTGAATGGGCCGGTGTAAACCATGAGCGTCTTGAGGAGGGCTGCCGACTCTGCATCGTTTGCCGCCGGCTTGCGATTTGCCGCTGCGATGACGAATGCCGCGTACCCGTCTGACGTGATGAGCGCCCTGCCTTTCGGATTGCGACCAAATGGTTCAGTGACGTCTCCACCGACGATCTGAATCGTCCACGAAATCAGCCTCCAACTGCCGGCCAGCTGCTTCGCTGCGTCCTGCGCGAGAGCCGTTCCAGACGCAAGATAGAAATAGACGGCCACAGCGAACGCAATGAAGCGCATTGTGCTGTCCTCCATGAAATCAGATTGCCCATCCTAGCCAGCGCGATCTGGCAGATGCGGAAGGGTCTTCCCGACAACGCAAGGTCTTCCTTCAGAAGTGCTCGGAATCGCGGGCGTTAGGGATTCTGACGTCGGCGAGAGACGCAACCAAGCTGACGGCGCACGCAATCGACGCCTGGTATGCCGAATCGTTGAACGCCAGTGGCTTGCTCTTCATCATGTATCCGTGCTCGACGCCCGGAAAGATGCGCACGTCGACCATGCCGTCCGCTCGCGCGGTCGCGGCTCGATATGCGGCGCGTGTGGATTCGGGCGCTTCGTGATCCCGGTCGCCCCAAAGAACACACACGGGTCGACGCAACTGCGCCAACTCATCGACATAGTCGTGCATCTGCGAGCCATGACACGCCATCCCCGCGTCGTAGCCGAGGCGCTTCGGTCCGAGGATCGCATAGGGCCCCCCGTAGCAAAAGCCGATGATCGCGGCACGACCATTGAACAGCGGCTGGTCCCGCAGCGCCTCGAGCACATTCGTCAGATCTCGTAGACCGGTGCTGATCTTCTCGGCGCGGGGTCGCCCGCGTGCCACTGCGCGCGGGTCGCCTCGCAACAATGGCCCCGGCGAGGTCCGCCAAAACAAATCGGGAGCGGCCACGATGCATCCGTTGCGTGCCAGCTCGTGAGCGATCTCGCGCAGGTCGGTGTCGACACCATAGATGCTGCACGCCAGGACAGCGGCCGGAACGGGGTGCTCGACGCGCGGCATCGCCAGATAACAAGCGAACGCCTCGCCATCGCTTGAGCGAACGCGAAGCTCGCTCGTAACGATGGCAGTCATTTCATTGCTCCAACCGGATACCGGCCTGCTTTATCAGCTTGGCCCACTTCGGTGCTTCCGACGCGATGGCCGCGGCGAACTCTTCTGGCGTGTTCCCGATGGGTTCGATCCCGAGGTCGGCGAACTTGCCGCGCAGCTCGGGTGAGCCGAGCGCCTTGACGACCTCGGCGTGAAGTCTGCTGATCGTCGTCGCGGCAGTTCCCGCGGGCGCTACAAGCCCATACCAGTTGGTCGCCTCGAAGCCGGGGTAGCCCGATTCGGCAATCGTCGGCAGCTGTGGGATCACCGATGACCTTCGCAGCGACGTAATGGCGAGCGCTCGCAGCTTTCCTTCGCGCACGAGGGGCAAGGCGACCGGTATCGGGCTGAACATCATGGACACCCGACCGCCGACGAGGTCCGGCAGCGCAGCGACGACGCCTTTGTACGGGATGTGCCGCAGATGAACGCCGGTCGTCGACTGGAACAATTCCGCGGCCATGTGCGTACCGCTCCCGGTGCCACTCGACGCGTAGGTCAGCGCATCGGGCCGGGCTTTGCCCAACGCGATCAGTTCCGAGACGCTGGCTGCCGGCACGCCGGTGTTGACGACCAGGAGGTTCGGAGAAACGCTCACCTGCGCAATCGGCGCGAAGTCCCTGACGGGGTCGTAGGGCAGCTTGTAGAGCGCCGGATTGATCACGACGTGCGTCTGGCTCACCAAGCCGAGCGTGTAGCCATCGGGTCCGGCCTTCGCTACACGTTCGGCCGCAATGTTGCCCGCTGCACCGGTGACGTTCTCGACGATGACGGTTCGCGCCAATCCGTCCGTCAATCTCTTGCCGATCAGGCGGGCGACGGTGTCCGGCTGGCTTCCGGGCGGAAACCCGACGATCAAGTGGATGGGTCGATCGGGATACCCCGTTTGCGCCAGGGCCCCCGTGGCGACCAGCAGCGCCAGCACACACGGTGGCAGGGGCTTGGCTCTCATCGCACCTCCTTGGCTTCGCGTCGTCCAGCAAGACAGACCAGCGAATCGAGCGCAGCCTAACCTCGATCGGATATAAACGGAAACGAGGATTTTCCGATGCAGCTATAGGAGAAGCTTATGGAGATCGCAACACAGCATTGGGATCATCGCGTCGGCCGGCGTCTGAAGTTGCGTGACCTCCACATCCTCGCCACCGTGGTGCAGCAGGGAAGCATGGCCAAGGCTGCCGCCCAGCTGGCAATGTCGCAGCCTGCGGTGTCGGAAGCCGTGGCCAGCCTTGAAGGCGCGCTGCATGTTCGCTTGCTGGATCGGAGCACTCGAGGCGTCGAGCCGACCGTCTACGCGGATTCGCTGCTCAGGCGCGGCCGCGTGGTCTTCGACGAACTGAGAGAGGCAATCAACGAGCTGGAGTTCTTGTCCAACCCGGCGATCGGCGAGGTCCGGGTCGCGTGCGGCGACACCACGGCGGCGGGCCTGTTGCCCGAGGTCATCAACCGCATGTCACGCCGGCATCCGAAGATCGCCATTCGCGTCGTTCAGTCCAGCGCTGAAACCTTCAGCGAGTTGCGCGAGCGCCGGGTCGATCTGGTGCTGGCGCGGACATCGGGCAACGCCGTTGACGATGAGATCAACGTCGAGGTGCTTTTCGAGGATCGCCACCGCGTCGTGGCTGGCCTGCGCAACCCCTGGGCTCGCAAGCGCAAGCCGACGCTTGCCGACCTCGTCGGCGAGCGCTGGGTCTTCGCGTCGAACCCGGTTATCAGGGAGTTGATCGCAGAGGCCTTTCAGGAGAAGGGCCTCGAGTTGCCACGCGACAGCGTGAGTGCCAACTCGATCCTCTTGCGCAATCAGCTGCTGGCGACGGGTCGCTTTCTGACGGTCCTGCCCGAGTCGGTGGTCCTCTGCAACGCGAGACAGTGGTCTGTCAAAGCTCTTCCAATCGACTTCGGCGTCCGACCACGCGCCTTGGTGATGGCCACGCTGAAAAGGCGGACCATCTCCCCAGTCGTGCGGCTGTTCGTTGAGCAGGTGAGGCTCGCGGCAAAGGCGTTTGCTGCCGAGGCGGCGGGTAGCGGACCGTCGCGACATTGAGACCAGCGGCTTTCGAGAATTCGCCGGTCCACATGAAAGCTCTCGTGCGCTTGACTATGAACCTGACGTCACAGTTATAACCGGCTGGCCGCCTTGATTGGCGCAAGGACCTTGACATGACGAACCCGACACCCCTGCTTCTTTTGCCTGGCCTGATGAACGACAGTCGGGTCTGGAACCCCATCCGCAAGGCGATCCCCCAGGAACGCCATGTGACTGCCGCTCCGACTCACCTGAGGGACTCGATCGCGGCGACAGCATCGTCCGCCATCGCATCGATGCCCCCTGGAAAGTTTGGCGTCGCGGGGTTCTCTCTTGGCGGTTACGTGGCCATCGAGGTGTGTCGTCAGGCGCCAGAGCGAATTGCCGGCATTGCCCTCTTGGATACCAGCGCCCGCGCCGATTCGGATGAAGCGGCGCAGAATCGCCAGCGCATGTTGTCGGCCCTCGGTGCAGGCAGTGCAAGCTTCGAGCAGATCGCAGCCAGCTTCGCTCCTCGACTCCTGCATGAGGCGCACCTCCACGACGGCGCATTGATCGAGCTCCTCGGCGACATGGCCCGCAGTGTTGGAAGTGATGGATTCGTCAGACAACAGACGGCGGCCATGAGTCGACTCGATGGCCGCGAAATCCTGAAAGCCCTCCGATGCCCCGCGCTCGTTCTCTGCGGTCGCGAGGATCAAGTGACGCCGCTGGTGCTGAGTGAAGAGATGGCGAATCTGCTGGCGGGCCACGTGGAGCTTGTGGTCGTCGATCGATGCGGGCACATGTCGACGCTGGAGCAGCCGCAGGAAGTGTGCGCGGCCTTGGCGCGCTGGATGGCCAGGGTCGATGCGACGTGAAGTCTGATCCCTTAGGCCTGCGAGCCGACAATGCAGCCCACACAGGAAGGCCATGCCGCTCGACTACGCCAGACAACTGACCGGACGCGACCGGACGCAGGCCGGGAACGCCCGGATCGGCATCACCTTGGCTTTCGTCGCTGGTGCCATCAATGCGGGCGGCTTCCTCGCGGTGCACCAGTACACCTCGCACATGACCGGCATCGTCTCGTCGATGGCGGACAGTCTGGCCCTCGGTTCTTACGATCTGGTGCTGGCGGGACTGGGTGGGCTGTTGTCCTTTCTCTTGGGCGCCATGGCGTCGGCGATCATGGTCAACTTCGGGCGCCGACGCCGTGCCGCGAGCGAGTTCGCATTGCCGCTGCTGGTTGAAGCCGGTCTGCTGCTGTGCTTCGGCCTGGCCGGCGCGAACCTCGAGAAGTTCGAAGGACTCTTCGTTCCCGCGACGGTGATGTTGCTGTGCTTCATCATGGGACTGCAGAACGCCGTCATCTCGAAGATCTCGAAGTCGGAGATCCGAACCACCCACATCACCGGCACGCTGACCGACATCGGGATCGAGCTCGGCAAGCTGATCTACTGGAATCGCAGCCGAACCCACGATGACCGGGTGATGGCGAATCGGGCAAAGCTGCTGACCTTGTCGCTGCTGTGCGTCGCGTTCTTTCTGGGCGCCATCTCGGGGGCGCTGGGCTTCAAGCACGCTGGCTACGTGTCCACGGTGCCGCTTGCGCTGGTCCTGGTCGCGCTCGCCAGCATTCCGGCGTTCGACGACATCCGCAGGCTGGTGGCCAAGGGCTAACGTCCGCGGCCCGGCGGGTCGTCCATGATCTCTCAAGGGCTCATCGCGAAACCGCGCGGCATTGCGCTTCAGTCGCGCCCCGCGTCCACCAGCGCCCGCGCCAACTCGGCCGGACGCGTGAACCAGGCTTCGTGACTGCCCGGTGATTCGACATAGCGGTAGAGGCCCAGGCGCTCGGACAGCCGTGGATGCCACGGCAGGCTCGCCGGCAGCGCCACGTCGAGCACGCAGTTCAGGTACGACTTGCCGATCTGCAACGCGGCCATCGGCTGCGTGATGGTCGATGCCTCGGTGAATGTTCGGTACGGGTGCGGGTTCAACTTGGCATAGGCGGCCTTCGCCAGCGCGAGGTCTGCGTCGTTGATGAAGGCCTCTCGCCATATCTCGAAAGGAAGCATCACCGACTGCTTGTTGGCGGCGGCGATCTGGTCGAAGAGTGCCCGGTAGTGCGGCGGAACCATGTCGTTGAGGCTCTCGCCCGGTTGCGGCACGAAGGCATTCACGTAGACGAGTCGCGTCAGCCGCGGAAGCAGACGCTCGGCGGCACCGGTGATCACCATGCCACCGTAGCTGTGCCCCGCCAAGCGCACCTGCTTCAGGTCTCGGCTCTCGACATAGTCCACAAGCGACGCCACGGCTTCGGTCAGGCCGACAGTGGCGCGGTCGTCGCCGGGTCGGTTGCCCGCCAGCGTGGGGCAGTGCACCGTGTGGCCAGCCGCGCGCAGGTGCTCGGCGGTAGCTTCGATCTCGGCGCCGGTGTGCCAGGCGCCGTGCACGAGGACATAGGTATCGGACATGGCTTGCTCCGTGAAAGGTAGGACGCCACTGTAGGCGGAACAGCCGGTCGCGGATGGCCCCTGGCGGCCATATGGGAGCGCGAAGATTTCCGCTGGTCCGCCGGCGGCAGACGTTGGTCTCACCCCAACGGTTAAGCGTCGGCCTTCTGTTCTCTCGACACACCCACTTTCACAAGCGGCCCACGGTGGTACCGGTTCGCGCCAGTCAGCGCTCGCGGAACAGGTCGACAAACTGCCGACGCAACCACTCGACGGCGGGGTCGCGATGGTATCGGTCGTGCCACGCGATCGAGACATCGAAGCCCGGGAGCTGCAGAGGTGCTTCGATGCATTGGAGGTTCAGTGCAGGAGCCACCATGGAAGCCAGGTTGCTCGGGATCGCCGCGACCAGGTCGGTCTGCGCGACGATCGGCGCGATACACAGGAAGCTGCGAACGCGCAGCACGACTGTGGCACGCGCGCGCGGGCCGGCCAGCGCCCGCTCGACGGCCGCCGCATGCGGTGTTCCCGGGCACGCCAGCACGTGTGGCAATTCGCGCAACTGCTCGCGGTGCAAGGCGCCAGAAACGCGTGGGTGATTCGTGCGCGCGATGTAGACGAAGCGCTCCCGGAATAGGCGCTGCTGGTGTACCTGCTTGCCCAGCGCCGGGAGATAGCCTGAGACCAGATCGACGTCACCGGACTCGAGCGCCGCGGTCAGCTCCGGTCCCGTCTGCGGTACGCCTTCGACGGTCACGCACGGCGCCGCGTGCGCGAGGTGGCCAATCAGGCGCGGCATGAAGAAGCGCTCGCCGATGTCGCTCATGGCGATCCGGAAGCAGCGCCTGTCGCTCGAGGGATCGAAGCGGTGCCGCTCGGCGGTGCTGTGCACCAGGGCCAGCGCGTCGGCCAGTGGCTTGGCCAGCTCATCGGCAAACGGCGTCGGCAGCACGCCGCGCTGCTGGCGCACGAAGAGTGCATCGTCGTAGGCGTCGCGCAGGCGCGCAAGCCCTCGGCTGACGGCGGGCTGGCTCAGCCCGAGTTGCGCGCCGGCGCGCGTGAGGTTGCGCAGGCGGTAGACGCTGTCGAACAGCTCGAGCAGCGCGAGATCGATCCGGTTGCCGAGCGGTCGGCTCCGGCGCGGCGTTGTGATATCTCTCCTGTGCATGACACGATTCCAGGTTTGCCATTTCACAAATGTCACGGCAGCGCGTATTTTTGATCCAAATCGGCCGCGCTGCGACCGGGGGAAGCGAGGCGAAGAATGGCGCGCTTGGAAGATATCCGCTACGTCAGGCTCGGCACGCGCGACCCGCAGGGCACCGATCGCTACCTGCAGCAGGTGCTGGGTCTGGCGCTGGTGCGCCACGAGCACGGGCTGCGCTACTACAGCAGCGACGAGCGCGACCACACGCTGGTGTGCTTCGAGGGCGATCCGTCGCAGCAGACCGTCGGCTTCGAGGTCGGCGGGACGGACGCACTCGACGCGGCTGCCGGCGTGCTCGATGGCCTCGGCATCGCGGTGCGCGCGGGAAGCACCGCCGAGTGCGAGCAGCGGCGCGTGCAGGCCTTCGTCGAATTCCGCGACCCGAGCGGCAACGGCGTCGAGTTGGTGGTGCGCCCGCTGCATCGCGGGTCGGCGCGCGCGGGCCCGCTCGATGCCGGCATCACCGGCTTCAGCCACGTCGGTCTTTGCTCGACCGACCCGGCGCGCGACGAGCGCTTCTGGGTCGGCGCGCTCGGCGCGCGCGTCAGCGACCGAATCGGCGACGCGGCGCTGCTGCGCATCGACGAAGTGCATCACAAGATCGCGCTGTTTCCCGCGGCACGCGGTGGCGTGCAGCACATCAACCACCAGGTCGCCGGCATCGACGACCTGATGCGGGCGTGGTATCGCCTGCGCGCGGCGGGCGTACGCATCGTGTTCGGCCCCGGTCGGCATCCGACGTCGGGCGCGGTCTTCCTGTACTTCCTGGGCCCCGATGACATGGTCTACGAATACTCGACCGGCGTGCGGACCATCCCCGTGGACCAGGAGGCGAGCTACCGGCCCCGGCAGTTTGCGTCGGCGCCGGAGTCGTTCTGCATGTGGGGCGCTGTCCCCGACATCGAGCAGTTCCGATCGACCTTGACTTGAGGAGAAAGCATGAACGCCCGACGCGACCTGATTCGCCAGCTTGGCGCCATCGCCGGCGTGACTGCCGCACCCACGGTGCTTCTGCACGCGCGCGCGCAGGGCGCCAGGCCGGTTCGCATCTACACGCCGTTCTCGCCCGGCAGTGGGCCCGATGCGAGCCTGCGCCTGGTCGCCGACCAACTGGAGCGGCAATGGGCTCGGCCGGTGGTCGTCGAGAACAAGCCGGGTGGCAACGGCTTCATCGCCGTTGCGGCCTTCAAGCAGGGCGCGGCGGACGGACAGGACCTGATCCAGCTC
>JACXTT010003822.1_pt1 | contig 22788 bp, 24 predicted proteins | sample 9270951 | NCBI WGS metagenome assembly JACXTT01 (sample SAMN15532306, study PRJNA645909) | rock metagenome | isolation source: weathered quartz diorite | place: Puerto Rico | collected 2017-06-21
GAGATTGGATCGATAAGAATCCCCCCGAATACGACTTTGAATGGCGCGCCCCCTTTAGTGACGGTGCGCCGGGAGCAGGGCTGAGGCATCGTTTTGCATTGCCCCTGGCGTGGATCTCCGAGGCCGATCGCGAGGCGGCGCGGCAAGAGTTCAAAGCCATCGAATCCCAAGGCAACGGACCGCTGTGGTTGTGCAAAGCCACCACGGCTTGGGCGGCGGAACAACCGGAGGACCGTCGCATTCCCGAGGCCCTGCATCTTGCAGTGCAGTCGGCTCACTATGCGGACGCTTCGCCCTTCCAGAAGCAGGCCTTTCAGCTGCTTCATCGACGCTACGCCACTTCGCCTTGGGCTGCCAAAACGCCGATATGGAATTGATGCATAGGACAGTTCCCTTCGCTGTCTTGATCGCTTTGACGGCCTGTCACCGCGAGCCTCCCCGAATCCGCGCCTTTCCCTCCAAGGTGCTTTGGGCCTGGGAATCCGCGCAGGATCTGCGGTTCCTCCAGCATGGGGAGGGCGTGGCCTTCCTCGGGGGAGAATTGATGCTGGAAGGGGAGGTGGCCCGCTTTCAAGGGCGCCGCAATCCGTTGCGGGTGAATCCGGGAACGCCGCTTATGGCGGTGCTCCGAGTCGAAGCCCATGGCGCCTCGCTCACGCCTGCGCAAGGAGAGGCACTGGTCGCCCGTTCGCTTCAGCTGCTGACCTTGCCGAACGTGAGCGCTCTCCAAATCGATTTTGATGCGACCGTTTCTGAGCGCGGTTTTTACGCTTCTGCACTGAAATCTCTTCGCAATCGGTTACCTGTAGGCATGCCCCTCTCCATCACGGCCTTGGCCTCCTGGTGCGCCGACGATGGGTGGATCCGCGAAGCGGGGTTGGAGGGCGTCATCGATGAGGCCGTGCCCATGCTCTTTCGCATGGGGCCTGAAGGAACGCCCATCCGATCTCGCCTGGCGCGCCGCGAGGATTGGCGCCTTGAATTGGCGCAACATAGCTACGGTCTCAGCGTGGATGAGACGCTTCCCAAACTGCGGAGCGGCCGTCGGTACTACGTTTTTCATCCCGGACCCTGGCGCCCTCAGGATTGGGCCCGCATCACCCAGGATTTGCCATGATTCGACGTCTTTCCACTGCGCTGCTCATGTTGTTGATGTTCACGGTGGCGCGTCCCTGCGGCCCCTTCGTGCCGACGTTTCAGTTGGTGGTGATCGGCATTCCCGATGGGGACCGCGCCGAATGGTTGGCGGGGCGCATGGGGCTGATCCAGCCGAGATTGCATACGGAAGATCTCGTCGTTGCGTGGCGCTGGTTGGCGGGGCAGGGGCTGAGCGAGAGTGAGCAGAAGGCGCTTTCGGGCGTGCCGTCGGTCGACGGGTGGGTATCGGGGGCGGAGCGATGGAAGAAGGCCCGCGCCGCTGCGGGTGCACCCGAGCTGGCCTTGGAGACGGCGAGAACGGTGGACTACCGCGACGCTCCCGTTGTGGGGGACCACGCGCTGGGCTTGGCTTCCGAGACGCTCCTTGCCCGCATCCAACAATTCGGCAAGGAGAGTCCTGCGGTCAGGAGCTGGTGGAAGGCGCAAGACCTCGTGTTCGCGTGGACGGGGCCGAATGCTGACGCCCTTCCGGAGGCTGCTGTGGCAGACCTCCCGCTGCTCATCCGGCAGGACCGCGCCTATCAAATGGCCGCGGCATTGTTCTACCGGGAGAAGACGGACGAGGCGCTGAAGGCCTTCCGGGCCGTGGCCTCCGATGGCGCGAATCCATGGCGGGGGTGGGCGCGCTTCATGGTGGCCCGCATCTATCAGAAATATGGTTCCATCGCTGGCGATCCACTGGACGCGAAGGAGGCGTTGAAGGCGCTTGCTACGTTGCAGACAGATGCGGCCTTCCCTAAGATCCACGCTCCTGCAGCGGCTTTGGAGAACCATCTCCGCTACAAGGAGAACCCGCCTGAGTTTTATGCGGGGCTTCTCAAGCATCTTGGTGAGAAGGGTCGAGGACCCGCCCTCGCGCAGGATATCGAGGATCTCCGCTGGCTACGCGTGCTAGAGCCCTGGACCGAAGGCCTTAAAGGAACGGCCCCGGCGGGCGTGCACGCCTGGATCGATCTTCTGCAGAAAGGCAGCCTTGAGGATGCGCTGAAGGCCTACGGCGCGGAGGCCTCCCTTCCCAATCTCGTCGCAGTCATGATGCTCATGACGCCCGATCATCCCCAGGTGGAGGCCTTCCTGAAGAAGGCCCAGGCCGCCAGCCTTCAGCCAGGGCCCGCCTATGCCACGCTGGTGAGCCACCGCCTCCGCATCCTTATGACACAGAAAAGGGGACAGGCGGCCGAGGCCTTGGCGGATGAGGCTCTGGCGCGACCTGGGGTCTCCCGTTGGCCTTCGGCCTTCAACCTATGGTCTTCGGTGAAACTTTCGCGCGCCAAGGATGTGGAGGCCTTCGCGGCCCATTTGGGGAGGCGCCTCGCAGCCGTGGATGATGGTGGATACACGCAGGATTCCGAGCATCTGGATGATGGCAAGACCTTTGACGGCAAAGAGGACCGCAGGGCGATGAAGGCCATGGATCCCATGGCGGTAGATGTGCTCAATCGCAAAACGCCGCTTCGGCTTTGGGAAGGCCTCTTGAACGCGGCCCATTTCCCCGCCGAGCTTAAACCCGAGTGGACCGAGGCCCTCTGGACCCGCGCCGCCCTGCTGGAGCGGGAGGACGTCATGCGCCGCCTGGTTCCCGCACTCAAAGGGCTGCGGCCCGCGTACACAAAGGAGCTCGACGCTTGGGCTGCAGAGACCGACGCAGCCCGCCGCAAGGCCGCGGCCTTCTTCCTGATCTGGGAGCATCGTCTCTGGCCGCAATTGCTCATGATGCGCGACGAAGCCTTCCAATACGGCACCCTCTATGCGCGTTGGGAAGGGACTGCGAAAGAAGCGCGGACGACCCAAGCCGAAGCATCCCCTCGCGGCCTTTCGAGCTACGCGTTCACCCTCGCTCCCGCCTTTTTGGAGGAGTCCGCGCGCCAGGAAGGAGAGGCCGAAGCCGCCAAGATTCCCGCGCCCCTCACCTGGTTTTGCGAGCAGGCCCTCGCCTATGCGGAGGCCCGTCCGGAGGACACTCAGGCGCCCGAGGCACTGAGTCGGGCGGTGCGCGCCTCCCGCAACGCCAACCGTGACGAGCGCAGCGCCCCCTTGGTTCTCAAGGCCTTCCGCCTATTGCATAAGAAATACCCCAACAGCCCCGGGGCCAAAGAGGCCAAGGTGTATCACTGATCCTCCCGCGTTGCGCTACCTTAGGAGCCACTCTCCCGGAGACAACCATGCGATTCGTACTTGGACTTTTTCTTGCCATCGCTCCTCTGATGTCTCAGGGCGCATCCACGCCCCATAAGCAGTCTTCTCATGACCGGCCTGATCCCGCCGTGAAGGCGGCGGAGATGCAGGCGAAGAATGCCAAGAGCCGGGCAGACCGTGCGCGCGCCGCCGCGAAGAAGGCGGAGGCCGCGGCGGTGAAAGCCGAAGAGGCCGCAAAAGCTGCGGAGACTCGGGCCAAGGAAGTGAAGGCGAAGGCGGCGGAGCGTAAGGCTCAGTCTGCGGATGCCGAAGCCAAGCTCGCCGCGAAGAAGGCGACCGAAGCGAAGGCCCAAGCCGCCGAAGCCAAGCGGGCCCTCCATCCCGGAAAGCCCAAGGGCAAGACGGAAGTGACCCCCAAGCCTGAAGAGCCTAAGAAGGACGAGGCACCGAAGGCGGAGGATGCCCCCAAGAAAGACGAAGCGCCCAAGAAGGATGAAACCTCCAAGGGCTAATCCGCCTCTCTTGGAGGAGGCGCGCGGCCTTCTGGACCTGATCCATGAGGAGAAGGTATGACGATGGGCCGACGCGGCTTCCTCAGTGCGCTCTCAACAGCGGCGGCAGCCTCTCAGCTGCCGCTAAAGGGGGCGGTTGCGCCTGCAGTCGAGCGGCTCACGCTGCACGAGCAGCTGGAGGGCGTTCGGATGGCCCGCTTTACGGTGTCTGCGCTAGCTTCGGCCTACCTCGCCCGCATCAAGCGTTGGGATCCCAAGGTGCGAAGCCTGTTGGAGCTCAATCCCGAGGCGATGGTTCTGGCCAAGGCCCTGGATGCGAAGCGAGGTCAGGGCCCATTGCATGGCGCAGTGATGGCGCTGAAAGACAACGTGGAGACCGCGGACCGCATGAGGACCACCGCGGGATCCTTGGCTTTGGTGGGTGCGCCAAGCCCTCAAGCCGATGCTTTCATTGTCCAGCGGTTGAGGCAGGCGGGCGCGCTGCTGCTCGGCAAGACCAATCTCAGCGAGTGGGCAAACTTCAGAAGCACCCACAGCATCAGCGGGTGGAGTGGCCGGGGCGGCCTGACGCGAAACCCTCATGCTTTGGATAGGAACACGAGCGGAAGCAGTTCGGGTTCCGCGGCTGCCGTGGCCGCAGGCTTTTGCGCTGCCGCCATCGGCACCGAAACCGATGGCAGCATCGTAAGCCCTGCGAACAACTGCGGGGTGGTGGGCCTCAAGCCCACGCTGGGATTGGTGAGCCGCTCGGGCATCATCCCCATCGCGGCCAGTCAGGACACTGCGGGGCCTATGACCCGCAGCGTGAAGGATGCGGCGCTGATCCTCAACGTGATCGCGGGATCCGATCCGCACGATCACTCCACGGCAGAAGCCGATGCGAAACGGGAAAAGGATTACGCGTCGGATCTGCACGCGGATGGGCTGAAGGGCGCCCGGTTGGGTTGGCTCAAAGCCACGGTGGCGCAGCATCCAGGCGTGGCGAGTGCTTTTGGGGCCGTGGAGGCGACCTTGAAGCGTTGCGGGGCCGAGTGTGTGGATGTGACCCTTCCCTCGACCTTCGCCCTCGAGGCCGCGGAGCTGGAAGTGCTGCTTTTCGAGTTCAAAGCGCAGCTGAATGACTACCTGAGTCAGCGCGGAGGGGCGGTGAAAGATCTGACGTCGCTCATGGCCTTCAACCGCCGTGAGGCTGCGAAGGAGATGCCCCTTTTTGCGCAGGAGTTACTGGAGCAGGCGGAGGGGAAGGGGTCTCTCACGGACCCGGCCTATCTCAAGGCCAAGGCCACTTGCGGGGAAGCGCGAACCCTTCTGGTGGACTTACTTGATGCACAGAAACTCGACGCCATCGTTGGCCCCACGGGGGCTCCGACCTGGCTGACCGATCCCATCAATGGTGATAACTACGGATTTGGTTTATCCACCCTTCCGGCCATCGCAGGTACGCCCCATCTCACTGTCCCTGCTGCTTGGGTACATGGTCTTCCGGTGGGCCTTTCCTTCATGGGGCGGCCCTGGAGCGAAGGGCATCTGCTGCGCATGGGCTACGCCTTTGAGCAGGCCACTCGAGCCTTCCGCCTCGCGGCTCTGAAGGCCAGCGCTTCCTGATTCTTCAGGAGAGGAAAGAGGCAGACGTTGGCCGAGGGCCCTCGTACCATGGAGGCCTCATCCGGAGGATCCATGCGCATGTTGAACCTCGCCCTCGCGAGCCTCTTCAGCCTCTCCCTCGTCGCTCAAAGCGCGACGAAGGATAAGAAGGCGGCCCCTGCTCCCGCCGCTCCCAAAGCGGACACCAAGAAAGCCGAAGCCAAGCCCGCCCCGGCGCCTGCCGCTGGTGGCTTTGTGGGAAACAAGGACAGCAAGATCTTCCACAAGGCCGACTGCAAGACCGCGGCGAAAATGAAGGCCGAGAATAAGGTGAGCTTTGCCTCCAAGGCTGAAGCCGAAAAGGCCGGCTACAAGGCTTGCAAGGTCTGCAAGGCCGGCGCCTGAGGACGTGTGAAGTGCGCCTACGGTCTATGCCGTGGGCTGGTCAGGCTGGACATGATCGGTAGGACCCCTCCTCCGAATCTGTCCAGCCTGTTTCCTTTACTAGGGCGACGGTGCGGCAATCGCCATGGCGTCAAGATCCGCAAAGAGCTTCTCCAAAGCCCGCTCCATGGAGCAATGGATCTGCACTTCCCTCTTGGCGCGCAGCTCCGGAGGCAGGGTCTTGAGTTTCTTCCGCGCGTTCAGCACGTAGTAGGTCTCTTCCCACAGGGGTTTTTCCTCGGCGTTCCGGAAGGCCTTGGCTTCGAGCACCACCGGAGCGCTGTAGCTGCCGAAGAGACCTGCGCCTGCAATCCAGAAGGCCGTCTCTTCAAACAGCTCATAGGTGCCAAGCCCCACCGCCAGGCGCGGATTGTGAGCCAACCAGCCTGTGGCCAGCCCCCACCCTACGCCCGAGCCGATGCCGTAGAGGATGTACTTCGTCCGCACTTCGCCGAGGCTGGTGTAGGTGAGCTCTAAGCGCAGCGGGGCATCCCCGCGAAGGTTGAAATGATGCTCCGCTGCCATTTCTTCTGCACGTGCGGCGGCAAAGGCGCGATGAGCTTCGATGGTGGTGCGCCGACCTTCTTCGGAGTTCTTTTCTCCCAGGGAGAGATCCCTCAGGCGTTTGAGTTGGCGACTGTGATCCTCCGCCCGTACCTCCATGCGCACTCCGGCGCCGCGAAGATCAAGGGCCGGTGGACGGCAGGCCACCACAAAAAGAAGCCCCGCGATGATCACGAGGCTTCTCCACTGTCGAAGGCACGGAAGTGAAATCACTCGCCGCTATCTTCGACCTTCTTCTTGGGGAACTGGCGCTCGAAGGCCTCCTCGGCGTATTCGCTGGGGGGCACGCCGAAGCGGCGCTTGAAGGCGCGAGTGAAGGCGCTGGCGTCATAGAAGCCGAGCATCTTGGCCACGTCGCTGGGGCGCTCGCCGTTGGCGAGCAGCGTCACAGCGCGCTGCAGGCGGCGCTCGATGAGGTACTGGTGAGGCGTGGTGCTCGTCGCTTCTCGGAACAGGCGGATGAAGTGGTCCGGCGTGCAGCGGGCCATCTGGGCCAGCTCGGGCACGCTGTTCTTTTGCCCGATGTGGATTTCCATGTGATCGAGCACGAGCTGCAGGGTGGAGCGATTGAGGCGGTAAGGGAAGCGGCCACGATCTTCCTTTTCGGTGAGCCGGGAGAGCTCGGCGCCCAGAAGGATGAGAAAGAGTTCTCGCGTCATGAGCTGAACGCCATCGGGGTTCGTCAGCTCATTGCTGAAGATGTTGAAGAGCTGCTTAAGAGAGAGCGAACGAAGCACCGCGAAGCTAGCTTCCTGCCACTTGCGGGGAGGATGCTGCAGCGCGCCCAGCAAGGGCTCGGGGAAGGGCCCTTCGATGTAGAGCGCGGTGAAGCCGAAGGGCTGATCATCCACGTGGCGCTTGAGGGTGTGGCCGAAACCCGGCAGCAGCAGGGCGAGGTCGCCGCGCCGAATGACGCCTTCTTCCCGGTCCTCCGCCGTGAACACGCGCACTGCCGTGGTAGGCAGGATGAGCGTCCACGCATCTCGGCCCGGCATGGCGCGCATCGGGACGGGATCTTTTTTAAGCACGACCAGTTTTAAGGGGCCGCTGGTGTAGATCTGGAGATTTTTAGAGTCCTGGTCGCTCATCGCACTGGAATAAACAGAGGGCATCGACCCTTTTCGACCCATAGCGTGACAGGAAAAAGTTCTTACCCTTCAAGGTTTTTTCGTAGGAACTCTTCCTTTTGGGATGGTCCGCGTGCAAATCGGGGCCAATGACGGATAAAGGCAGTCTTATCAGCGCGTTCAGCGAGGGCCTTAAAACGGCAAAAATATAAGGGCCGGGAATCATCCCGGCCCTTTAAGGAAGGTATGAGTCTTAGAACCAGACCTGGAAAGCGCCGACGATGGAATCGCCGCCCTGCTCCCCGGTTTGTCCTACACGAGGTGCGAGGAAGTTCTTGCTCCGCAGGATGTAGTCGAGCTTCAGATTGGCTTTTCTAACCATGTCAGGCTTGAAGATGTACGTGTAGCCCGCCGTGATTTCCGTGTACTTGGGCGTGTAGTCGCCGCCATCAGCACGGGACACACCCACGGCGCTTTCCTTGTAGGGGTTGTAGGTGGTGTACCACTTGTCCCCTTGGTTGTAGTTCAGCATGTCGTAGCGCAGGCGGACCATGTGATGGCCGGAGGTGTAGGCGCCGCTGGCGTAATAGCCGAGGAATTTCTGATCGAGGTGCTGCCGACCCGCGGCGGCCGCAGCTGCGAGGAAGCTTGGGAAGCGGCGCCCCAGAAGACCGGTCGCGGCTTCGCCATCGAAGTGCCAGGCGCCATGGGTCCAGTAGTAATAGGCCCCGTAGGTCGTCGTCTTATCCCGGTAGTCGTAAATCTCTGCAGCCGTGGGAGGCGTGTTGGTGGCCGAAGCGGCGCCAAAGGAGTTGGGGAGTGTGGCAGGCATCTGCGTCGCTTTGTTCGTTTCGCCTTCAGCGGCGTAGAAGCCGAACCTGTGGTCAGTGCCCCCATTGAAGTCCGCTCGCAGGACGTAATCCTTTTGAGCGTTGCTATCGTTGGTGCGGCTCGTGTCGCCGTTGTACACGCCCGCCGAGACCTTTCCGCCGAAGTCCTTGTCGCCGAAGTTGATCGAGGCCTGGAGGCCGCGATCTCGGTAATCAGTCATGGCGCGGATTACCTGGGCGCGGTCGGTGAAGAGCAGATCCGCTGCGGGCACCATGCTGGATTCGTAGCCGATGGGCTTGAACTGGCCGATCTTGAACTCGAAGGTGTCGGAGGGCTTGTAGGTCAGAAAGGCGTCGAAGAGGATCGGCGTGGGCTGGTTGGGATCGAACATCACGTTGCCGCTGATCTCGTCGGTGATCTTGGCCGAGACGTAGATCTCCATGCGGCGCACGCTGAATCCATTTTCGTTGTAAGGGTTGATCGTGCCCGTACCCTTCGTGCCACCCAGCTGGTAGTAGGAAAGAGTCTGCGGGATGCCCGCGGCCGGAGCCGGCGCGGTGTTCAGCCGGAGATTGTTGTCCATCATCTGCGTGTACCAGGCGATGAGAAGCGCATTCACCTTCACGTCCTGGGACGCGAGCGGAGCGGCCACTGTCAAGCCAGCGAGGGCGAGGCGGAGGGATCGGTTCATGCGCAATCTCCTGGAGGCAGGCCCGCACCGCTGCGGACGTGGGCAGCATACGCCTCTCCTTTGGGAGTTGTATATTTGATGTGATTTTTTCCACTTATGTTAAGGAGTATGAAGTTCTTAAATGGCCTTTTGGATCTAAAAAAGCACCGGCCGTCAAAGACGGCCGGTGCTAGTTAGTGAGGCTTCGAGCGAGGCTTAGAAAGCGACCTGGAAGGCGACGACGACGTTATCGCCGCCCTGCTCGCCGGTCTGGCCGGTGGCGGCCAAGGGGGCGAGGAAGTTCTTGGAGCGGTGGATGTAGTTCACCTTGATATTGGCGGCCTTGAGGGTCTCAGGCTTGAAGGCGTAGAGGTAGCCGGCGGTGATCTCGGTGTACTTCGGGGTGTAGGCCACGGGCGCGGTGGTGCCGGCGCCGAGCAGCGGGGTGTTCGCGGCGGTGGTGGTGTAGGGGTTGTAGGTGGTGTACCACTGGTCGCCCTTGTTGTAGTTCATCTGGTCGAGGCGGGCGACGAGGGTGTGGTTGCCGAAGGTGTAGGCACCCGTGAGGACGATGCCCTGGAACTTCTGATCCAGGTGCTCGCGGCCGGCGGCGCCAGCGGCGTTCAGGATGGTGGCATTGCGGCGGCCGAGGAGACCGGTGATGTACTCGGCGCTCAGGTGCCAATCGGCATTCTGGAAGACGTAGTAGGCGCCGAGGTTGGTGGTCTTGTCCTTGTTATCCAGCACCTGCTGGGTGGTGGGGACCTTGGCCGGATCGGCGGCGGTGAAGGTGCCCGCGACGGGCGCGTTGCCGGCGCCGATCTTGTCGTTGGCGTTGGTGCTGCCCTGCAGGGTGTAGGCGCCGAACTTCTGATCCTTGCCGAGGTTGAAGTCCACGCGGAGGACGAAGTCCTTCTGGGCATTGTTGTCGTTGCCCTTGTCGACGCCGGCGGGGCTGCCGTTGAAGGCGCCGAGCACGAAGCGGCCGCCGAATTCCTTGGGATCGCCGAAGTTCACGATGGCAGCGCCACCGCGGTTACGGACGTCGCCCATGGTGCGGCCCATTTGGCTGCGCTCGACGAGCAGCAGCTCGCTGGAGCTGTTCAGACCCTCGTAGGTCTGGAAGATCTTCATCTGACCCACCTTGAAGTCCACGCCGAAGCCGGTCTTGTAGGTGATCACGGCATCCTGGAGGATGGTGGGGTTGGTGGGGGAAGTGTTGATGGAGGGGTCGATCATCACTTCGTATTCGACGCCGTCAACGACGGAGCCGCTGAACTTCAGCTCGGTGCGGCGAATGGCGAAGCCGTTCTCCTTGAACTCGGAACGGAGGTTGTAATAGCTGCGGCCGCCGGCGGTGGTGCCGAGGGAGGCGCTGTTGTTGCGCAGGTTCGAATCCAGAATCTGGTTGTACCAAACCTGAACAAGGCCACCCACCTTGACCTGGGCGGCGGCGGGGATGGTGCCAGCCACGAGCAGGGCGGCGAGGGGCAGCAGGTGGGATCGCTTCATCAGAACTCTCCTTACCGAATCTGTCGGTGAGAAAAGGTTCCCTGAGCGAGGGAACATCGCTGCGTACCTGACGTGAACGCTCTCGCAGATTCCTGTGAAGGCCGTGTAACACGCCTTGAGAAATCAGGGGATAACGGGGTGCCAACGATGGGTGAAGAGATCGACATTGCCCGCCCGGTCGACGGCAATTCCCTCCTCGGAGAGTCGTCGGGCCTGCTCTTCAGCGCCCCACCAACGGCCCCTGCTGGGAATGTACCCCTGGGCATTCACCACACGATGCCAAGGTAGGTCGTTGTCGGGCGGGAGCCCTTTGAGCACCATACCGACTTGGCGGGGGCGCCCGGCGAAACCCGCGAGCATCGCAATCTGACCATAGGTGGCGAGGTGCCCTTCGGGGATCAGCGCGACCACCGCTTTGACTTTGTCCCCAAATTCCGGAGGCAGCTTCCGCGCTTCACTTCGAGCCGGCATGATCGGACTTTTCTGAAACGGGTACGCGGCCGCGGAAGCCGGCTTCGTAGCTATGCCAATGGGTGAGTTCGGTCTCAGGCCAGGCCCAGCACCAATAACCATCGCCACTGTCGAAATCCACAAGCCAGAGCCCCTTCACATCGGCGCCGAGGGCGCGCATGGATTCGCTCCAGCTTTGAACGAGATCCTGCAGCCGCTCCCGCACCTGTTCGGCATGGGCTTCATCGTTGCGCTCTTCCGCCTGTTCCAACTCTTCCGCAAGGCTGGAAGCGAGGATGAAGACGGGCTCCGTGAGCGCGCGGACGTGAGGCATCTCTGCCTTGGCCTGTTCCAATGTAAAGATGCGGCCCATGTCGCCTCCTGCTCCATCATAGGCCGGCCCAGGGCGGGGGGCAGCATCGGGCCACGTATGCTGCGATAGTAAAAGGGAATGCGTCCCATCCCCCTGCTGCCCTCCACCTTGGATCCCGCGACCTGGCCCGATCTTCGAGAGGCGGAGCTGCGCTGGGAAGGAAGCCTGCATTCGGGCTGGAAGAAGCGGTCGATCCACGCGCTGCACATGCCCGAGGTCGCTCCGGGCGAGCTTTTGGAACATGTGCAAACCGGTTGGGCCTCTGGCGTGGGCCCCGATTTCATCGTGCTGCCCGTACCCGAGCTCAAGGGGCGGACGGAAGGATTTGGCCTGCTCGGAGCCTTGGAGATCCTCCTGCAGGTCTCTCAAGGTCGAGTGAAAGTGGCCCTGCGTCCCTCCGCAGCCTCCCTGCCTCAGGTGCTGACGCTGCTGAAAGAAGCCAAGGGCGAGGCCGTGGGGTTCTGCTGGCAACCCGGAGTGGATCCCGAACTCATCGCGGATCGCCTTTGGTGCGCGGTGGCAGAGGCGGATACCGACATGAGCCCGCTGCAGTGCTTGGGATACCGATGGAATGTGGGCTTCCCAGCTACAGATCCTGATTCCTTCACTCTTTGGTCCAAATCGTTGCTGGAGCGTTTTCCGCCGGTGCTCTTCCCCTCTGAGCTTCCCAAGACGGCTCTAGGCCGGCCCGTCACGGAAGATCCGGATCTGCGCTTCGGGGCCTCCTGGGGCAAGCGATGAGTACGCTCCTCGTCGTCGCGGGGGAGGCCAGCGGTGATCTGCATGGCGGAGAAGTGCTCCGCGAACTCAAGGCTTTGCGTCCCGATCTGCGCATCGTGGGCGTGGGCGGCGACCACATGGCGCCCTATATGGATCAGATGCTGGCCCATGTGAGGGATCTCGGCGTGGTGGGATTCGTGGAGCCTCTGTTGAAGCTGCCTCGCTTGCTCCGTCTGCGCCGGGAGCTCATGGATGCGGCGAGCCGCGAGAAGGCCTCTACGCTGCTCACCATCGATTACCCTGGATTCAATCTGCTCGGTTCAGGCGGTGTGGATGGTGTGGCCAAGGTCATGCGGCGCGTCCATCCCCACGTCAAATTGCACCATTATGTGTGCCCTCAGGTGTGGGCGTGGAAGAAGGGGCGCATTCCCAAAATGGGGGATCTCCTCGATACGCTCTACTGCCTTTTCGATTTCGAGCCCGCGCTCTTCGCGGGGCATCGCGTCGAGGCGCGCTTTGTCGGCAATCCCTTGGTGGAAGTGGTGAAGCCCGAGGTCGATCGCGCGACCTTCTTCACGGAGACAGGCCTTGACCCCGCACGACCGCTGGTGGCCTTGCTCCCGGGCAGCCGACGCGGCGAGCTGGATCGGCTCCTCCCTCCCATGGCGGGGCTCGTGGCCCGATGGCGATCCGAACGGCCCGAGGTGCAATGGGTGCTTCCCATCGCCCCCACGCTCACGCCGCAACAAGTTGGGGCCTACATCTCAGGCCTGCCCATCACCTGCGTGGATGCGACGCGGACCTATGCGGCTCGGGCCTTCGCAGATGCGGCGTTGGTGGCCAGCGGCACGGCCACGTTGGAAACAGCTTTGCTCGGAACCCCTTTCGCCATCGTGTACCGGTTGCATCCGCTCACCTACGCCATCGCGAAATACATGGTTCACCTTCCCTACTTCGGGCTGGCCAACGTGGTTGCAGGGCGAGAGGTGGCACCTGAGCTTTTGCAAAGCGAGGTGGAACCAGGGCGGCTCGGTCTCGCACTTAAGGACTTGCTGGACCCGGCTATTGCCACTCAGCGCCGAGAGGCTCTGGCGACGGTGCGATCGCATTTGGGTGAGCCAGGCGCCGCGGCACGAGTCGCCCAGCACCTTGCAGCATCAATGTCCTGAAACGCGCATGGCTGGACAATTCCGCAGGTCCGGGTGATCCTTGAATCGTCTTACGGAAGGTGCATGGTCATTTGGGTCGTAGGCGTGGGCGGTGTGGGCGGATGGATCGCCCATCAGCTTGCCTCCGCCGGTGAATCGGTCCACCTCCTCGTGCGATCCGGAAGCGAATCGCGATGGCGCACCACTGGCCTCAAGCTCGTGACGGAAGACGGCCCCAAAGCGCCTTTGATGTTGTCGGTGAGTTCGGATCCCAAGGATCTGCCTGCGCCCGGGTTGGTGATAATCACGGTGAAGACCCCCGACCTCGCTGCTGTGCTGCAGGGCCTGGGCCCCAGCCTTCCGAAGGGTTGCCCGGTATTGCTTTTCCAAAACGGTCTCGGCGCTGGAGAGTTGGCGCAGGCCATGGTGCCGCAGTGTGTGGCCTATCACGCTCCGGTGTTCGTGCAGGGATGGACTAGCGCCCCCGGCGAAGTGACAGCACTCCGTCCGCGCAAGATGGTGCTGCCCGATCAGCCGGATATTTTGGCGGTGTTCCGTCGCGCCGGGTTTGAAGTGGATCCTTCCTTAGATCTGGCCCTCGCACTTTGGCGCAAGGCGGCCTTCCTGATCGCCTTCGCGGCCATCGATTTGGAAGTGGAAGGCGGTGCCGGAGCCATCCTGAAGAGCCCCCGCTACGAAGAGCTGATTAAGGAACTCTGCCTTTTCGCCGCGGTGGAAGGCCATCCCATTCCCGAATCCGCGGTGGCCGAGATCCTCACCTTTACGCGCAACCTTCCGAGTGACGCGCACTCCAGCCTGCATCGCGATTTCCAGCAGGGACGCGAAGGGGAGTGGGAGGACCTCATCGGTTGGTGCCAGCGCCGCGCCCGCAGCCGCTTCCTGGATCTCCCCGTACTCCAGTCCCTGAAGAAGCCCACGCTGACGCTCGGAGCCTAGGCCCCGCTGTTTTTGTGAGGGATCAGAACGTCCAGGCCACGGCTCCAGTCAGGCCCGTGGCGCGGAATCCCTGGTCCACGGGACTCCAAAAAGCTCGGGCCTCGAAGGCCAGATGCTTGGTGAATTGGTAGCCCACGCCGCCGTTGAGACCCAGCTTGGTGCCTTGGATGCGCGTGAGGGTGCCGCTTTGATCGGTGGTGATGCGCCAGCTTTGGACGCCCATTGCTGCGACAAGAAAGGGGCCGGTGGTCTGGCTGTTGGTGCGCCACAGCATTTCAGCCCCTAGAAAGGTGGAAAAGGCCTTGGTGCGCTGGCTGCCGGTGAGACCGAGCTGGTCACCTGGGGGTACGTAATCCGCTTGAAGCACGGGGCGGAAGACGAGGTCGTCGGCCTCTTCGAAGTGGAGATCGAGATAGCCCGCCACTCCGAACCCCAGGCGGTTGCCCGTGAGATTGCGGAGGTCGCCATTGGGGACGAGGCCGTAAAACCGCACCCCCAGATCCGTGGGTGTGGTTTGGGCGCTAAGGGGCAGGGCGAGTAGCAGAGGCAGCAGACGGCGCATGAATCCTTCTCCTCGGGAGTGGGCACAGAGCTCCGCCCCTGAAGCTGATCTTGCAGGATCTGTTCCGGATTAAATGAGACAGTCCTTGCCCACCTACGGGTCGTATCAGTCCTTCTCTTGGTAGGGGGCGCAGAGTTCTGTCCATCGGCCCTGGGCCTTCAGGATTCGCTCTGCCACCATGCGAAGCACGCCCTGGCCGCCCGCCACCGACACGGTCCAATGAGCCGCGGCTTTCACTTCGTCCACGGCGTCCGCCGGGCAGCAGCCGAGGCCCACGCGGTGGAGCAGGGGCAGGTCGTGGAGGTCGTCTCCGATGTGGGCGATCTGATTGTAGGCGAGACCATATTTGGCGCAGAGTTGATCGAGGATGGGCTTTTTTTCCAGGTAGCCCACAAAGCAATCCTCGACTGCGAGATCCTTGGCGCGGTGCTCGGTGGCCGGGCTCTTCAGGCCGCTGATGAAGGCCACGGGTATGCCGGCTTTCTGGAGCCATTTGATCGCGACCCCGTCACGGACATGAAAGACCTTCGTGTGGCCCGGCTCATGGCCATACACGAGAGCTCCAGTGGTGAGCACCCCGTCGATATCGGTGCAAACGAGCTTGATGGCGGCAGCGCGAGCGTCCAGAGAAGTCATGAGGGGAGTGTATCCTGGAGGTTCGGAGGCGACATGTCCGGTTTCATTCCCGTGGACGAGGCGAAGGCCTTATTGGATCAAGGCGCAGTGGTGGTGGATGTGCGCACTCAGGCTGAGTGGGATGAGGGCCACGGCCCGAGCCTCTTCCTTCCTTTGGACCAGTTGACGAGCCGTGTGGACGAGCTGCCCAAGGAGAAAGTGCTGCTCATGGTCTGCCGCAGCGGAGGACGCAGCGCTCAAGCTGCCATGTGGCTTCGCCATCAAGGGTTCACGGCCCATAACCTGGGCCCCTGGGAGCGGTCGCCGCTGGTCACAGCCTAGGTGAGGTGGACATCCAGAAGGGCCCGTTCGGATTCGGAACGGGCCCTTCTTCATTTTTTTGATGGAGATCCGCCCGATCCGGCGCGAAGGTGGAGGCAGGTCTTTAGGGGGTTGGGATGGGTGATCCGCTCTTTTGGCATCGACTGCAGTTCGCCTTCACCGCGATGTTTCACTACATCTTCCCCCAGCTCACCATGGGCCTCGCACTGCTCATCGCGCTGTTGAAGTGGCGGGGCCTGAAGCCGGATGGCGATCGCTACAATGCGGCGGCGCGGTTCTGGATCCGCATCTTCGGCATCAACTTCGCTGTGGGCGTGGTGACGGGCATTCCCATGGAGTTCCAGTTCGGCACCAATTGGGCGGCGTTTACGCAGCATGCGGGCGGAATCGTGGGGCACACGCTGGGCATGGAGGGCATGTTCGCCTTCTTCCTGGAGAGCAGCTTCCTCGCGCTGCTGGTGTGGGGCGAGAAGAAGCTCAGCCCGAGAGGCCACTTCGGCGCTGCCCTCGCGCTGTGGATCGGATCCTGGCTCAGCGGCTACTTCATCGTGACGACCAACGCCTTCATGCAGCATCCGGTGGGCTATACCGTAGCGGCGAACGGGACCTTGCAGCTGGCGAGCTTCTGGACCTTCGTGTTCAACCCATGGGCCTTGGCCCAATATGCGCACACCATGATCGCTGCGGTGGTGACCGCTAGCTTCGTGATGGCTGCGGTCGGCGCGTTCTGGAGTCTGAAGGGCCTCCATGCGGATCAGGCGCGGCTGAATCTGCGATGGGGCACGACGGCGGGCCTCATTGCGTCGATGCTCGTGGCCTTTCCGAGTGGTGATGCTCAAGGCAAGCTCGTGGCCCGCTACCAACCCGCGACGCTCGCCGCCATGGAAGGGCGCTTCGAATCAGGGCCTCGTGCGGAGATCAACCTCATGGGCCAGCCCAATGTGGCCGAACGGCGCCTCGATAATCCGGTCAGAGTGCCCGCTGTGCTGAGCTTCATCGCCTATGGCACCTTCAGCGCGGACGTGAAGGGGCTCAACGATATTCCCAAGGATCAATGGCCCACGAGCATCGAGCTGCTCTACTACGCCTTTCACATCATGGCTGGGCTCGGCACCTTGCTCATCCTTCTGATTGCCCTCGCTACATTTCAGGATCGTCGCGGCAAGTTGGGCGAATCCAGACTGCGCTGGGCGCTGATGCTCGCCTTTCCCTTCCCCTACATCGCGACGGCGGCGGGATGGATGACCACGGAGTTGGGTCGCCAACCCTGGCTCATCCACGGTCTTTTGCGTACCGCTCAAGGCGCGAGTCCTAATGTGCATAGTGGCGCCGCGGCGTTCACGCTCATCGGGTTTTGCGGCATCTACCTCGTGCTTGGGCTGCTCTTCCTCTACCTCGTGGGCCGGGAAGTGGCCCACGGACCCGCTTCTGCGCACTGATCGGAGCCCCTCATGGTGACGCTTTGGTTCTGGCTTTGCAGTGTGATGGTCGCCCTCTACGTCGTGATGGATGGCTATGATTTCGGGGCTGGCGCGCTGCATCTCGTCGTCGCGAAGACGAATGACGAACGCCGCACGGTGCTGGCGGCCATCGGCCCTTTTTGGGATGGCAACGAAGTCTGGTTGCTTGCCGCGGGCGGGAGCCTCTTCCTGGCCTTTCCGCGGGTGCTGGGCGCAGGCTTCTCCGGGTTCTATCTCGCCATGTTCCTTGTGGTGTGGACGCTGCTGCTGCGGGGCATCTCCCTGGAGTTTCGCTCGCATGTGCAGAGCACGCTCTGGCGCGCCTTTTGGGACGTGGCCTTCAGCGGGGCAAGCCTGCTCATGCCGGTGTTGCTGGGAGCGGCGCTGGGCAATGTGCTGCGAGGCGTTCCCCTGGGTGCGGATGGGCGTTTTGAGCTGCCGCTCTTCACTCATTTTGGGACGCAGAATCCCGTGGGCATTTTGGATTGGTACACGGTGCTCGTCGGTCTCTTCGCACTGACGGGGCTCATGGCCCATGGCAGCCTGTTCCTGGCTTGGCGGGCCGAGGGAACGGTGGGTGAGCGCAGCGCGAACCTCGCGCCCAAACTTTGGATGTTTGTGGGAGGACTATGGGTCGCGGTGGCGGCGGCGACTCATGCGGTGAATCCTTCGATTTTTGCGGGAAGCCTGCAGAGTCCGCTGGCCCTCTGCTTCACAGTGGTACTGCTTGTGGGTTTCGGGATGGTGGTGATGGGGCTCTTGCGCGAGCGTCCGTTGATGGCCTTTTTGGGATCCGGCGCGTTCTTGTTAGGGCTCCTCGCGGCGACGGCGGCCAGCGTGTTCCCCGTGATGCTTTCGAGCAATCTGCACAGCGAGTGGAGCCTCACGGCCTTCAACAGCGCCAGCAGTCCTGAGAGCCTCCGGAAGGGTTTGGGGTGGTGGTGCCTCGGCCTGCCGCTGGCCCTCTCCTACCTCGCGCTCCTCTTCCATCTGCACCGTGGGAAGGCGAAGGCGGCTGCCGAGGGCGAGGGCTATTGAGGGTCGCGCAACCGATCCTGGTAAACGCGCCATCCCAGCCAGAGCGCCCAGGCCACCATCAGAAACCATCCTAAGAACGCGACGCGCCCGGCGATGACGAGATCCTTATCTAGGACGTTCCAGCGCGTCAGCAGCTCGGTCCAATCGTGCTCGCCGCCGCCGATCAAGGGCAGTTCCTGCGCTCGGGCATCGGCGATGTAGCGTGAGACGTAGAGGAGGTTCTGGCCCACCCATTGGCCGCAAAAGGCGACGCCCAAGGGCTGGCGTTTGAACCAGAAACCGACGCCGATGGAGAGCGGAAGAAGCACTTGAAAGAGGCTTCCGCCAAGGATCGTCAGGGTCTCCCAGCCGAACAGCCCGAGAATGGGGTGCCCAGCTTCGTGAAAGAGCACGTTCACGCCATCCAGGAAGGGCGTCCATCCATCCGCCGTACGGAACAGCACCACGTATAGAAGAAAAAAGGCGACGAGAAGTGTGGAGGGCCAACCGACGCGCTCCCAGGGTTCGTTCAATTGCTCTCGCAGGGCTTCGAGCCACTCACCCATGGCGCACCCATCCCGAATCAGGCATGGCTACGATGATGCAGCACAATCTGCTCCACCACCTCATGAATGCTGAGGTGGCCGTTATCCAGCTCCCATGCGTCCTCCGCCTTTCGGAGCGGCGCGACGGCGCGGGTGCTGTCCTGGTGATCCCGTTGGGCGAGATCCTGTTGCACCTCTTCGATGGTGGTTTTCACTCCCTTCGCTTCGAGTTCGCGGTAGCGGCGGCTGGCCCGGGCTTCCACGGTGGCGATGAGAAAGACTTTGCAGCAGGCGTTGGGGAAGACTACGGTGCCGATGTCGCGGCCATCGACGACCCATCCGCCCTTGGCGCCGATACGGCGTTGCTGGGCGACTAGAACGTCGCGCACCGCTGCATCGGCGCTGAGAGGGCTCACCAGCTTGGTGATCTCGGGCGTGCGGATGGCCTCGCTCACATCCTCGCCATCCAGGAAGAGGCGGGTGCCTTTCTGCTCGATGATGGCCTTGGCGGCGACTTCAGGCATCTTGGGATCGCCCAGTTCAAGCCCGGCGCGGGTGACGGCCAGGGCGACGCAACGGTACATGCCCCCGGTGTCGAGGTAGTTCCATCCCAAGGCTTCGGCGACTCGACGGGCGGTCGTGGATTTTCCAGCCCCGGAGGGCCCATCGAGGGCGATCACTTCGACTGTCTGCATCCTTCGATTCTAAGAGCCTGTTTCAGAATGAGAAAGCTCCGCGCAGGAGGCGCCGGCGGAGCCAGGCAAGGAAGGCGAGGCTGAGCGTAGCGGGACTACGCGTGCCGAGCCTGACGCTGCATGGCGACAGCCGCCGCTCCTGCCCGGAGGGACGAAGCCCAGTCGCGTGATCCGCGTTGTCAGGCCCCTTGGACGATGCCACCACATCGTCCTGCGGGTCCTTCCTAGCGGGCTCACGCGACTGGACTTCGTCGCGGGGCCTTCTCATTCTGAAACAGGCTCTAAATCAGGGCAGGGCCAAGGGGTTCAGTCGGCTGCAACGCCGCGTGGATCGAGGCCGATACAAGGCGGCTCAGCGTGTGGCCCAAGGCGGTGGCCGTACCGGCATAGCGGTGCAGTGGCGCGTTCTCGGCCTGGCTTGCACCGACCACAAGGGCATCCGTGCTGGTGCCGGTGGCAAGATCTCCGGTGCCGGGATCGCGGATATCCAGCTCCTGCAGGGCCGCGGCCTTGGCCTCTGTCGCTGTGAGAAGGGCGTTGACCATGGCCGCGGGCGTCATTCGTCCATGGATGAGCAGGATCGTGTTGATGGTGCCCGGTGCGAAGGCGGGGAAGGTGTGGCGCGCCTGACCTGCTCGGACCGCGTTTGATACACCCGCGGTGGTGCAGCAGAACAGTCGGAAGCCATCCCCTTCTTCTTCCTCCACCGCGCAGCGTGTGAGGGCTGCGGCGGTCATGAGGCCGATCGTCTTCTCCTGCGGGTAATGCCAGCTCTGTAGCACATTCCGCATCGCCGCCACGGGATCGGGATCGTCATAGGCGAGGGGGACCTTCCAATTGACGAAGCGGCTCGCATGGCTGAAGCCGCCTCCGATTAAGGCGTTGCTGAGGGTGTGCAAGATCGTAGGGCTTTGGATCAGCACGTGGTCCTGGTGTCGAGTGGCGACGAGGCCAGGCCACAGCTTAGAGGCGTAGGTTCCGGGTATGGAGAAGGGCTGAGCCATCGCGTGCTAATGCGCTCGGATGGCGGCCAGGAAAGCATCGCCATAGGCGATGAGCTTCTTCGGCCCCACGCCGCTGAGGGCGAGGAAATGCTCGTCATCCTGCGGACGGTACTTGGCCATAGCGCGCAGCGTGGCATCGGGGAAGACGGCGTAAGCAGGCAGACCTTTGCGATCGGCGATGGCCTTTCGCAGGGCTTTAAGGGCGAGGAAGAGGGATTCTTCGGCGTCCTCGCTTTGAGGCGAAGGCACGGGAAGGGACGACACGCCTCCTTTGGCGCGCTTGGGCCGTTTGGGCGCGTCGCGCATGGGATCTGCACCGGAGCAGATATCGCAGCTGGTGCCACAGGCTGCCATGCGCTCGCCCATGGCCTCCAGCAGGGCCTGGTGCCGGCAGCGGGTGCCATCGGCGAAGCGGAACATGGTGCGCACCTGCGCCTTGTGCTGATCCGCCATGCCGGAATCCTGATCCTCCAGCAGCCGATCCATGCCGAGCACGTCGGCCCAAGAATAGAAGAGCACGCAATCTGCAGCTGCACCGTCGCGGCCGGCGCGGCCGATTTCCTGAGCGTAGCCCTCCAAACTCTTGGGAAGATCGCGATGGAAGACGAAGCGGATATCCGGCTTATCGATGCCCATGCCGAAGGCGATTGTGGCGACCACGACGTCGCAGTTGTCGCGGCGGAAGGATTCCTGCACGCGATCCCGCTCTTCCGAGGGGAGGCCCGCGTGGTAGGCCTCGGCCTTGATACCGTGCTGACGCAGGTACTCGGCGGTGGATTCCACGGATTTGCGGCTTTGCGCGTAGATGATGCCGCTTTGGCCAGACCGCGCGAGGGTAAGGCGGAGCATTTGGTCTCGTACCGAATCTCCGCCGCCCTTCTTCACAGCGTGGAGCCGGAGATTGGCGCGGAAGGCGCTGCCGCGGATGCAGAGGGGCGTCTTCATGCCCAACTGCCCCATGATGTCCCGCTGCACTTCAGGCGCCGCGGTGGCCGTAAGAGCGAGTACGGGCACTTTGGGGAAGCGGGCCTTGAGGCCCGCAAGGGTGCGGTAGGAGGGACGGAAATCATGGCCCCATTGGCTGATGCAGTGGGCTTCGTCCACGGCGATGAGCTTCAAGGGACAGTCCTGCAGCAGCTCTGCCAGGTAGTACTCTAGGCCTTCGGGCGCCGCGTAAAGCAGGTCCAATTCACCCTGCTTCACGGCGCGGATGCGCGCGCGGCGCTCTTCGGCATCCAGGCTGGAGTTGAGATAGGCCGCGCGGAGGCCGGTGTCCGCCAGACTATCCACCTGATCCTTCATGAGCGCGATCAGAGGCGAGACGACGAGCGTGAGGCCGCCCAGCAGTCGCGCGGGGAGCTGGTAGGTGAGGCTCTTGCCGCCGCCCGTGGGCAACACCGCCAACACATCCTGGCCGGCCAACACGCCTTCGATGATCTCCTTTTGATGAGGGCGGAAAGCCTCGAAGCCGAAGTGGGCCTTGAGGGCTTCCTGAAGCCCAGCCGCGGAGGGTACTGCATGCTGAGCTTGAGGCTGCCGTCCTGCGACCAAACGCTGGGCCAGGGCTTTCAGGGTGGAGATATCGCTGAGCGTGAAGGCGCTGGGCTCCTGCCGATAGCGCGTACGCAGCGCATCCAGGCCCGTCTCCACAAGCGCCGGGTTATCCGCCAGGTGCCCTTCAAGGGCTTTGATTTCCGAGGCGATGCTCATCAGCAGCCGCAGTCCAGCAGAGGGCCCGCTTCGCGCCAGAAGGCCGCCCAATCCTCCGCACGGAGAGTGAGGGTGAAGGCGCCCTTGGCTTCGGCATCGAAGCCGCGGTCTCGCAGAGCTTTCGCAAGATGCGTTGCGGGCTCGCGGACTTCCAGTATCAATTCCCCATCCCTAAAGTCGAGGAAGGCCGCCCGGCGCCGGGCGGCCTCCTGTCTGCAAAGTGCTTCTGAATCCATCAAGGCCGCTCGGTGAGCACCTTGTCGATGATGCCGTACTCCATGGCCTCCTGGCTGCTCATGAAGTAGTCCCGCTCCATGTCCTTCTGCACCTTCTTGATGGGCTGCTTGGTGTGTTTGGAGAAGGCCTCGGCCAAGTTGTCCTTGAGGCGTTGGATCTCTTTGTAGGTGATCTCGATATCCGTCACCTGGCCCTGGGCGCCGCCGGAGGGCTGGTGAATCATGATGCGGGAGTTGGGCAGGGCGAAGCGCTTGCCGTTGGTGCCCGCCGCGAGGAGGTGCGCACCCATGGAGGCGGCCTGGCCCAGGCAGTAGGTAACGATGTCGTTCTTCACGAACTGCATCGTGTCGTAGATGGCGAGGCCCGCCTTCACGCTGCCGCCGGGAGAGTTGATGTAGATCTGGATGTCCTTGTCCGGGTCCTCGCTCTCGAGAAAGAGCAGCTGGGCCACGATGGCGTTCGCCACGGAATCGTC
>JACXTT010003823.1_pt1 | contig 22788 bp, 21 predicted proteins | sample 9270951 | NCBI WGS metagenome assembly JACXTT01 (sample SAMN15532306, study PRJNA645909) | rock metagenome | isolation source: weathered quartz diorite | place: Puerto Rico | collected 2017-06-21
GGCACATAGCGCCGGTCGCGCCGGTCGATTTCGAGAAAACCCGTAACCTTTCCCATGTGAAGCAATTTTCCTCGAGACTTCTTAGCACTCTTCTCATCCATGCGCTGCCGTGAGCGACCGCTCCGCCGACGGCAAAGCCCAACCCTAACCGGCCTCGAGGCATCTCACAACGGTCTCGGCGGCGACGCGCAATCAGCCTGGCGGCGTGGTGAAGAACCAGGGATGTCCGTCGAGATCGCGCACGGTATAGGTGCGCCCATAAGGCTCATCATACGGTGCCTTAACGATCTCCGCACCAGCGTCGCGCGCGCGTTCGAAATGTGCGTCAACATCGGCCAGGTATATGAAGATGCCCATCGTCGCGACCTTGGTCTCGCTCGGGCTCTGCATCCCCCAGTCCATGCTGCCCTGTCCCATCATGATCCGCTGGCCGTCGAGCCTCGTTTCCGCATGCCACCCGCCCGGGGTCCGGATTCGCATCTCTTCAGTGAATCCGAAGGCGCGTGCTAGCCAGTCGAGCGCGGCAGGTACGTCAAGGTAGAAAATGTAAGGGATGACCTCAGTTTTGATCGCGGGCTTCGCTACGTCCATCGCATTCCTCCCAAAAACAGGCCCGCTGAGTAGGTGATGCCGGAAGGACGCCGTCAGCCCAGCATAGGTGGTACCGGCAGGCCGATCCAATCCCACCGGCACCCGGAAGCGCCCTTGATGAGGCCTGCTTGAGTCACTCCGCCGCGGCGAGCCTCGGCTCTTCCCCTTTAGCAATCAGCTCCTCGAGCGCGCGGCGGTACTCGACCGGCATCACTTTTCGGAATTTCGGTTTGTACGTATCCCAATGGTCGAGAATGTGGCGGGCACGGGCAGAATTTGTGTAGTGCGCGTGATTAGAAATGAGCTGATGCAGCCGCTCGGCATCGAAACGTGTCATGTCGCCCATGACATCGACCCTTCCGTGGAAATCGAGATCGCCGCCGAGGTGATAATTTTTTTTCATCAATTCCTCTTCTTCGGCGACGGGCTCCAAATCCACCATCGCGAGATTGCAGCGTTGCGCGAATTTGCCGTCTTCATCGAGGACATAGGCGATGCCGCCCGACATGCCGGCGGCAAAATTTCGGCCCGTATCGCCGATCACGACAACGATGCCCCCAGTCATATATTCGCAGCCGTGGTCGCCGAGCCCCTCGACGACCGCAATGGCGCCGGAGTTGCGCACGGCAAAGCGTTCGCCCGCGACGCCGCGGAAATAGCATTCCCCGGCGACTGCGCCGTAGAGCGCGGTGTTGCCGATGATGATCGATTTCTCTGGGCTTAGCTTTGAGGCCGCTGGGGGATAAACGATAATGCGTCCGCCCGAGAGGCCCTTGCCGATATAATCATTCGCCTCGCCTTCGAGTTCGAGCGTGACGCCTGCGGCGAGCCACGCGCCAAAACTCTGCCCGGCGGTCCCTTTGGCCTTGATGCGGATCGTGCCGTCTTTAAGCCCGGCATGGCCATGGCGGCGCGCGATCTGCCCGGACAGCATGGCGCCTGTGGCGCGGTCCGTGTTGTTGATGGCGGTCTCGATGGTCGCCCGGGCGCCGGTCTCAATCGATGCCTTGGCCGCCGCGATCAATTTGCGGTCGAGCACCTTCTCAAGCCCGTGATCTTGTTCCGTCGAATGGAATATCGGATCGTTTGCTGCGGCTTCAGGTTTGTGAAAGAGCCTCGAGAAATCAAGCCCCTTCGCCTTCCAATGGGCAAAAGCCTGCTGCTTGTCGAGCATCTGCATCTGGCCAATCATCTCATTGAAAGTCCGAAAGCCCATTGTTGCCATCAGTTGACGCACTTCTTCGGCGACGAAGAAAAAGAAATTGATGACATGCTCCGGCTGGCCTGTGAATTTTTTGCGCAGAACCGGGTCCTGGGATGCGATGCCGACCGGACAAGTGTTCAAATGGCATTTACGCATCATGATGCAGCCGGCTGCGATCAGCGGCGCGGTGGAGAAGCCGAATTCGTCGGCTCCGAGCAGTGCACCGATGACGACGTCGCGGCCCGTGCGCAATCCCCCATCGACCTGCACCGCGATGCGCGAGCGCAACCGGTTCAAGACCAAGGTCTGGTGCGTCTCGGCGAGGCCGATTTCCCATGGGGTGCCCGCGTGCTTGATCGAAGTGAGCGGCGAGGCTCCCGTGCCGCCCTCAATGCCCGAAATGGTGACGTGATCGGCCCTTGCCTTTGAGACGCCGGCCGCAACGGTCCCGACACCGACTTCGGAAACGAGTTTGACCGAGACCCCTGCCTCCGGGTTGACGTTCTTCAGGTCGAAGATGAGCTGCGCAAGATCCTCGATCGAGTAAATGTCGTGATGGGGCGGCGGCGATATGAGGCCGACGCCTTGCGTCGAGTGACGCACCTTGGCGATGACCGCATCGACCTTATGGCCAGGCAATTGGCCGCCTTCGCCGGGCTTCGCCCCTTGCGCCATTTTGATCTGCATCATGTCGGAATTGACGAGATATTCCGTGCTGGCGCCAAACCGCCCGGACGCCACCTGCTTGATCGCCGAACGCATCGAATCGCCGTTGGGTAGCGGCTTGTAGCGGTCGGACTCCTCGCCGCCCTCGCCGGTATTCGATTTTCCGCCGATCCGGTTCATTGCGACCGCAAGCGTCGTGTGGGCTTCGCGCGAGATCGAGCCGAAGGACATAGCCCCGGTCGAAAAACGCCGCACGATGGATTGTGCCGGTTCGACCTCCCCTAGCGGCACGGGCTTGCGGCCGTCTTCTTCTGCCGGCTTGATCCGGAAGAGGCTGCGAATATTTAGGGGCCGCTCGGTTTCCTCGTTCAAGAGTGAGGCATAGGCGCGATAGGCAGACTCGTCCTTGCCGCGCACGGCATGCTGCAACAATGACACCGACTGCGGCGACCAGCTATGCGCCTCGCCGCGAATGCGGAAAGCGTAATCGCCCCCGACATCGAGCATGTCGCGGTAGACGGGCGCGTTGCCGAAGGCTTCCCCGTGGCGCCGCACGGTCTCCTGCGCGACCTCGCCGAGCCCGGCGCCGCCGATGCGTGTCGCCGTCCCCGTGAAAAAGCGCGTGACAAATTCTTCGCTGAGGCCGACCGCCTCAAAAATCTGCGCGCCGCAATAGGACTGGTATGTCGAAATGCCCATCTTCGACATGACCTTCAATATGCCCTTGTCGATCGCCTTGATATAGCGCTTGCATGCCTCATAGCCGTCGATCTCGTCGGGAAAGTCCTTTGCCATCGCGGCGAGCGTGTCAAAGGCAAGGTAGGGATTAATGGCCTCGGCGCCGTAGCCCGCAAGCAAGCAGAAGTGGTGAACCTCCCGCGCCTCGCCCGTCTCGACGACGAGGCCGACCGAGGTGCGCAAGCCCTTGCGAATGAGATGATGATGCACCGCCGCCGTCGCGAGAAGCGCCGGAATCGGAACGCGGTCCGGGCCCGTCATGCGGTCGGACAAAATGATAATGTTGAAGCCGCTTTTCACCGCATGTTCTGCCCGCCCGCAAAGTTTTGCCAAAGCATCGGGCATGCCTTCGGCACCACTTGCCGACGGGTAGGTCATATCGAGCGTCTTGGTGTCGAAGGCTTCCTCGAAGTGGCTGATCGAGCGGATTTTTTCGAGGTCTCCGTTGGTCAATATGGGCTGGCGCACCTCGAGGCGCTTCTTTGTCGCGCTGCCTTCTAGGTCGAGAATATTGGGCCGCGGGCCGATGAAGGACACGAGGCTCATGACCAATTCTTCGCGGATCGGATCGATCGGCGGATTGGTCACCTGCGCAAAATCTTGCTTGAAATAGGTGTAGAGAAGCTTCGATTGCATCGACAGCGCCGAAATCGGCGTATCTGTCCCCATCGAGCCGACGGCCTCCTGGCCGGTCACCGCCATCGGCGGCAGGAGCATCGAAATATCCTCTTGCGTGTAGCCAAAGGCCTGCTGGCGGTCGAGCAACGACACATCGCTCCGCGGCGCGCGCGGATGAACCGCAAGGTCCATGTCCTCGAGAACGATCTGGGTGCTCTTCAGCCAATCCGCATAAGGGTGCAAGGCCGCAAGCGTGGTCTTGATTTCATCGTCGGCGATGATCCGGCCTTGCTCGAGATCGACGAGCAGCATCTTGCCTGGCTGCAGCCGCCATTTGGCGATGATCTTCTCTTCCGGAATCGGCAGCACGCCGGCCTCCGAAGCAAGCACCACCAGGCCGTCGCTGGTCACAAAGTAGCGCGCGGGGCGAAGCCCGTTGCGGTCGAGCGTCGCGCCGATCTGCCGTCCGTCGGTAAAGGCGACGGCGGCGGGGCCATCCCAAGGCTCCATCATCGCTGCGTGATATTCGTAAAAGGCGCGCCGCGCCGGATCCATCAAGGGATTGCCCGCCCAGGCTTCCGGAATAAGCATCATCATCGCATGGGCGAGCGAATAGCCGCCCTGCAGGAGGAATTCGAGCGCATTGTCGAAACAGGCGGTGTCCGATTGACCCTCGTAAGAAATCGGCCAAAGTTTGCCGATGTCGTTGCCGAAAAGCGGCGAGGCAACGGAGGCCTGCCGCGCCGCCATCCAATTGAGATTGCCGCGCAGGGTGTTGATCTCGCCGTTATGCGCGACGAGCCTATACGGGTGAGCGAGCGACCAGGTTGGAAACGTATTCGTCGAGAAGCGCTGATGCACGAGGCAAAGCGCCGATTCGAACAACGGATCGGCGAGGTCCTTGTAGTAGCAGCGCAGCCGCGTTGCGAGAAGGAGGCCTTTATAGACAATCGTGCGCGACGATAACGAGACGGGGTAAAATCCGGCGGTCCGCGGGTCGCCAAGTTCGAGGACCGTATTCGAGATCCGTTTGCGCAAAATATAAAGCCGCCGCTCGAAAACCGTTTGATCCGCGATGCCGGGCCCTCGCCCAATGAAAATTTGCCGGCTGACCGGTTCGGACGCCTTGACGGTTGCTCCTAGGCAGGACGAGTCCACAGGGGTATCCCGCCAGCCGAGAACGGTCAGCCCTTCCTCGGCGGTTATTCTTTCAACAACGGCTTCGACAATCAGGCGGCCCTCCGCGTCACGCGGGAGGAACAGGGCGCCGACAGCGTAATGGCCTGGCTCAGGCAGGCCGAAACCGAGAGCTTGAGCCTCTGCGGCAAAGAACTGGTGCGGGATTTGGACCAGCATGCCACAGCCGTCGCCAGCCTCGGGATCCGCCCCGACCGCGCCGCGATGATTGAGATTGAGCAAGACCTCTAGGCCCATGTTAATGAGCGCATGCGACCTCTGATTGTGCAAGTTCGCGACGAAGCCGACGCCGCAGGAGTCATGTTCGTATGCGGGCGAGTAAAGCCCTTGCGCCGCGGGCAGACCTGGATCCCGGAAAATGGGAATGGAAAAGTTCGGATCCGTCATCTCTTCGCCTTCACAATCACTTAGCCTTCATGATCGCTACGCCGTTGCCGAGGAGCGCCCGGCGCCTCAGCGAAACGCGCGTGGTTTCCGTGACACTTCTTGCAAGAACTTTTCGGCGTGGCAAGAAGCAAGCCACTCGCGCAAGACCATGCCTGAGCTTTGGAATTGCACGAATTCCGGTCCCCTGGCGAGAGCCATCGAGAGCGCCCCGGTCCATATGGTCAGAAGCACTGTCCTAACGACGAAAGTTTACAGATTTCCAGGGCGTTCACAAGTGTCGAAAATAGCCTTTTCGAAACCGCCGCAGCGCCAAAATAAGAGGGGCGGGACGCCGATTCGCGCCGGACGCCGGCCGAAGGTGCGTAATCCGCTTGAATTTTGGCGGTAGGCATCATGAATTTCGCGAGCGACAATACATCCGGTGCAAGCGGCGTCATTCTGCGGGCGGTCGTGGCGGCAAACGAAGGCGAGGAACCGGCTTATGGCAAGGATCCATTGAGCGCGAAGGCCGCAGGGCTGCTCTGCGAAACGTTTGACCGGGAGTGCGCGTGTTTTTTGGTCAATACCGGGACCGCGGCGAATGCGCTCGCCCTTGCCGCCATTTGCCCGCCTTTCGGGGCGGTTTTCTGCCACCCGGAATCGCACATTATGGCGGACGAATGCGGCGCGCCGGAAATGTTTACCGGCGGGGGAAAGCTCATCGGCATTCCGGGCCATGCGGGCAAGATCGCGCGAGCGGAATTGAAGGCCGCCCTTGCGCAATATCCGGCCGGAGTCGAGAAGCAAGTTCAGCCCGCGGTTTTGTCTCTTACCCAGCTCACCGAATCGGGGACGATTTATACATGCCGGGAGCTTGCTTCTCTCTCAGCACTCGCACATGACGCCGGGCTCATGGTTCACATGGATGGCGCCCGTTTCGCCAATGCGCTCGATGCCCTGCGCTGCACACCGGCCGAAATGAGCTGGAAGGCAGGCATCGACGTTTTGTCCTTCGGTGCAACGAAGAATGGTGCGCTCGGCTGCGAAGCCGTGATCTTTTTCGATCCCGAAAACGCCGCGAGGCTGCCTTATCTGCGCAAGCGCAGCGGGCACACTTTGTCGAAAGGACGTTTTCTTGGCGCGCAAATGATCGCCTATCTCGAGAACGACCACTGGCTCGATCTTGCGAAAGCCGCTAACGCCCATGCACTAAAGCTCGCGCAAGGCCTGGCAAAAATCCCCGGCGTGCGTCTTCCTTGGCCCTGCCAGGCGAATGAAATTTTTGCGATTCTTCCGCGCGCCGTTGACGAAGCTCTCCGCGCGGAGGGCGCGCTCTACTACCCCTGGAAATTTCGCGATTTTGGTTCTGACGGTGAGCCGCCTGCGCAAGACGAAGTTTTCGTCCGGCTGGTTACGTCCTTTGCAACCAAGCCAAGCGAGATTCAAAACTTCCTGGTCATTGCAGGAAGCCTTGGTCATTGAGCGAGGTTCGCGCAATCCGCATGCTCGGCCTAAACCTCCGCCGCATCGCGCATGCTTCCTCTAGCGATTTCAAGGATGAAATCCACGCCAATACCGGCTCGTGGCCGATCCAAGGATTGCGACGCCAAAAAAGGGCGCCTCGGGTGAGACGCCCTTAATCCTCCGCCGGACGTGGGAGATGAGCCGCCCGGCAAGCGCAGTTACGCCGCCTTAGAGGCCGAGACCGGCGGTTTCACGCTCACGGTTGCAATCGGAATCTGCCGCGGTTTCTGGGCCTCAGGGAGTTCACGCAGCAAATCGACGTGAAGTAGGCCGTTTTCAAGGCTTGCCCCGGTCACTTGCACGTGATCAGCGAGTTGAAACCGGCGCTCGAAGGCACGGGCGGCTATACCCTGGTAAAGAATTTCCCTGTTTCCTGTTTCGCCCTCGGTCTCGCGCTCGCGCGAACCCCGAATGGTGAGGCCATTTTCCTTGGTTTCGATCGACAGATCGTTGGCCGCAAAACCCGCAACGGCAACCGAAATCCGGTAGTCGTTTTCACCGGTGCGCTCGATATTATAGGGCGGATAGGTCGGCGCGGCTTCAAATCCGGCGGCCTGGTCGATCATGTTGAAGAGCCGGTCGAACCCAATGGTCGAGCGGTAAAGTGGAGAAAGATCAAACTGACGCATTTCATTATCCTCCTTGGATAAAGCGAGGTGTTGCACGAAAGAGTGTGACGGAGCAGAAGAAACCTTTGTGCCAGCTACGCTCTTGCTGCGCCCAAGATTTGTTACTGCCCGCGCGTCCAAAGGTGGCCCGCGCGGAGCTGATGTGGGGACTGGGTTTGACTTTGCAAGAGGCCGGGCAAAGGGCCGTCCAGTATTGGCTTTAAGATTGCGCGGCTGTCCAAGCCGTTGCGACCGAAACCATGGGGCTAAAAATTCTTGATGGAACTGAGCCGCATTGAAGCAAATCCGGAGCCGCCGGGCGCGACCGTCTTGACCATCATGACAAGGGACAAAAAGACCTTGCGTGCGGCCTATTGGCGCTGCGGCGAAAATTGCGCCGGAACGATCGCAATTCTTCAGGGCCGCACCGAATTCATCGAAAAATATTTCGAAGTCATTGGTGAATTGCTCGCCCGGAATTTCGATGTCGCTACTTTGGATTGGCGCGGGCAGGGCGGCTCAGCGCGGCTCACCAAAGATCCGCGCAAGGGCCATATCGGCGATTTCCGCGCCTATCAGCGCGATCTCGACGCTTTTGCGGCAGAAGTCCTTGCACTGCACTGCCGCCCTCCATGGTTTGCGCTTGCCCATTCCATGGGCGGGGCGATCGCGCTTGCCAATGCGCGCTCAGGCCGTTCGCCCTTTGCCCGCATGGTCCTTACCTCGCCGATGGTTGAGCTCTACGGGCTTCGTTTTCGCCGCACCCTCCGGTTCCTGGCCAGGGTGCTGGTATATTTGGGTCAAGGCCGCCTTTTTTTGCCGCGGGGCGGGGGCGCAAATTCCGCTGTGCCCGGCCCTTTTGAGGGAAATATCCTCACCTCCGATGAAAGCCGCTACGCCCGCAACGCGGCTATTATTGAGGCGGCGCCGGAACTTTCGATCGGCGCGCCCACCATCGGCTGGACCAACGCGGCCTTCAGGCTCATGCGGCGTTTCAAGAAACAGGAATTTTCGCGAAGGCTCCTGACCCCCGTCCTGATCCTCGCCGGTGGCGCCGACCGGTTGGTCGACAGCAGGGCGGTCGATGAATTCGCAAGCCGCCTCAAGGCAGGCAAATGCATCGTCTTGAAGCCGGCAAGACACGAAATCCTGATGGAGACGGATCCGTTGCGCGAACTCTTTTGGGCCGCTTTCGACGCCTTTCTGCCAGGAGAGCGAGGGCAGAGCGTTCAGTCCGCCAAAACCGGAATCGCGACCTAATTTGCCGGCAGCTCGCCACAGCTGCGGGAGTTGCGGCGCGCGAGTCGCGGTGCCAGCCGATCACGCCAGCCCCGCGAAAGAGCCAGCAATGTTTGCCAAGCCGCTTTATCGAGCGCCGCCGGTTGACTTGGCTCGTGCCGGCGCTTAATGCCGCTTGGTGCCAAGTAATAAGAGGTGGAGTGAGCCCATGTTCCAAATCGAATTTGTGGGCGCGAAACGCGAGGGGGCCCCGCCCGAAGTGCTTGATCGAATGACAACGGACATGACCAGCCTTCCGCAGGTGGTCGCCCATGCAAAGTCGCTTTTCTCTAATGTCATTGTCCAGCGGACCCATAAGCCGCTGCCGCACGGGTTCCGGATCTTGGACAATCAGGGGACCGAAGTCGCGAATTGGCGTATCGATGATTCCTGAACCGTTGTGTAGGGCGCCAAGCAGCCGTCTTGGTGGCCGGGCAAGGGAATTTCGCAGGACGCACGGCTTTTGTTCGCAATCCCGCGCGGTTCACGCTGCGCCGCATAGGCGCAGTTGTACGATTTTGCCGTAGTCCAGTCTTCACGTAAATTTTGGTTCGATTGGTGTTCTGCCCCGGCCGAATTGGAACTGCCGGACGCGAGACGGGGCTTGCTCGATCCCGAAGCCATAATGAAGCCGCTTTTCTTAATCGTGATAGAGATAACCGAACTAACCAGGAGGATGCCGGCCCGCTCACTGAGCCGCGCTTCGGGATGAGGCTGCTGGTCCGGGCCGTGGACTCTATTAAGTTCTTTTCAGGTGATGCGTTTGCGTAATCTGCGTCCACCTTCGCGGGCCGTCGAGCCCAGATCTTGCTTCACGATACTCTTGGGCCCACTGATCGGCGTATCTCTATCTGTCGCGATGCCCGTGGACGGGGCAGCGGAGACGATGTCGGACGCGCTCGCCCGGGCCTATATGGGCAACCCGGACCTGAACCAGCAACGCGCCAGCGTTCGCGCCGTGGATGAAACTCTGCCCCAAGCTTCCGCGCCGTGGCGGCCGACGGCTACGGGAACCGGGCAATTTGGATACAACTATCTTGATTTCCGCTCGAGTGGAGGGGCCGCGTCGGCCGGGGGGGCTGCCCCCGTTTCCAGATCGGGGTCGGGTTTGCATATCAGGAGAGGGACGGATCCCGGAACATTGGGATTGACGGTCACACAGAATATTTTTAACGGCAACCGCACCTTAAACGGCGTGCGTCAGGCGGAATCCAATATTTTTGGCGCGCGAGAGACACTCCGCAATACGGAACAAAGCATCCTGTCCGGCGCTGCGACCGCCTATATGAATGTGCTCCGCGATACCGCCATCCTCGATCTTCGCAAAAACAATATCATTGTTCTTGAAGAGCAGCTGCGGCAGACCCGCGATCGATTCATCGTGGGCGAGGTGACCCGTACCGACGTCGCCCAGGCCGAATCGAGTCTCGCAACCGGACGGTCAGACTACTTTACGGCCGAGGCCAATCTAAAAACCAGCGTCGCCGACTTCCGCCGTGTGATCGGGATTGAGCCCAAGAGACTAGAACCGGCACGCACAATCGAAAGCCTGCTGCCGCACACACTCGGGGCAGCGGTGGAACTGGGGCTCGCGGAGCATCCTGCAGTTCAAGCGGCACTCCATGCCGTCGATGCCGCGGCCTTGCAAGTCAAGCTGGTCGAAGGACAACTCTATCCATCATTAAACGTCGTTGGCAGCGTCCAGCAAATTTATAACTCTCAGGGGTTCCCAGGAATACGCAATTTTGAAGGTGCGATCAACGCACAACTATCCGTGCCGATCTACCAAGGCGGCGCAGATTATGCGGGGGTGCGGCAGGCCAAGGAAACGCTCGGTCAGGCGCGGCTGCAGGCCGACCTTCAGCGCGATCTTGTCCGCGAGTCGGTGGTCTCGTCTTGGAGTCAGCTTGAATCGGCGCGCACCGTCATCCAATCATCCAAGGCCGCGGTCACGGCGGCCGAGATCGCGCTCGATGGCGTGAGGCAAGAGGCCGAAGTTGGCCAGCGCACGACATTCGATATTTTGCAGCAGCAGCAAATTTTGCTCAACGCTAGGGTCGGGCTGGTCATTGCGCAGCGCGACCGCGTCGTTGCCTCCTACGCGGTCATGGCCGCCGTTGGCCGCCTCTCGGCAGCAAACCTCAACCTCGCCGTCGCAGAATACGATCCAACGATCCACTTTGACCAGGTCAAAGACAAATGGTTTGGGCTGCGCACGCCGGACGGACGGTGAGGCGATCGTGGCCGTCATCTCGTTCCCACGCTTTGCCATTTAATAGTTAACGATTCGTATGAACGAAACGTGCTTTCTTGTGCGCCGTCTCCTTTCTTCGGATGCGGAGAAATATCAACAGTTGCGGATGGAGGGACTTCGCAGCCATCCAGAATGTTTCCGAGTTGCCCCAGAAGATGAGGCGGCATTACCACTTCAAACAATACAATCGAAGCTAAAATCAAACTTCGTCCTCGGGGCTTTCAGCAAGAAATACTGGTGGGAATCGCTGGACTTTCGATCTTTTCGGGCGCCAGGCTACAGCATAAAGCGCTGTTGTGGGGAATGTACGTGCGGCAAAAATGCCAAGGTCAGGGCCTCGCCGATCAACTCATAGAAGGGCTTATCAAGGAAGCTAAGCGGTTGAATGTGGAGCAACTGCAACTCACTGTTGTCGCACAAAATCCTCGCGCCTGGAGAACTTATCAAAGATGGGGATTTGAACTCTATGCGATTGAAGCAAAAGCGGTAAAGTTCAAGGAAACTTATTTGGATGAACAACTGCGAGTCCGCTGGCTCAAGTAAGACTACGTGAAGCCACAATAGGTGTGCATCTGGAGACGGCGATGGCCGATGTTCGCGTCATTTGCGCCATAGGAAAACAAGGTCAGCTCGGTCTTAATGGCCGGCTTCCTTGGGAGGGAAATCGGGGGGCCGAATATAAGGCCGATGTCGCGCGATTTTTTTCTTTGACCCGGGGCCACGTGCTGATCGCAGGCCCGCGGACAATCGCCTCTTTTCCGGAGTGGGCGAGGCCGCGCATGACGCTCGTGGAAATTCGTTCCGCGGACAAACCCGAGGCGGTATTGGCGCGCTATCCGGACCGCGTGGTTTTTATTGGCGGCGGCCCGCCGGTCTGGAAGGCTTACGCGCCATTTGTTTCCCATTGGGACATCACGCGCCTTCCGTACGATGGCGAAGCCGACCGCTATTTCGATCCGGGGTGGCTCGTCGCGCGTTAGCTCCTGGTCACGCGAGGCTTGCGCAAAATCGTTGAATCTTCGCGCAGGCGTCTTCCAGAACCGATGTTGCCGTTGCATAAGAGATCCGGAAATTTGGTCCAAGTCCAAAGGCCGACCCATGGACGACTGCGACGCCCTCCGCTTCAAGCAGCGCCGTCGCAAACTCTTCGTCATCGCCGATTACCTTGCCCGCCGGCGTCTTTTTGCCAATCGCACCGGCGCAGGACGGATAGACATAGAAGGCGCCTTCCGGCGATGGGCAGGTCAAATATTTCGCTTGATTAAGCATAGAGACGACAAGGTCGCGGCGCTTCTCAAAAACTTTCCGCCGCTCGTCAATGAAATGCTGCGGCCCGGTCAATGCCTCGACCGAAGCCCATTGAGCAATCGAACATGCGCCAGACGTCTGCTGGCCTTGCAGCGTGTCCATGGCCTTGATCAAATGTTCGGGCCCTGCCGCATAGCCGATGCGCCAGCCGGTCATGGCATAAGCTTTCGAGACGCCGTTCATGGTCAGCGTGCGCGAGAAGAGCTCCGGCTCGACTTGCGCCGGAGTCGCAAATTTGAAATCGCCGTAAGTGAGATGCTCGTAAATGTCGTCGGTCAGGATCCAGACATGAGGGTGCCGCAGCAAGACATCGGTGAGCTTTTTCAATTCCGCAAAAGTGTAGGCGGCGCCCGAGGGGTTTGACGGCGAGTTTAGGATGAGCCATTTGGTTCTTGACGTAATTGCCGAATCGAGCGCCTCGGGTTGCAGCTTAAAACCGTGTTCCATCTTGGTTTCGACGGCAACAGGCGCGCCGCCCGCAATCAAAACCATATCGGGATAGCTCACCCAATAGGGGGCCGGAATGATCACCTCGTCGCCGCGGTTGACGGTGGCGAGAAAGGCGTTGAACAAAATGTGTTTGCCGCCGGTGCCGACGATTGTCTGCGCGGGCTTGTAGTCTAGCCCGTTTTCGCGCTTGAATTTGAGGGCAATCGCCTCGCGCAAGGGCGGAATGCCGGCAACCGGCGTATATTTGGTCTCGCCGCGCGCGATTGCGGCCATCGCCGCCTTTTTGATATTGTCTGGGGTATCGAAGTCCGGCTCGCCGGCCGCCAGCGAGATGACTTTCCGTCCGGCATTTTGGAGATCGCGCGCCTTTTGGGTAACCGCAATCGTCGCGGACGGTTTTATGCGCAATACGGCATCGGCAAGAAATGGCATTTGGGCAAATCTCCGTTGAGAATGATGGGCGCAGATATGCCTCGACCATAGGTACGAAGCCCGCGAAAGGCAACAGCAAACGCCGCTGGCGAATTCCCGGCGGCGGGGAGATTTACGGCGAATTAACATTGAACCGGTTTTCGCGGTGCATTCCGCCGCAAAAACAAATATCGAACACAACACATTCGACGGGGCTTTTGCAGGCACGCTTTGCCGTGAACATGGAGATTGCGTTATGCCGGTCGCAGACAAGTTTGGACTGGAGGCGGACGGAGGATTCGTCCGCGCCTACGATGCGCGCGCGGCAAGCCGGCAATGCCAAATTTCGATCGCGCTCGTCTTGCTGCTTGCTTTGGCGGCAAGCGCCGTCGGCATTTTGGCGGGGTTCTGGTGGCGTTAGAAGCGAGGCGTTCACTGGATAACGCAACGGGCGGCAGTGGTGACGCAGACGCTATTTCTGCTTTTCGCGCTTCTCTCTAGTATCGTCCAAATAGCCAAATTTTTGCGCCCCGCGTGGATGTAAGTTACGTTAAGCACCTGCTCTCCTGCCGCACCGGATCATCCCATGCACTTCCGATTGACCCCGCCGGGCACCCTTATTTTCTTCCTCTCGCTTTTTCTTGCTGCCGCGGCAGTTGCGGCGGCATTCCATTTTCACGTTCCGGTGATTGGCCACTATGTCGCCGCGCACCGGTTTTGGGTCTTGGCCGCGGCTTACGGCGTGCTGCTGGCGGGCGTAGTCTTCGAGGGGTTGTAGCCGGGTCCATGGATATGGCTAACGCTTGGCGTTATTGCATTTCCTTCCGAAGCCAAGGCCGAAGAAGTCCGCCAAAAGGTGCTCGAGCTGCAAAGGGAGTATCTTATCGAGCTTGGCGATGCGGCGGATCGCCATAAAGCAGGCCGACGGTTCCGTGAAACTCAATCAGCTTGTCAGCACGACGGCGGCCGGCGCTGTCTCCGGCACTTTTTGGGGAACGCTGATCGGTTTGATCTTTATGATGCCGTTCGCCGGGGCCGCGCTAGGCGCCGCCTCGGGCGCGCTGAGCGGCTATCTGACCGACATAGGAGTCAATGACACTTTTATGAAAGAGGTTGCGACGAGCTTGCAGCCGGGCAATGCGGCGCTTTTTTTGCTCATTCGCAAGCTGACCGCCGACAAGGTGCTTGAGGATCTCAAGGGTGTCGGCGGCACCGTGTTGCGGACCTCCTTCGATCACACGAAGGAAGATGCGTTGCGTGCCGCCCTTGCCGGTGTAACGCAGGCTGCGCAGCCTCCCGCGTGAACGAGGTTTTGCTGCGCGCGTTTAAATCGCGCCGCCAGCAGCCCTCTGGCCGAATACGCCAAGGCGTTGTGCAGCCGCGAGCCTAATCTCCGAAGAGATGCAGGACGACCTCTCTGCGGTGCGGCGCCCGCCTGTGTTCGAAGAGATAAATCCCCTGCCAGGTCCCGAGCACCATGCGCCCCGAAGCGACCGGAACGGCAAGCTGCGTGTGCGATAGCGCGGCCCTTATATGCGCGGGCATGTCGTCCGGTCCTTCCGTCCGGTGGACATAGCGCCTGCTGTCTTCAGGCGCGATTGCTTCGAAAAAGTTTTCGAGATCCGTTTGAACGTCGGGATCGGCATTTTCCTGAATGAGAAGCGATGCCGAGGTATGGCGGCAGAATATCGTCAAAAGCCCGGTTGCGATATTCTGCTCCCGAAGCCAAAGCGAGATTTCGCCGCCGATTTCAACGAGACCTTTGGCCCTCGTTTGAATATGCAAGGAGTGAAGGGCTTGGCGCATGGGAATAACGGAGGCTTACTATAGGATCGATTTCCGAAGCTTGTTTGCTGGACAACCCCGGTCTCAAATTTTCACCGAACGCTGTGGCTGCGTCCGTCAGAATGGACACGATTGGTAGGCTAGGCGGGTCAAATTGCGTGAGCAACGTCAGTTTGCAGCGCCGCATGTGCGGGCCGGATTTAAACGCGTTAGAGGCGCTTTTGTTGCCCCGCGAAGAGACTTGCGCCATCTTCTTGGCGGCGCAGCTCCAGACGCAAATGTAAATAGCATCTCTCGCAGTTGCAAATCGCTCGGCTCGCGGGCGCCATTGGAATTTTGAAACCGGCCCAAGCGTCCTGCCTCATCGCAACAAGGCATGTGGAGCACAGCCAAGTCCAAGCAATAGCATCTGCCCAGGGCACGGCCGCCCCAACATCCCGGCGCCTGCACTAAAAAAGGGCACCCGAAAAAACAACCATGACCGCGCCGCTCCTTCTTCACTTTCTGGCATTTGCGCGTAACATGGCGCGAACAGAAGCCGGCGCCGAAAGGCGAGGCTTTCAATTCAGGTCGCGGCTCTTGTGTCATGGTGCAGTCAGGGCCACAACACAGAGTGCCGCGCGTCGCCCGGCGGGCGCGGATTTAAAGCCGGACTTTCTGGACTTGCGCAAGGGGTACGAGAATGAGCAGCAGGGGAGGTTTTGATCGGCCGGCTTTTCGAGAGCCTGCGGTGGCCGGGCCATATGTTCCCGCGCGGGCCCTTGCGGGTGTCCGCACAAGGCGCATTGTGGCTGTTGTTTTGGATTTGATACTCGTTTCCATTCTTAGTTTCGCGTTCTTCATTGGGCTCGCCTTCATGACCTTTGGGCTTTCGCTTTTTATGGTGCCCCCGCTCTTTCCTCTCGTCGCGTTTTTCTATAATGGCCTCACGGTCTCGGGCCCTGCGATGGCCACGCCGGGGATGCGGGCGATGGATCTTGAAGTGCGTATGATGGACGGCACCGGCGTGCCTTTTCTCAACGCCGCGGCGCATGCGGTGCTCTTTTATGTCAGCACCATGTTTTTGCCGGTGTTTCTCGTCTCGCTGTTCAGCGCGAACAAGAGGTGCCTGCATGATATGATCGCCGGTGTTTTTGTCACCCGGCGGATCTTTTGAGGAGCAAGGTTTTCAAAAAATGTCGCCGGATGGCCGGTTTGGCGTGGGCTTTTTGCTTAAGTTAGGCAAACGTGGAAAGGGCGAGTTAGATTGACGCGAGAGCCGCGCGACGCGCCGCAATTTTATCTGACTGCTCCGTCGCCTTGCCCTTATCTGCCTGGCCGGCAGGAGCGCAAGGTCTTCACTCATTTGATCGGCCGCCGCGCCGTGGCCCTCAACGACCAGCTCACTCAGTCGGGATTTAGGCGTTCACAGACAATTGCATACCGGCCCGCCTGCGAACGCTGCCGCGCCTGCGTGTCGATCCGCATCAAGGTCAAGGAGTTTTATTCAACGCGGAATTTTCGCAGGGTTGCCGAAATCAATCGCGACCTTGTGGGCACCGTTGTCCGGACCGAGCCAACCTCCGAGCAATATGTCCTTTTTCGCCGCTACCTTGACGCACGGCATTGCGACGGCGGCATGGCCGATATGACAAGCACCGATTATGCGATGATGGTCGAGGACAGTCACGTCGAAACCCGTCTCGTCGAATATCGCTCATCTGGGCAAGGTCCCGGGTCTGGGGACGATCAGCCCCTCATTGCCGCGTGTCTCACCGACCTCCTCGCCGACGGACTGTCCATGGTCTATTCCTACTATCTGCCGGAAGAACAGCGCCGTTCGCTTGGAACCTATATGATTCTTGATCATATCGAGCGCGCGCGCCGTCTTGGCCTGCCGCATGTCTATCTCGGCTATTGGGTGCAAGGCTCGCGGAAAATGGCCTACAAGGCGCGTTTCCTGCCGCAGGAACGGCTTGGAATGAACGGCTGGGAGCGCGTGGAGTAACCTGCTTATCTAATATACCTTCAAAAGTTTTCCGCTTATACTTGTCGGCTATTCGAAGTTGGCCCCTCTTAATCACCGGCTCCGCATATTTGGTGAAATCCCCAGCGGTCCCATCGCATTATTGGGATAAGTTTCAAGTTGCGTCTGGAAGAAGGACTGCGCCACATGAAAATGGCCAGAGGGGCGGTAGCGCTTTTCGCCGCATGCTTGTTAACGGGCACGGCGCAGGTCCGTGCGGCGTCGCTCGATGCTTTAGTGCGAGCCTATCCCGATCAATTGGCGAGTCACGATGACACGGATCTGATTTGGCGCGACGGCACAAGGCAGAAGGTCTCGGATGGCCGGCCGGATAAAAGCTTTGCTGAGAAGTTGCGCAATGCATCGATCCTTGACCAGCTGAGGCTCATCTATCCGAAAGGTCCTTTGACGAAGTCCCCCGGACCGGAAGACGATCCTGGCCGGTTTCGCAATTCCGAGTTCTTCGACAAAATGTACGAAAATTGTGACAAGGCGGAAACGCGCAAGCATATAACTCGTGTTGAGTGGCTGCCTGCTTCCGGCGGAGGGTATGTTCAAGCGACGACCGTCAATGGTGTCGCCGAAAAGCTGAAGGCCGTGTCGTCAGAAATCGAGCAGCTGCCTGCCGAGATCAGGCGGTTTGCTTATCCGAGCGCCGGCGCCTTCAACTGCCGGACGGTAAAGGATACCGGAAAACGCAGTATGCACGCCTATGGCGCCGCAATCGATTTGAACGTAAAATTTGCCGATTACTGGCTTTGGAGCAAGGGTGGATATCGCAACCGCATACCTTACGAGATCGTGGCAATCTTCGAGCGCCATGGGTTCATCTGGGGAGGCAAATGGGGCCATTTCGACACGATGCACTTCGAATACCGGCCCGAGCTTCTCATGGATTAGAGCAAGACGACACATTTTTCGAAACGTAATATTGCTCCAAATCCTTGCTTTGTCGCGTGTCCGGGCGCAAAACGGGTTCCCGCTTTTGCTGGACGTGCTCTAGCTTTAATGGTAGTTGCTTGCACTCATGTACATAGAAGCTCACATTGCGAAGCCATACTCATGCTGAGAGGAACAGGGGATGAAATCACGCGACAGGATTTGGAGATTTTTCTTCTTGGCGCTGGTCACGAGCGCGGTGCTGTCCTGCTTGCCGGCCCCAGCATTGGCGCAAGACGCAGCCTCGATGTCCTGCGACGAACTCTGGTACGCCCGCAACGAGATTTATGCACGCAACGGCTATTGCTTCCAAACTGCCCGCGCCCAAGCAGCTTTCCCCCCTCCGAAAAGTAGCTGTTTTCCGCCGTATGGCAAGCTGCAGGGCTGGGAGCAGGAGCGCGTGAACGAGCTTCAAACGTGGGAACGCCGCAAGGGGTGCTGACCTCTGACGACGGTGCTCTAGCCGAAGCGGTTATTCTTTGGAAACCCCTTTGGCGGCAGGCGGCCGGCTTCGGCCCGGTTGCCCATCCAATCGCGCAAGTCCCGCGAGGCGAGGCCAAAAGTCCGCCCGGCGGAATCCTTCCAGCTCAAACCCTCTTTGAGGCAAAAAACTTTTGCGTCGCTGATCCCGCCGCCTCTGTATTTTTGCAAACGCACGCCCTTGCCGCGCGCCATTTCCGGCAGTTGGGCGAGCGGAAAGATCAACAGCTTGCGGTTTTCGCCGATCACTGCCACATGGTCGCCCATTGCCGGAACAATGCGCGCGGCCGAGGCCGGTTTCACCACGTTCAGAAGCAGCTTGCCTTTGCGCGTCCCGCTTGTCATCTCGTCCTGGCCCGCGACAAAGCCCCGGCCATCGCTTGAGGCGACCAGCATTTTTTGACCCGCGACATAAGGAAACACGCCGGCAATCGTTTCACCCTCGGCAATACCGGCCATCAGGCGAATGGGTTCGCCCTGGCCGCGTCTGCCCGGCAGCTTGGCAGCCTCAAGCGTGAAAATCCTGCCGCCGCTCGAAAGCACCAGGATCTTGGACGTGGTTTCGGCAAAAAACGACACGGCCAGAGCGTCGTAGCCCTTGAATTGCAAGGAAGCGAGATCCGCGACCTGACCTTTGAGCGCGCGGATCCAGCCTTTTTCCGAGACGATAATAGTCAAAGGCTCGCGCTCGATCATGGTTTCCGCAACATCGGCGCTTGCGATGTCAGGCAACGTGCCAAAGCTCGTGCGGCGGCGGCCGATCTTTGTCTCGGGACCGTATTGTTTCTTGAGCTCGCGAATTTCCGCAGCAATCGCCCTCCATTGCTTGGGTTCGCTTGCGAGCAGGGCCTCGATCTCGCGCATTTCTTTGGCGAGGTCGTCGTTCTCGTGGCGCAATTGCATTTCCTCGAACCGCCGCAGGCTGCGCAAGCGCGTATCGAGGATGAAGACCGCTTGCACATCGGAGAGAGAAAAACGCCTCTGCAGCTCTTGGCGCGGATCGTCGGCCTCGCGAATGACCCTGATCACCGCATCGAGATTTAAAAAGACGATGAGCATACCGGCGACAAGCTCGAGCCGGTGAACGATTTCGGCCTGCCGGTGGCGCGCGCGGCGCAAAAGCACGTCGCGGCGATGTCCGAGCCATTGCCGCAAAGCCTCCCGGAAAGAGAGGACAAGCGGCACGACGCCATCGGCGAGCATGTTCATATTTAGCGGAAACCGGTTTTCCAGCTCGGTCGTTCGGAAGAGCTGCTCCATCATCATTTCGGGATCGATCGTGCGCGCGCGGGGCTCGATGACGATGCGAATATCCTCAGTGGATTCGTCACGCACATCAGCGACGGCAGGCAGCTTCTTCTCGTGCAAAAGCTCGGCGATCTTTTCGATGAGCTTTGCCTTTTGCACCATATAGGGGATTTCGGTGACGACGGCGCTCCACGTGCCGCGGCTTCCATCTTCCTTCGCCCAGCGTGCCCTGAGCCGAACGGAGCCCCGCCCGGTTTCATACGCTTCCGCGATTGCCTCTTTCGATTCGACAATGATTCCGCCTGTCGGGAAATCGGGCCCCGGCGCGAGGTCCAAGAGTTGCGCCGTGGTGGCATTTTTGTGCTGGATGAGATGGAGGGCCGCGTCGCAAAGCTCGGCAAGATTATGCGGCGGGATCGATGTCGCCATGCCGACCGCGATGCCTTGCGCGCCATTGGCGAGCAGGTTTGGCAGCGCGGCGGGAAGGACAACAGGCTCCTTGAGATCGCCCGAATAATTGTCGCGGAAATCGACAGCCTCCTCGTCGATGCCTTGGAGCAGGAGGCGCGCGACACCGGTCATCCGCGCCTCGGTGTAGCGATAGGCGGCGGCGCCGTCGCCGTCGATATTGCCGAAATTTCCCTGGCCGTCGACGAGCGGATAGCGCGAGGAAAAATCCTGGGCGAGACGGACGAGCGCTTCGTAAATCGCCTGATCGCCATGCGGGTGGAACGAGCCCATCACATCGCCGACAATCTTAGCGCATTTTTTGAAGGCGGCGCCGGGATCAAGACGCAGAATATGCATGCCGTAAAGAATGCGCCGGTGAACGGGTTTCAGGCCATCGCGGGCATCAGGCAGGGCGCGGCCCATGATGGTCGAGAGCGCATAGGCAAGATAGCGCTCTTCCAAGGCCTCGCGCAGATTGACCGGCTCGGCGCTATCCTTAGACGGCGGCGGAGGGACGTGTTTTCCCATAAGCGCAGGCCTAGATCACTCCCAAACAGGAATCAAATTCTGTTTGGCAATATTCAGGTTTATGCACGAACTTGACGGGCGCGATCTGGATTGCAGATTGGTTCATAGCCGGTACCGCATGTGATGGACGCTAGGCCACGCCTTGTTGTTGGTCCGTGCCCGTCTCCCTACGATCTTCTCGTGTTGAAGCTCATTTCCCGCTCGCCGCCGCAGAGCCGGCGAGCACACCGCCGATGCCCCCGCCTCGTAAGAAGCGGTTTGGTTCGCGGATCGAGTCGGAAATAGCACGCGCGTATGATGGTGCGACAGCACAAGTCATGCAAAACGACTCCCCCGCCGCCGTCGGGCGTCGAACGCGGGCAGCGGCGTTGAAGACAACATTGGTAACTTAATCATAGAGGAGATTATTATGCGAAAGATTACCTATGTTTTCCTGCTCGGCAGCTTGCTTGCGGTGCCATTTCTTGGCTCGTCAAGCGCTCATGCTGCCACTATCGTCAATAACTTTGGACTGTGCCTCGACGATCAATCCGGTGACACGCGCCCCGAGAACCCGATCGTGGCCCGTCGGTGCTTTGGGCTCTTTCAACAGCAGTGGAAGTGGCGAATTGGGAAGGTACTGAATTACAGGGTTTTGGAACGACCAATGTGAACAGAATCTGTCTCGACGTTAAAGGCGGCGGATCGGCGGACGGTACGCTGGTCCGACTGTTCCCCTGCAACGGGACCGGTGCACAGCGGTGGATTTACAACACTTCCGGTCAGGTCGTTAATGTGCAAAGCAACAAGTGCCTCGACCTCCAAAAGAGCGTCACCAGCTTCCCCTCGACGGTGATACGAAGCTGCAACGTCAATAGCCTCACCCAACAATGGCAGATCCAGTGAACGCCAGCCGCAGACCGCCCTTGTTGGAAGACTGAAGCTCGCAAGGACAAGCTGCTTCATCTTGCGGCATCGCACAGGCAGAGGGGACCGCCCGCGCGGCCCCCTCTCGCCATCTACCCCGAGTGCTCTGCTTCGTTCGCTCGCCAGCGTCGCCTGGAGCCTTTCCACCGCTTCCCTAACGAGAGTGTCGAGACCGGCGCCGCCCTGGTCCAAATGCCTGACGATTTTTTTCTGATGCTCGGCGCCCAGAATTTGTTGAGCATCCTATAGCCGTGCGTGCAGAGACTCGATCAGCTCTGCGCGGCTGTGCACGCCGAGCTTCCCATAAAAGATTGCGGCAATGGTTGACCGCCGTGTTCTCGCTCACCCCTATGCGTTCACCGATCTCCGAGCGCGACCGTCCAAGCGCCAGCAGCTGGCAGACCTCGAGCTCGCGGCCGGTCAGCGGCAGCTCCTCGGCACGCGCCACAGTTTTAAGGCGAGGGGCTCGAGTCGCTCGACCGTGATTCCGATCAGCGGCGGCGCGCCTGGCTCCGCGCTGCGGTCGAGCCAATAGGCGCGGAAGGTGAAGGTACCCCAGGGGTTTGTAAGCCGGTAGACCGGGGCTGCTGCAGGCGCCTTATCCTGAAGAATTTGTGTGAGGTCCTGGCATAGCCGCGCGACTTCGGGCGGCAACAACGGGCGGGGTCCCGCGCGCGCCAGGACCGCAGGCGAAAGTTCAGGATGCAAGGCCAATACAATCAGCAGGCGCGCTTGCGGACTGAGGTGCTGTATCTCTCCAGCCGGTGTCGCGATAATCAGGCCGTGGTCCTCGCTCTCAACCAATTGCTCCTCGAGGCGGCCCGGCGCCAGAGCATGGGCTGCGAAGGGCGCAATCCACTCCAAAAGAGTCCGGTCGCGATCCGTGAACTCAAGATCGCTGTGTTGACGCGGGAGAAAAAAACAGCCCAAACCGCGGCCGTGCTCGGCGACTCTAAGATCTAGAGACGCAATGCGAGCGGCGGAGGGAGCAGAATCAGCATACCAAAAAGCAGAGTATGCTCTCGCAGAGGCTAAAAAAGCGCAAAGCATTACTCATGCTATAACCTTAGTCGAAATTGGTAATTATTAGAAAGCTGAGCCAATACTTCTTGAACTAAGAGTCTGTCCGGGAACATTATGTTGGATTGCATAGCTTTCTGAGCATGAGGCGGATCGAGGCGAGCTTGAGAAAGGCGAGCGCCTTGCGATTGAGGCATTCCCAATCCTTGGCCAG